>VTLG01006288.1_pt1 | contig 17906 bp, 21 predicted proteins | sample 4694571 | NCBI WGS metagenome assembly VTLG01 (sample SAMN12604809, study PRJNA352737) | marine metagenome | biome: ENVO:00000447; feature: ENVO:00000209|ENVO:00000569|ENVO:01000036; material: ENVO:00002151; isolation source: viral sequences binned using virsorter ... | reverse complement strand
TTCTTAATGCAAATTCAATTAATCCATCTTCTGTAGTAGAACTTGCATCATCAATTTTTGCTGTCATCTTTGCATATACTTCTTTGCTACCGTCATCACTTTCGCCTGTAAATTTTAGCTGGCCTAAATAATCTGCATCTGCTGGTGATGCACTATTTCTATAAAGTTCAATTATTGGTGCAGCCGAAGTACCACCATCAGATGATGTAAGTGTGAGATCGCCTGTTCCTGTAATATCTCCTGTTACATCAAGACCTGATCCGACATCAAGGTGATTAGTTATCTCGAATGTTTTATTAGCAAGTATTCTTGCTGAAATAGTCGTAACACCAGACCCGCTAGATTTAGTTCCAAAAACTATATTTTCACCTGTTTTTGCAGCAATAGTTAAATCACCAGCAAGACTACCAGTAATATGATAATTATTAGTTGACGCAATACCTATACCAGCGTTAGCACCATAGGCAGTACTAGAACCAAAAAATACACTTCCATTTGTTTGGTTAATTAGTATAGCTGTGTTTGTAACTATATTTTGCGAGCCAAAATCAGGAGAAATCTTTGTTCCAGCTATCGCTGCACTTGCGTTTATATCAGCATTAACAATAGTTCCATCTGCTATTTTGGCCGAAGTCACGACCCCATTATCAATGGTATAGGTGTCACCACCTGCACTAATTGTAATGTCTCCTTTATCTCCATCTGTTACTCCTACACCGCCACCACCTGATATTTCAGCTACAGATCCATTGTCTTTCTTTGTAAAAAGCTTACCAGAGTCAGTCCTGATAGCTATTTCTCCGACAACTAAATCACTTGCACTTGGATCACTACCGCTTCCAGTTTTAAGTTTAATTGTATTTGCCATTGGTTCACCTCCTTATAAATTGATTTTAGTAGGTGCCTCCATTAATGTCGAACCCAGAAGTAGAACCATCTTCTAAAAATGTAACCAAATCAGACAAAGCAACCTGTTTCATCGTTCCATTATCGTTCATAACCATACGATCTACTGTGGCAAGAGTTGTTAATGTGGCCGATGTATTACCATCCATGATATTCAACTCAGTAGTCGTAACTGTTGCACCATCTAAGATTGCAACCTCTGTGCCTGTTAGGTCAGCGAGTGCAGATGCCGTTCCAGAACTCATTGTCGCTAACTCTGTAAGTTCAGAATCTAAAGGTTGCTTATTATTTAATTGAGTTTGAATAGCAGAAGTAACACCATCTATATAATTTATTTCTGTAGTTGTGGCTGTAACACCGTCTAATTTGTTTATTTCAGCAGTAGAAGCAGTAACACCATCAAGAATATTTATCTCTGAAGTGGAAGCAGTTACACCATCTAAGATATTAATTTCAGAAGTTGTTACAGTCGCACCATCTAACTTGTTTAATTCTGCTGTGGTTGTTGTTAAACCATCTAGAATTGCAACTTCAGTTCCAGTAAGATCAGCAAGTGCTGAAGCTGTGCCACTAGACATGGTTGCGAGTTCTGTTAATTCAGCGTCAAGAGGTTGTTTGCCATCTAACTGAGTTTGTATGCTTGATGTTGCATCTACTCTATTTAATTGTGCAGTTGTTCTAGTGCATCCATCTAATATCTGTACTTCAGAACTTGTTAAATCAGCTAAAGATTGAGCCGTATTTTGGTTCATAGTCGCAAGCTCTGTAAGCTTGTCTGAATGTGGCTCAACGTCTGTGCCAATCACTAGACCTAAATTTGTCCTACTTCCTGACGCATTGGTGCTTCCTGTACCCCCATCAGATACGGCTAGGGTTCCTGTGATAGAACTAGCACCAAGATCAACAGCAATCTCTGTAGATTCAATAACAAGTCCACCATTAGCCTTAAGATCAACAGCTAAAGCATTACCAGTTTTAATTAACCCATCTTCGGCAGTAATTTGACCAGCACCCGAAAATTGTGAAAAAGCAAGATTATTTGTCCCGACAACTGCACTTCCTTTATTTGAACTACAAACAAATCCATTTTCAGCATTGGTTGTACCTTGCTCAATAAATGTAAACATACCAGCAGCATCAGCACCAACAGCTAAATCATCTGCTCTTGATGGAGAAGACCCAACTATGTAGATACCATTCTCGGCTGCACTAGACTGATTTTTGACCAACACTCTGTCGTTTGTTGAGAGAGTAACACCATCTAGCGTGTCTCCATTATTAAGAGCAGTAGATATTGTTATATTTGCTGTAGTAGCAGCGACACAAGAATCTTTAACATCAAGTCCTTGTGCAACACCATCTACATATCCCTTATTTGCTGCCATATGGTCAGCTGTGGGGTCAGCAACATTAGTTATTGTCTGATTATTAAATGAAACCGCAGCACTTGGGGCTGTCATCTGATCTAATCTGTTAGTTCTTACACCAGCATCGAAATCAGAGATAAGGGTATGGGGATGGCTTGGAAGGTCAGCAATTACAAGTGACCTGAACGTAGGTGCAGCAGCAGATCCAGAAGTAGGGCCAGCCAATATTGCATTTGCACTTCTTGTATCTGTTTTATTAAAAAACGCACCAGCACCACCAATAGTAATTATTGAACTTGCAGCAGGAGGAGTATTACCATCATCGCCAAAACCATAATAAAGTTTTAGATCATTTTCATTAAAAGCTAATTCTGAAGGAGATAAACTCGATGGCGCACCAGCAGATCCACTTGAGGATCTTTTCTTTATTCTTATAGTGTTGGACATGGCTTAAAAATTTCCCCCATTTACGAGTGTAAGTTTGGTAGTAGTTTGATCTGCTTTAAATGTACCACTTGATGCTTGGTAGTACACTACAGAATTATCAACTACGTCAGACACATCTATAGTACTCGAAGCACCTTGAGGGCCTTGAACTCCGATAGTAACAACAGTTGTATCGCCCTCATTTACTGTAACAGTATTTCTAAGTTCAGTAACATTTACAGAAGTCATGCTGTGTAACCTTCACTTACGTTTATATTACCTTCTAAATAATACTCTTTTAAGCCACTACCGTTTGTAAGCAAAACATCATAATATAAAACTGAATCTCTAATAAAACTAGCAGTTTGTACATCTGTTAAAGCTATATCAACAGTTCCAGTAGCCCTGTTGGTATATGTTACATTCCAATCTGCAAATTTAACTTTCCTATCTTTATCCCATACTTGAGCAGCGACAGTATATCCTGTCAAATTAATTGCAGCATCATTACTATCTTTAAAGACAAGCTGGATACTATGATCTGCTCTTCTTTGAACAGTCATATTATATGTACCCGGGGTAATTGCCATTAGCTATATGGTGATGTGCCTAGTATATCAGTTTTCCATTGAGCTTTGAGTGCATCTGCATCGCTTGCAGCAGCTATACCAGAATCAGCAGGTGCATCTCTAAGTGCATTTTTCTTTGCAACAATATCTGTTGTCGATGCACCAGTTTCTTGTGCTTTTTGAAATTCAACATCAAGAGCTTCAAGTAAGGGTTTTCTTACAATTCTGATATTCTTTTTATGAATTTCTCTGGCTTTCGCCATGTCTATGCCAAATCCCATAATTAATTAAGGTGTGTAAGTCCAAGCGTTTCTGAAAGTTCTATCTGTAGGAACTTCAGTTGCATCTATAATATAGGATGTTTTACCGCTAGGCACATCTTTATCTCTTATTTGCTCAACAGTAAGGTCACAATTATCTGCTGGTACTACAACAGCAACAGTTCCATTGTCTTGTGTGTAAATAATTCGCTTATCTGAATTAGCCATAAGTTTTTTCTTTTTATTATAAAGTTAGTCACCAAAGATCGCAACACAAACAATATGTAAATCACCTTCTGTGCCGGGGTTTGTTGCACTACCAAATGTTTCAAGATCAACAGAGGTCGTTGTAAAAGTATGGGCGTTAACAACATCAAAGTTTGCAACTGTATCTAGACTTTGGCAACATGAACACACACAAGAATAATCATCATTCCCCATAGCATTACTAAAGTTAACAATAGATTCGCCAGAAGTAACGTCTGTGACTGAACTTACATTAAAACTATCTCTAATTAGCACGGATGTATGTTGCCTAAAATTAACCCAAACTTTTGCTCTACCTTGCTTTATATCAGAGAGGGCGGATTGATTTCCTCCGTTTACATCTTGAAGTGTGTTGACTTTAATAGTTGACATAATTTAAGTATCGAAAATAGCAAACATAGAATAATCTACGGCTACAAAACCAGCATCTACATCTTCATGTTGTATTGAAAAAGAACTCGTTGTTTTATTTCTTATATCAGTTGCAGTAGCAGTATTAGATGTCTCCGAAGTAAAACCAGATCCCGTAACTACTGTATATAGTGTATTAGGAAAAGCGGTAGAAAGATTAACTGTATATCTACCTGTTTCAATTTCCGAAACGGAAGAAACTCTTACACTTTGGTTAATTGCTAAAGTGCCAGTTGTATCTAAAGTTGCAAAACCTACGCAAAGAACACCTAGAACAACCCCATTACTATTTTGAAAAGAAGTAGAAGCTGTTGTTGATTGGCTTTTAATTGTAGCGACTGAAAGTGTACTCATAATTAAGCGTGTAGTCTAAAGGCAATAAAATGGGTTGATTCGGACGCATCACCTTGAAAAACTTCAGTAGTGCCTGAAGCTGAAGTATTAATAGTGCCTCTAAATTGAACATAATCGGTTGTTCCGTTCATTGGGGTAATTGTTTCGCAATGATGTGAACCTTTTAAGTCTTGAGCATCATTTTTTGGATTATTTTTAAATCTTGCAATAATATCAGTACCATTTTTTAAAATATCAACATGAGAATCATTTACGTTTGCATCTGTGTTGCCTTCACTAACACCACCGTGCATTGTTACTGCAAAATAATAATACCCCTGCACATTAGGAGTAAATCTATAAGTGCTTGTACTATAACAACTATTTGTATCTATACTTACTTGGTCAAATTGTATAACTGTAGTCACAGCATCAGAAACAACTTGATCTGAAGTTAAATGAACACGAGCTAACGGTCTATTAAAAGTACCACCTGTTATATCACCAGCACCAGTAAGTCCTAAAGCCATCTTTATTTAAATGATATTTTTATTATATAGCATCTTAAACTATTGACCACGTTTCCCCATCACCAACTGTAACCGTAATTCCATTTTGAATAGTTATAGGGCCAAAACTTCCTGCGTTTTGACCATTTGAAATTGTATAGTTAGCTGTCACGGTTTGATCATTTTCCCAAAATATTTTATCAGAGCCACCACCAGCAGCACCAGCACCAGCCTGACCCCAGCTTAAATTTCCATTACCATCAGAAATTAAGGCATATCCATTAACCGTAGTGTCCGCATTAGGTAATTTCCAAACAACATTTGCAGCAAGAGTGTTAGGGGCTTTAAATCCTACATACTGACTACCTGCTGTAGAAGGTTCAGATAATCTTAATTCGTTCTGATTATTTAAAGTTATACCATCTTGATCCATAAATAGCTGCTCTGCTCCAGCACAAGCAAATCCTAATTGGTTCGCAGCTTTTCTAAATAAACCTAAATCTGGATCACCATTAAAAGTAAGAGGTGGTGCAGTTTCACTTGCAGTACCATCAATTTTTAAAACTCCTGTGAGAGTTCCTCCTGTTTTAGGAAGTAAACCAAAATTTGCCTCATTTATACTGCCAAGAGTTGTAAAACCATTAGATGTATTTCTAACTTTCATTAAATCGCCATCAGTCTTATAAAACCACATACCAGTAACGCATTGATCAGAAGTAAGATCTGCGTCTTGTGAATTATTAGATTGTATAGCCTCAAAAACCGCATTAAGGTCAATCCTTACGTTTTCTCCAGAAGCATTGTCTATAAAATAATTAGATACTGAAGTCACGATTTGTTACTCTTTTTTTTCATGTTAACCTCCTTTACCAAAACCAACAGCTATGTAGTTGAAACTTCTTATAATGGTAGCATTACTTGAGTTTTTAAATTCAACTCTAAATCCTGTTGCAGTTATATTATCTAACACATAATAATCACCAGTTGCCATATTTCTAGGTGAAATAGTAACGGTTGGAAGTGGTACAGGATGAGGAGAACCTTGAGTAAAAAATGGATTTGCAAAAGTTATTGTTTTTGCTGTTGCCGTACCAGTACCATCTCCTGCGGTATCAGAAAACAATAGACCTGATTCCTCATCTCTTTTAACCATAGTTGCTGTATAACCTCCTTGTTGCAAGTTCATATTTTGAGCTATATCTGTTGTACTTAAAGAAATCTTAAATTGAAAACCTCTACCTTTAATTGCTCCGTTAGAAAAATCATTAAATACTTTATTTGTAAAATCTGAATCAGCATAAGATGAGCTACTTGGAGCAGCACTTGTAGTCCTTACAGCTATCTTTGCGTTTGCATTATTAGCTGTAGCACCATCAAAGTCATCCCAAGTATCTATTAAGTCCTGCCTATCATCAAACAAAGCACTTGGATAAAACCCAACTCCACTAAAATGCCTCTTTAAATTAAGCGTAAACACACCACCTAAATCTAAAATGTCATTAAAACTATATGTTCCATTCATTCCTTTACGAACAGACACATCTCCAGATGTAGTTATTTTTTCACTTGATAATATTGTAAATACATTTGCGTTGGTAACTGAAGCAACACTATATCTTTTATCTTTTGCTTTACCAGTTGAAAAACTAAAATCAAAAGTTTCTCCAACAGCCAAGCCATGAGAAGTAATATTGCAAGTTAAAGTTTTACTATCAGCTTGTGAATAAGTGCCAGAGATCTCAGTTGTAGGATCGCTTAAAATTAAACCACCTCTAGCTGAACTGTATTCTGTTCTATTAAATAAAGCACTTGTTGTGTTATTCCATGTAGGTGTGTCTGTATCTTCTCGATCTACTTTAACTACTACTTCATCTTGTATATCTACTAAAGATAATTCAGCTTTTGCTTCTTGATTACTAAAATTTCCTCTGTCATCTTGAAACTTAACAAGATATGTACCAGCTATAGCAGGTGCTATTACAGAGTTTGTACTTCCAGCAACAGCCTCAATAATGTCTTGAGAAGACTGAAATGTAGCTGCAGTTCCAGTTTTGTCCGTATGTCTTACATAAACTCTTCCACCATGTAATACATCTAAATCTATAGTTTGATCGAATTGCAGTCTTACAAATTGATTATTTATTGGCTCAACACTTAAATTTTGTACGTCATCTGGAATACCTGTTTTACCTCTAGTTGTTATTGTTTCTTCTAATGAATTACTAGATAATTGTAAATTTCCATTAAAAGGAGTTATTTCAATATCATATGAACCTGCTTTTGTATCCATTATTTCAAAGTCATTAGAATATACAGTTTGAGTTATAAAATTATCTGCATCATCTTCTCCAGTTACAAATCTATAACGTAATTGATATTGACTTACACCTTGAGGAGATTGAATTACACTACCATCTTGTGTTGTTATATCTCTTGAAGGTTCTTTCCAAGATAAAATCGTTTTACTTCTTGCGACTCCATTTATTGATACGATTAATTCTTGTACATTTAACCCTGTTGGTGCATTTACATTTGTATTGAAACTATCATGTGTTTGTCTTACAGGTAATTCAGTACCATCTTCTATAAAATCATATTTACCACTTGCATAGGCTAATGCAGTTATTGCATAATTAAATCCGTCTTGCTCTTCTACTTGCACTACTCTATAAAGCCTTTTATATATTCCATCATTACTTGACAAAATATAAGCTGCACCTGCGTTTGGGGCAATAGAAAAAGCACTATTTACTGTTACTTGACTTCCATCTGAAGAGTAATCATCAATAAGTTTCTCTTCAACAGTTCCATCAGGCAATACAACACTTATTCTTGGTGTGCTATTTAAAGAAGGTAGATAATTAGCAGTACCCCCATCAATCTTTCCATCAATAGTAACAACTGTAGTTGTTGACGAAACAACTCTTCCACCTTTTCTAGTAGTTGTTCTGACAGGATCATCAACTTCTACTACACTACCGGGTCTGACAACAAGTCCTGCATCTATAGATGTAGTAAAAGTGACTACTTCTGATTCAAATTGTTCTGCAAATAGAACTGCTCTACCAAGTCTTGCAGCTTGACCTCTAGATGTACATCCAAAAGCTTTTATGTTTTTTACTGTTATTCCAACACGAGCTTTTATCTCATCATTTGCTTCTATAACTTCAAAATCTATTTCTTTTGAATCCATATTTAAATATCCAACTTTTATAACGCTATGCCTAGTTTTAAGGCTGCTTCCAGAATAATTAAATCCAGCCTCTCCTACATTCGATAAATTAAATAGATAACTTGGGGTAACACTTTTGTCTTGATTTATTGTGATACTTCCTGCTGACCATATCGGCATACACCTCATCACACCTGCTAATTCATTTATTACTGCAAACGCTTCTTTTGTACTATTAATATTTACATTACAAGCAAACCTAGCTTCTCTTCCATTAAAACCATCATCTACTAATTCATTAGAATATTTTGACGCAGCGATAAAACTATATAAATCTACATTGCTATAAGTTGTAGCATCGGTTGATTGATCTGGTGCAATATGATCTCCAAGACCGTATCTTTTGTTTATAAGTAAATCAAGCAAAATTAAACTAGGACACGTTGTCCATTGGGCTGCGCCCATACTGCCATCAAAAACATAATTTTGTGGATACTTAACTCTGCCTGATCTTGAATCAATCGAAACAGTCCCAGAGCTATTTGATGCTGGTATTTTTACTTTTATACCTCTTATTCTATATAAACGAGTTGGAACAGAATCAAATTCTATACTGTCTAAACGCAAGGCAAAATAAGCTGAATTTAAATATCTATTACTTACATCAAAAACTTCTTGAATAGCTGCAAACCTAAACTCACTAAATTTTTTATCTGGAACAGGATCATTTGAATCTCTTAAAACTCTAACATCTACAGGAAAAGCAGCGTTTTCTAATGAAATCCTGTGATCTTTAGAATATACATCTGGAGTTCTGCCTTTTACTTTTGTATCTTTTCTTGTTACGAAATTACTTTGATTGGCATACTTAGTTTGGATTCTGTAATGAACAGTAAGACCTTTTATGTCTCCATCACTTTCAAATTTCTGTATCTGAGGCCAAGTAAGAGTGACTATTACAGCATCAGGATTATCATTAGGACTCCTATCAGCTAATTGTTTTGTAACACTACCAGTAATTGAACCACGAACTTGAGCCTTCCATGTAACTGTATTATCAGTAATTGTTTGATTAACTGATGCTGTTTGAAAAGCAGAAGGTTGACTTGCACCACTTGTACCTGCACTTGTACATTTAAAAACAATATCTACAACACCACTTGCCCTAACTATGTTATTAACTTTATATTTTTTATTAGCAGCCCAAGTTGTATGATTATCCGCATTTGACGGAATACCTCCAACGGTTTCTGGCGATCTAATTTCGGCAGCAATACCACCCATTTTCGATTGATTTGACGTACCCAATTTATACTTAAATTTTGTTTCTCTAAAATTAAAATCTTTATCTTGTGGATTAGTATTACTTGCATCATCACTTAGAATTGGAGTGTCATCTAAAAAAACATCTTTTAAACAAGCGTTATTATAAGAAGTTGTAAAAGGAGTAAGATTAAATTTTGATGCTGTAGCAAAACCTTCTATTTCACCCTCAGAAACCAAATCTTGTACAGTAAAAAATTGTCTACTATTTAAACTATCTTTAGCTTTTGTAGGTGTCTTCGGTTTTTTGCTGCCACCTTTAGAACCTCTTATAATTTTATTTTTTTCAGTCATTAATCTATATCCTCTTGATTAGTATCTAAAGCTGCTGATATGACAACAGATCCAACAAATACTTCTCCATATACAACAGGTATTGGAGTTCCTGCTCGACTTGTATTTTGTAGTGAATTGAATTGAAATGATACGTTAGGATCATCTTCTGCTGCAAAGTCTGGTAATTCTGGAAGAGGAAAAAGTAGATCAACAACACTTCCTAAAACTAAAGCACCACCTCCAACCAGTAATGCTTTAGTTGTAAACGTAGCAGCAGCGAAACCTTTAGCAGATAACAAACCCCCAGCAGCAGTAACACTAGCACCAGCAGTTACAAATGCTAAACCAATCATTGCTGCTCCAAGTAAAAACCTACCAAAGCTACCAGCACCAGCGATCATGGGAACAAAATGTATATCTTCTTGACCAACTGGATAATTTATTTCTTCTTCTTTTATATCGTAATTACCAACCTTTACTTGATAATATTTAGGACTCATATAACCTTCTATATTTGGAAAATTACATAACAAAAAGCGTACAGCTTCAGCAACACTACTTACATGAGCCTCAAATTCTTTATGACCTACAAACTCAGCAAGTTTTCCATATAATTTTATTTTACGCAACATAACGATACCTAGCTCCTGTACATTTTTGCAACCATTCAGAATAAGGTTCTATACAAGATAGTCTATCGGTTAAATGATGTAAAACATCCCCATCTATAAAAATCGCTACATGATTTAAGCCTTTTCCTAAAATAGACATTGCTAAAACATCTCCATTTTGCAATGCCTCATCGTATTTTAATTTTTTAAATCCAGTAGTCTCTGCACATTCTTCAAATAACGGATTTTCATAAAATTTTTCTGGTGTAATAGGTCTATCCCAATCTTTTAATTCTATGTTCTTTACTTCTTTATACCAATCTCTTACTAAAGCCCAACAATCTGTAAGACCCCAAACCCATTGCCGACCTAATAATGGTGCTTTATATCCACATGGCTCTAAATATGCCCATTGTTCTGTATTTGGATTAACTATATACCAAGGTAAACCACTTGCCTCACAACTAACTCTATCTGCATCACTTGGGTTGGGTAAGTTTATTGGGTGTGAATGAAATATACCAACAATATCACCTGCATTATCAGCTTTTACATAATCCTCTGGATCTAAAATAAAACATTGATGATCTGTCATTGAAAGATTACGGCAGGGGTAATATCTTTCCTTACCTCTAATATTTAACAATAAACCACAAGCTTCTTTTGGGTCTTGTTGTTTAGCGTGTTCTAATGCTTTTTCTTTCCAAGTCATATTTAACCAAAAGTACCTATAGCTGGAAATTCTTTACGAGTACATATACGCTTTGGAACACGAACATTAACTAAATCTGTAGGTGCTGCAAGTTCAAATTCAACAGTCAATCTATTTTCTGTTGACTTACGATCTATAAAATAAATCTCTCTTGGAAATTCTGCATTAGGATCAGGAGTTCCAAATGGATTTTGTCTTACTGTACTTATAACATCAACTGTTTGAGTTATTGTGTTTGGATTGTTCATCGTTATAGTATTGCCCATAGCATTTCCATGTGTAGTGCAATAATATCTCAAATCATTTGGCGCAGAGGGGTAAACAGGTTGATAAGTAACAGTTGCATCTGTGCCTAAAGTACCGCTTAGTTCTACACCTTGATAACCACCAGCATCAGATCTTATTCTAAGTGGATGCCCTACATTTGAACTATCAGATTGATTAAAAATATAAGTTGAACCACGTTTCATTGTAATTACAGGTTTTTGAGTACCATTTATAGCAAAAACATTATCACCATTTGAATCTTGTACAACTGTGACAGCATATGTAACGGTTTCTACGTCAGACGGATCAGCTACAGTTTGTGTTGTTGTGCCAGTTACAGTTCTTACTGATGGGAAATTTTCTGCATCAATAAATTTAGCTAATGTTCTTATTCTTGTGACTTTGCAACCTGTTAAATCATTAGCTTGTGTATAAGTATTTACCTCGCTAAGAATATTAGACATATAACCACCTTTGTTACTTACTGCAAATTTAGGTCTAGGAAGTTGACCTTTCTGAAAAGCAAAACCACTTGCTTCTACTGGAAACCTCGGATAACTCTGACCAGCCCATAATATATTTCCGTATGCGTTTAAACTTGTACCTGCATGAAATTTATAATTAGTTTCTATACCCTGTGGATTACCAGAAGGATAATTAACGCCTTCTATTAAATCAACTTCAAATAATTCAATAATTGCTGATGGATTTAATGTTTGTAAATCTCCAAAAACTGCACTTTGCGATATATATTCAACATTATTATCAGAAACAGTAGTACCAATAGTATCCGGCCAACTTGGTTCACTTGATCCAGTAGTACCTGCGCTTGTTACTTTAAAGAATAAACCAGAACCAGAAGATGTTGGAGCAATTATATTGCCAACAGATAAACTCGTATTTGCTGTCCAAGCGGTTGCCATTAGCTAGGTTCAAAAACTTGAGTAAAAGTTGCTTTTATAGTTGATAAATTACTGTAATTTATATTTTTTGTCCAAGAAGGGCATTTAAAATTCATAGAACTTGATTCTCTTGGTGGCGTGTACGCAAAACTGACATTGTCTTTAGCCCTTTCATCCAAAAAATCCTCAATAATATCCGAATCTGTCTCACTTAAATCTTTCCAAGTAAAATCAAACGTTTTTGGATTTTGATTTAAACCAAATAATAGTCGATGTTCATAACCATCACCAAATTTAATTATTCTCGTATTTGGTTGAGATTTTTTTACGACAGTATAACTAGGTTCTATATCTGTTCCATCTTGTCTGGTTGGGAAAGTAGCCATTATGAAAGAAGTCCTCCCGGCCTTTGTTGCTCTACTATTTCAGATTGTACCGCCATAGAAATCATACGGCCAAGTTCTCTTCCATTTTGTTCATCACCCTCAACCGTTGTTCCAGTAGCGTCAACATTAACAATAATATCTCCAACACCTCCTCCTTGAGCTATAACCCCAAGTTTTCCATCTCTACCACGCTTCAATGGTAGGATTCCTTCTGGGCCTGCTTCTCCCATAAGCCCTGCTCCATTCTTCATGGGGAACACGGTGGGGCGATCTATTATACCGCCATAAGCATAAGGTACGACTTTATTTTTAGCAAAAACATTACCTTTAGCACTTGGTACAACTTCTCCACCTTCTATAGCATTACCATCTGCATTAAGGCCAAGAAAACTACCAAGACCGGGGATAAATGAAGTAATAGCTTTAAAAAATAATGCTTTTATTATCATTTTCTGTAAATCTTGAATTATTGATCTTGCTAATTCTCCAAAACTAGCCTTACCAGATACAGCAAGTTCCGCAAAACCATCAGCTAATTTATTTACAGCGTTTAAACCTATTTTTCCAACTTGTGTACTAAGATCAGTTGCAGCTAAAACAGTTTGTTTTAATTCTTCTTTAAAAGAAAAGGCTTTTTCTTTTCCTGTCTCGAGACTTTTATTTAATATTTCTTGTTTATCAATTTGGAACAGCTTTGTTTCTAACAATATCCGTTCATCATCTACAACACCTGAAGTTGTGTTTTTTGCTTCCTTTATCGCATCAATAAATTTATACTTTCGTTCTAATAATTTTCTTTCAATTTCATCTTCAGTTGTTTTTAATTGTATTGTTCTTTCTAATTCAATTATTTTATTTTGTGCTTGTGCCTCACTCTTTATATCCTTATCTGTTGTTAATTTTGGTAGACCTGATGGCTCTGTAATTGCAGCCCTTGTTTTCATGTCATATGTAATACCTCCTACAGTAAAAGTCTCAGGAGTTTTTACTTCTTTACGATTAGTACTAAACATATCTATCTTGTTTAAGATAGTATCAAAATCTTTAAATGCGTTTGCTGATGTATCTTTAATTCCTTTACTTGCTGTTTCAAATGCCCCTTTAAAATCAAGTTGACTAACTTGATAAGTGATTTTAACTAAATCAGCTAAAGTTCTTATGAGAAACCTTACAGCAGCTACAGTACCGAAAGCAGCACCACCTATAAATCTAAATGTTTCTCCTAAAAAATTTAAAGATTCTTGATTCGAAGTTATACCACTAACAATATCACTAAACATTGTTTGAAAAGCAGCACCTATAGGCAATACAGCCTCACCAACTGCCAATTTCAAATCATCCATTTGTACTTTTAATCTTTGGCCTGCATCAGCAGATGATTTAGCAACTTTCTCTGCCGTTTCACCAAAATCAATATTTAATTTTTGAGCAAACTTAATAACTTGATCTAGACCAACAGTTCCATCTCTCAAGTCTTTCTGTAACTTCTGCAAACTACTACCATTAGCTTCTGCAAATTTAACTACGGCTCCTGCCAATCTCTCTCCAAGCTGGCCTTGTAATTCTTCAGCCGACACCTTACCTTTACCAAAGATCTGCGACATGGCTCGTATCGCAGATTGTACGTCATCTGCATTACCACCAGTTGCTTTAATTGAATTAGATACACCTTCAAAAACGACTTTAGCATCCTCAATAGTTCCACCAGCACCAAGAACAGATGCAGCTAAAGTAGTAAATTGTCTTGTAGATGCAGCAATAGGTACATTTAATCTTTTAGATGTTTCTGAGATAATAGAAAGACCTTTTTCAAAAGTTACTTGATCTTTTGTTACACCTTTTAATGCTATTTGTAGTTTTTGTATTTCTGATGCGTAGGTTGCAGCTTCAGATGCAAACTTAACACTTCCAGCAACAGCGTCTACTCCAAGTCCTATTGCACCTCCAGCAATAGCACCCGGTACACCTCCTTGTAAAAAACCGGCAGCACCACCTATTTGCGCCCCAGCAGGTAAAAACCTACCAACAGCACCAGTAAGAGCAGCACCTTTGCCTGCTTGAAATCCAGCACCAAGTTTGCCAAAAAAACCTTGTTTCTTTTGTGAAGCTGTTAATGCTTCTAATTTTGCTCTTAACCTATCTGCTTCTGCTCCAAATGCTCTATATGCTTTACCACCAATAGCAACATTATTTTGCAACTCTCTTAATGCTGCTATTTGCTTATTGAAAGTATTTACACTACGAGTCGCTGTATTATTAACACCTTTATTTCTTTTGTCAAAACTTGTTATTGATTTTATTGCTTTATTAATTTCTTTTTCGGTAAAACCTAGACTTTTATTTAACTTATTAAAAGCTTGATCTACAGATTTTAATTTACCAAAATCTTTTAACTTAAATTCAATAGTGGTTATATTAATATCTTTAGCCACTACTGCTTCTCCTTATTGATTTCTCTAACAGCAGTAGCTTCCATAAGTTGCAAACCTTCGAGCATTTCTTTGCGATTATCTACATGATAGAGGTCAAACAGTCCTCCTTCAAGTAATAATACCTCATATTTTAATCCTACTACACCTCCAAAAGACATATTCCATTGTGTTTGGCAACGAAGAAACATATTAACAATCTCCCAATTTTCATCAAACACCTCAAATTCATCTTTTTCCTTTGGTTGCTCCTCGATTTGAACACCAAACGCAGCAGCGTCTTTCTGTGTTTCATCTATAACTTGTTTGCCACCCGAAGCCCAATATAAGGCAGCATCAATTAGTTTCCCACTTGTGCATTGCTATAAAAAGCTTTAAAAGCATCTAGAACTCCAGAGACAAAATCAGTATCTTCTGCGAAATTTTTTAGTTCTGTTTTTGAAAATTGGATTGGAGTACCATCTTCTTCGTTAAGATCCTCCCAACCAACTAAAACTTTTTCCAAGGCTTTATACTCGCTTTCTTCATTAAAATTATTTAATTCAGTTCTAGATAATCGCCTAAATTTACCAACAAACTCGCTTGTTTCAAACTCACCAATGTTAGTCTCAGAAGGTGTTTTAACTTGAACAGGCCAAGAATACACCTTCGTTTTTTTTCTTACAAATGCCATAAATTAAAATATATACTTCTTTACTCTACCTCAGTAGTCAATACTTATTAAGTAAAGACTAGGCTGACCTCATTGTTAGCTGAACTTGGAACAAGTGTATATGGAATTTCTAGCATTGTTACTCCATCGGCTTCTCCATAAGCTACATCACCAATATCTACCTTACTACTTGTAAGCTGCACTTTATTACCTGCTGTAGTGCCATGTAGGAAAGCTAAGTTTCCAAGAGTTGAATCTGTCAAAGCAGCAGTAAAATAATCTTTTTGTGCAAGTGTTGGTGCTTCAATAGTGACAGAACCATTGGCTGCTCTATCAGTAATTAATACTTCTTTTGTACCACCAACAAGTTCCCTGTAAACTAATGTATTACCTACATCCATTGTGATATTCATCAAAGCACCTGAGTATGACAATAATGAAAAACCGCTTGTATTTCCATTTTTAAATACTAAAGGTGTTGCTTGATTGCCATAGGTAACAGTAGGTAGAGCAGTATCGGTAGGAGCATTGTAGATACCTGTAAAACTAAAATCTATGCTTGGAATTTCACCAACCGCAGCGTTAACAACGAATGTCCCTCTGCAACCTGTAACGATGTGTCTTACACCATCTACGTTGTAATGAATAGTTACTGAAGTAAAACTACTCGATACTGGAGCATAAGTAACGCTAGTTCCAGAAGCCACAGTCTCTGAGAAACCACACGCTTTAAGCGCACTTCCGTATCTAGGCGCAGTTCCAGCAGTTCCAGACCCAGCAAGTTCTACCGAAAATGTACACTCAACTCTTGTATTAGCAAGTAGTTGCTCTGATGCACCCAAATAAGGTCTTACCACATCTCTATTTACTACATCACTTGATTGTGGTGTGATTGACAGATCTCTTACAAGAACAACATCTGTTGCTGATGGAGTTGGATCTGTTCCGTAGCTGCTCTCAGCTTCAATTAGAATTACTCTCTTTCTTGTCAGTTGTGCCATCTGTAGTTACCTCAGTAGGGGGTTCAGCTTGTGAAGTTTGTTGCACTAGCTTTGCTTTGCCAGTTTTAGGGTTCAGTATGTAAGTACCGCCCTCATTTGGAATTTCATAATCCATAATAAACAATCAGGGTTGTTAGGGTCACAGTTTCATTGTAAATCATGTTGATAAATCGTTATAACTGCTCCTGTAATCTACTTCATACTCACAGGAGATTATCCCTGCTGGCTGATCTGCTTCAATAACGTCAAAGGTTACTGTAGCTGGCCTAACATCAATCGCTAGTCCTCCTAAAGTTGTATCGGTAACAACCTTAGTGTGTAAACTTTCAACTGTAGCGTCTGCTGTAGTGTCAGGAGTTTGTGATCTAACCACAACCACTATTCTTACTCTTAATGTCCAATCTATCTTCAAATAGGTTGCACTATTAACAGTAGGCTCATCAGTTATAAACTCAACGACTAGAGAAGGTGATTCATCTCTTGTCATTGGCTCAACTCTGCTTCTATAGATGCGAGTTCCTACGCCTGTAGTTCCTGTAAGGTTTGATTTAATTTTTGCTAATATCTGTTCTCTTTTACTAGCCATTTCAAACCTTCATTAATGAAATTACAGATAAAGTACCATCATCTATTTTCCTAGAACTTCTAACCTTGTATTTGACATTACTAACTTGTATCTGAGTGTCATATGCTAATGAGCCAAGATCAGTTGTTTTAACTGTTAACTGATAATCGGTGGTTAATACACGATCATCGGCAACAATCTCATCAGGCTGCTCTAAGATTCCTTTGTAAGTAGCATTGTCATAAAACACACTCTCTGAAAAGTCTCCAAAGAATGTATCTATATCTTCTTTAAAAGCCATAAGAAAAAAAAGCCCTCGGTTGAGGGCTAACCTTTTAGCTATACTTTTTAACACCAACTAAATTGATGCTGAAAGTAAATGTTGGTGATGAACCACCGATTGTTTGTACAATCTTGATATAACGCTTAGAAGTATCTTTGTTAATTACAAGTGTTTGCATTGATGCAGAACCAGTAACTTGTGTAAAAGTAGCTCCTGAGAGGTCTGTGTAAGTACCACTACTAGCGTCAGACTCAGTTAACTTTACGTCTAATGTTGGGC
>VTLG01005125.1_pt1 | contig 17907 bp, 38 predicted proteins | sample 4694571 | NCBI WGS metagenome assembly VTLG01 (sample SAMN12604809, study PRJNA352737) | marine metagenome | biome: ENVO:00000447; feature: ENVO:00000209|ENVO:00000569|ENVO:01000036; material: ENVO:00002151; isolation source: viral sequences binned using virsorter ... | reverse complement strand
TCAGTCCAAGTGAAAGTATTATTCTTTCCTTGTTTTGCTTTAGCAGTATATTTAGTTTGATTATAAGGACCTTCAACTGGATGTGATTTAACAGTTTTAATTATACCCATTTTGTTCTCCTACCATTCAATTTTCCATCCAACAGAAATTCCTTTTTTCTCTGGATCGATGTTAACAGATAGATCGCCTGGAATTTTATCAATCTTATCTGTAATTTCTGTATACTTAGGTTTAAAGAAATCTTTAACTTTCTCTGAACCTGGTAATTTTTCTGCAGCTTTAAGAGTTGCACCTAATGCAACTTTTTTTGCCATATCTTCAGTCTTTGATTTAACTAAATCTCTTGCTTCTTTTACTCCACCTTCGTATTTACGTTGGTTAGACATTATGCGTAATCAGGACCAGGATCTATTATTTTTCTGCCAAAATTTGGTTTTTTCGTTTGATTTATTGCAGAATTATTTTTCTTAGTCAATATTTTATATGACTTATGTTTTTTATAAGCTGTCTTAGCTTTTTTACCATATCTCATTATCTACTCCCTGATGGACCAGACTTTACTTTGCCTTGAACGTATTTTTTTCTTTCGGCTGCTTCTTTTTTCTTATAAGCACCTGAAGCTGCAGATGATCTACCAGTTGGCATATCTTCTTTTGCTTTAGCTCTTCTAGATTTTTCCGCTTTCATAATTGCAGCTGAATCTTGTTTAGCTTTTTCAGATTTACCTCTAGCTCTTCTAGCTTCCTCCGCCTTCATAATAGCTTTATCTTTTTTCTTATCAGAAGGTGAGATAGGTTTTTTCTTTGGAGTTATTTTTGATTGAGCTGCTTTAGCTTTGCCATCACCTTTTATAAATTTTTTAATTTTTCCAATTATATCTATCTTCTTACCTTTTCTAGTATGAGCTGGATGTTTAGATTTAGAAACTTTCTTACCTGTTTGTTGTTTAATATTCTTTTCTTTATTTGCTTTAGCAATCGCTGCTTTAGATTTTTTAGATTTAGTTTTCTTTTCTGCGACAAGTTCGCCTTTATCTTTAGCGGCTTTACGCATTTTCCATATACTTGCTGCTCCTGGCATTATGCCCCCTTTGCTGTTTTTAATTTTGGTGTTGCGATTCGTTTCAATCTTTCGACATCGCGTGCAATATCTGCTTCTGAGTTACCAGTCGCAAATGCATTCTTGACTTCCATCTCCGTAATATTCTTGTCAGTCCACATCGCTTGATGTTTACCTAATAGTTCTAAGGAGCGGATAGCCGCGTTGTAATCGCCTTCCTGTTCAGTCTTTTCAGCGATACGTACTAGGCGACGTAATATATCGTCCGCTTCAATTTTAGTACGCTTTGTTTGTTCTGACTTCAACTCTGCAATTCGCTGTACAATCGCCGGGTTTTTAGTTAGTGTATAAGCATTATTTGCCGCGTGCTTTTCAGAGTAGCCTGCTCGAATGGCAGCCTGTTTAATGTTTAAGTCCTTAATAAACTCGTTGCAGAATGCTTCCTGCTGTGGAGTTAGCTTAACCTCTGAATCAGGTTGTTGCATTTTAGTTGCTTTAGTCATTACAGTATAAGTATACAACATTTAGTCTTGAATTGCAAGAGCAAATGTTGTAGAATATAAATGTGTAGTTCTAAACTACACGTCTCCTGTAAGACGGGGAGGATTCCGAACCTAGTTCGATGAGCGCTTCTCTCTCAAATAATAGCGCACCTCCCCGCAACTAAACAATCAAAAACATAAACATCCCATCAAGGGGGCACAGCGGGGCAACCTACCTTAATATCCTGAAATTTTGCTAAAATTTTTTGAGGTGCATTATATATAGGGAGGTCCTCTGGTTTTTTTGGGGTGGGGGGTGCTATATATTTTTTTTTGGAAAGTCGCTTGGTGCGGAAAAATCCTGGGAGAACAAAACGAGAACAAATTATGTCTGAATTAAGGCAGACCTCTCGTCATTAACGCCTTATTTGTGCCATAATTTTAGTTTAAACTTCGAACTTTTTTTAAATAGAACAAAGCAAGAACATTATATTTTCTGCCAAATACCTCCCTTTAAAAGTTATCCACAGGTGTTGTAAAAATACAACAAAATAACTCTTGTAATTAAATTTTAATAGTTTAAATAGGTATTATGGGTTTATTTAAAATGAGTTTAAACATTCCCTTTAAACCAAGTTAAACCAAAGGTTTGAAATGTTAAATAATAAAAAGCCGAGAAGAAAATTCAAGGCAATTACTTGGACAAAGTTAGAGAAAAAACCATTTGTCTTTAAATATAAAGAAGCAAGTTTTAAGGATTTACGAACTACTACACACTATCCTCAATCGCAGATTTACAATAGAGGATTTTTAGATAATGGAGGGAAATCTAAAAAATGCAGATATGCAGGATTTTATAATTAAGAAATAAATCTTAATTGTGCCATAATTAAATGTTAAGTAAAAGTTAAATGAAAGTGAGATTAAATGTTGACTAGAAAAGATTTTATAAAAAAAGCTGATGAATTTATAAAGTTAATAAATAAAAGTGATACATTAACCTATAATATATTCATTCAAGAATACTGCAAAATCGCCAAAAAATCTAATGAGAGATTTGATGAAAAAAGGTTTAGAGAATATATTGAAAGAGGTATCTATGGAAATGCAATTTAAATATAAACTTGGAACACATAGACAAAACCGCAGAATATGGATAGAGGGTAAAAGATTATCTGATAATGGTTTTGTAAAAGATAAAAGATATAATATAAGATATGCAGATAATTATATTATGATAGAGTTTAATGAACATGGAACTCATAAAATTAATGGAACTATTGACAGACCTATAATTGATATATGTAACATGAGAGTAGGTCAAAACATAAAGACAGATAATGTTATGATAACATTTGACGTAGATAACTTAATAATTGAGGCGATACAAAATGAAACATAATTCTGACACAATTAAGAAGTATAAAAAAAGAATGAGTTTTACAGATTGGGTATTGGAACAGCAAGAGCAAGAAGCTGAACAATTCCTGGATAAAGATGTAGATGAAATGTCTATTCAAGAGGAACAGGCAATAACTGATGAACTGTTAAATAAATGGAGTAAATAAATGACATTATTAACACAACTTAGAGAAAATTACCATACTAACGAAACAGCTACATCTGATACCTTATATAATTGGATGTATAAGATTAGTAGATTAGGAAATCATACTGAAGAAACCATTGTATCTAAAGATTTAATGGCAACTTTATTAGACTTAGAATGGTCTACTCCTCTAAGCAAATATGATAAATTAAGAAAATTTTCTGAACTGTTAGGTATAGATGATTATTCTTTCAGCTATTGCCATGATTGTTCTAGTTTAGAACATGACACTGAGTTACTCACTTGTTATGAAGATTATGGAGTATGTCAAACTTGCATTGATGATGATTATACTTATTCAGAATATAGAGATACATATGTTCGTTATGAGGACGCAGATGATGAGGAGGAACTTTATGATGAAGATAGCCAAGATGAATATGTATTATCATATGATTATGATGTTATGCAAGATTTAAAAATGACTTCAACTAAAGATGATAAATTACAAGCTGATACACCATACTATGGTATAGAATTAGAAGTTGAAAGACGAAATAATGCTGATGAATATACTACTAAAAATATATATAATAGTTTTACAGATGAAAATGGTATGCAATTTGCATTACTAAAATCTGATGGTAGTCTGTCTAATGGATTTGAAATAGTAACTGCTCCAGCAACTATAAATGCACATAAGAAACATTGGGATAAATTTTTTAAATCTGATGGAATAAAAGAAGTTAAATCCTGGAACACAGATACAACAGGTATGCACATACACATATCGAGAACAGCATTAACACAATTACAAATCGGCAAAATTCTAGTGTTCATAAATGATGAAAAAAATTCTGAGTTTGTAAATCATATTGCAGGTCGTTCATCTGACCAATGGGCAAAAAAATCTAGTAAGAAAATTATAGATTGTGTTCAATCATCAGATAAATATGAAGCAATAAATACTTCACACCGCCATACAATAGAGTTAAGAATATTTAAAGGTAACCTTGCTAGACTGGGATTTTATAGAGTCCTGGAATTTGTGGATGCTCTAGTATCTTGGAGTAAGGTTACAAGTATGACAAAGTTATCATATACAGACTTCTTAAATTATATAGAAACACCAAACATAAGAAGTCAATACCCTATTTTCTATGGGTGGTTATCAAGAAAATCCTACTGTGTAGGTAAACCATCTAGAAAAATTGATTGGTCTGATGAGCAGAACAATCTAAAAGAAACCGCATAAAATTAGGAGTAAAAATTATGTGTTTAATAATACAAGCAAATAAACCGCAAGTAATCACAAACAATATGATGAATTGTGCTTACTTAAATAATGATGATGGTTTTGGTATTATGTTTGCTAATAAAGGGAAAGTGCAAGTCCAAAAAATTGGTAAGCCAAAATCTTTTAAAGCTATCACTAAAGTTTGGGATAACTATAAAAATTTAGATACACCTATTGGATTGCATTTTAGATTTAATACTAATGGTGAATCTAACAAAGCTATGAGCCACCCATACCAAATACTAAATAAAGAAGAACATTCCAGGGATGTTTGGGTTATGCACAATGGACCTCAACTTCCTACACCTATGATTGATGATAATAAATCTGACACTCATCAGTTTGTTAAATGGATATTAAAACCGCAACTGAGTAATGAACCCGAACTATTATACAATCATGATTGGCAAGAAATGTTAGCTGATTTAATTGGTAGTGATAAGTTATTATTCTTAGATAGTAAAACAGAGGAATTTACTATCATCAATGAGGAACAAGGTCAGACTACTGATGATATGTGGCTGTCAAATACTTATTCATTACAACCAACAGGAAATTATGCTATGAGTAGAGATTATGAGTATGATATGGATACGGATAAGTTAAGTAAAAAATCTACTCATTGGTGGGATGAAAGCGAAAATGATTATTATGATTACAATGGAATATATCGTAAATCAAATGATAATTGGTCAAAAAATTATACTACTAATCCTAATACCAATAACCAATTAACTACTACTGATACAGGAGTTAGAGATATATCTATTAATGGAACTGATATAGATGAACACGATATATATGGTATGACTAAAGAGGAAGTCTATGATTTAGTGCAAGAGAATCCTATGGGAGTAGCAAGTTGGGTTCATGATATAGTATACAAAAATGAGGAGGAATAAAAACATGATTATTTTTTATGATTTTAAATCACAATTATTTAATATAGAATCTAGTCGAAATGGGTTATCAAAACTAACAACTTGGAAACCATTAAGTGAAACAAAATATTTAAAAGATGTTTCATTTGGTGTAGTTAAACACCCATTTAATCCAGGAATAACTTCGTTCCGCCGAAAAACTTTTACTCCATATAAATCTATCAATAATGGGGGCAAGGACTATGGTATCGCTATTAAAGGAACAGCTATTACAGAAGATGATTATCAAAATTTAATAGTTGATACCAATCCTATACCAATAACAATTAGAAGTTTGTTTTATAGATATGGCGATAAACTATATCAATCTTACCCTAATCTAATTAAATATTTTAAAGATAAGAACTTAATGAATCAAGCTACTATGAATCCTACTTTAACAGGAGCAAGAAGTGTTCAAGCTAAAAGAAAATTTCCAACCTGTAAAGATTATAATTATTTTATACCTAGACCTGTTCTTGCTATGCAAATAACACCTTATTCTTCGAATAGTGGAATCTTATTTGATGAAAAGCAAAGTGCAAAAAGTTGGGTAGAGTGGCACACTCAACTTGATGAGAACTATTTAGATATAATAGCACAGCGTGGTGCTGTTGCGTAAAATCCTGGATAATCCAGGTATTCGAGTGGACCCGACACGAACTCGACAGAACACGAGGGTTACCAAATCCTTATGATAGGGGTATAAGGTTGTCTTGTATAGTATACCTTACTCTAATACAATATATAGTATATAATAAATTATTATTATATTTTAAATCGTTTATTAGAGGGGTGTGCATACCCTGTCATATTGGTAACCGCCGTGTTCAATCGGTAGTCAATCGGTGTTCAATCGAAAGAATTTGATTGACGAGAGGTAAAAATTATGATAACATTATTTTTGATTTATTTTTTAGGACTAATATCTTTACCTATATTGTATTGGTCTATGGTGTATGCACATGAGGTGTATCACTCTATCAACAGAAGAAAATAAAGGGGGCAATATGCTTGTGTCTAAAAGTGAGTATGATTTCATTGTAGAATTAATGGAATTAGATTACTATGAGAAATGTATCAAAGAAAACAAAGATATATTTCTCTTGTCTGTAAAAGATATTCAACAAAGCATACACGAACAGTTGATTAAGGAGGGAGTAGAATATGAATCCATTAATACCTAGTAATGCAATTCAAGTGAGATATGTTTCACCACTCTATGAACCTGTTTATGATGAAGATGATAATGTTGTAGATGAGGAATGTGTAAGGGGTGGAACTGATGTATGGGAAGAATTGATTATGCCTGTAAATAAGGATAGGATACCAAGATACTACCGCTTAAGACATAGACAAAATGCCAAAGAACATAAGAATAGGTGGAACTCTTGGATAAAAAATCATTTAATGCATGAGAACTATTATCTTATTAAGGTATCTATCATTGGTAGACGAGTGTTGTTTGTATATAACCCTAAACTTTTACAGGAAAGAGAGAAACTTTTTAAACGACAAGAATTTTTAAAGAAGAAAGAGAAAAGAATCCAGGAACAACGGGCTAGGCAGCCAGATGCGGCCCCGTCAGGTGATACCTGGGAAAATCCTAATGCGAATGGTATAACAGGATTCGTGATTGATGATGAGGAACATTATAGTATGGACTATGAAGCTTACTATAATAATAATATGCAAGAACAACAACGAGCAGAACAAGAAGCAGAACATGAAGAAGAAGAAAGATTAAGAGAAAGAGCTAGAGAAATAGAAACAATTTTAGAAAGAGAAAGGAGGTAATATGAAAAAATATAAATATACTTGGGAACAATCAGATACTTATGTATGTGAATTTGAAGCCAAGAATAAAGAAGAAGCATTAGATATAATAAATGATGACTTCGATTATGATAAAGGTAAATTAATTGGCGGAGATTTCTTCGACTTAGAAATTAAAGAGGTAAAATAAAATGAAAGATAAAAAGAAATACCCTAAAGATATAGATAAAAAATCTTGGGATAAGATGACAAACTTTGCACTCAATATGTTTGCATTAATGGTAACGTTGGGGGCAGTATCTATTATATTAGCTGTCTCTCTTTTATTTCACGCGTGGTTATCATGAAGTATATCGTGACAACTTGGGAAACTCTAGAGTGCCAGTATGAAATAGAATCAGAAAATAAAGATGAAGCTTGGAAGGGAGTGCTTGATAATAAAGGCGAACAAGTATCAAAGAGTTGGTTAGACAATGGTTCTTACATTGTAGAATTAGGAGAGACAGTAAATCCAGGGAAGAGTAACGGTCCTGCGGGACCTAAGTTTCCTGGAAATGTTGTTGATTTTAAAACCAAAGTGGCAGAAATGCTACGAAAAAAGAAATGAGTGTCAATAAATTGTTGACAAGAAAGGAGACTTATGATAGAGAAAAGATACAAGTTGAGTGACCTTAAATTAGTTAGGGTTGAATGGCTTGACGCAATGTCAGATGATAATACATGGCAAGAACTAGAGGAATTAACGAAGCAAGTCTTAAGACCTGTGTCTTGTGTGGGTTGGATACTAACAGAAACAAAGGATAATATTATATTAATATCTTCCTTTGACGAGGAGTCACAATGTGGTGGGGGTGGTTGCACTATTCCTAAATCTTGTGTTAAAGAAATTGTTCAACTTAAAGAAGATTTAGAACCAAAGAGGGATGTATATGGGATACACAACTAAACTATTTACATATGGAACACTACAACAAGGGGGCAGACTGGAAGCAATGGTGGCAGGTAGTAAATACCTAGGTCAAGCACAGACTAGCGAATCAATCTTTGGTATGATTGATTATAGTAATGCATTTCCGATAGCATACATTAATCCACTTGAAGAACATCAACGATATATTAAAGGAGATTTATATGATGTATCATTATCTACTATGGATTACATTAATCGTATGGAATCTAATGCAGACTATACACCTACTATTGTAGCGGTGAAGCTCAGAGATGAGGAATACCTGGCAATTATGTATATCAATCCAATGGGGGAACTACATATAGATTCGCTCATGAAAGCAGGAACAGGTAAGAATATTACAGATGAGAAAGGAGTATTAAGATGGCTATCGTAGGAGGAATATTAACAGCAATTGCTATCTATGGTTTAATTATCATAGGTGGATTGAGTTTCTTTTTTACACCAAACATCTTGACATTAGGTCTATTATGTTTTAGTGTATATTTATTTACTAATAGGAGGAAAAAATGAAGAAGAAAAATAATCCTGTGGCAAAAGAATTAATGACACCACAGTATAAACCAAGAGTAAAAGAAAGTCGTAAGACTTATCGCCGTGACTGGGAGTTGGAAGAAGACGTCCTGGATGAGGGAGATTTTGTTATTGATGGGTATGAAGTAGCAGACCCAAAGAAAAATAAATCATCACCTAATTTAGATGATACTAATTTAGACTATGATGATTACGAACATAGACAGGAGGAGTATGACTTGGAATCCAACAACACAGAACCTATTGCAGTTGACAGATATATCAGACGCATTAGATAAAGCAATAGATTATTTAGATAGTGCTGATACAGATGACGCACATATCCACATACCATCTATGAAACCATTTGCCTTACGTATGCGTATAGGAAGATTTATAAAAGCATATAATACACAGATGAAATCAAATGCTGATATAGATGAGTATAAATATTCTCATTTAAAAATTACGGAAGATGAGAAAGGTGTAAGAATTTCTAGTGCTTTAGAGCAAGAGAAACTTACTTTAACTACCGACAAAGGAGAGGTATTATGAAACCTAAAGACTTAAAAGAATTAGATAAACAATTAGCAGATTGTATATCTGATATGAAAGAACCTATTGTTGCATTGGCTAATAAATATCCAAGCCACGTAATAAATGGGTCAATGCTTGAGTTAGCTTTGCGTATGATATTATTGCGTGAAGGAAGTATGGCTACACTTCACATGCTAGGGTCCACTGTTGCAAACCTGGTAGAAAAGGGGGCAATGATTGACGCTTATACTAATAACGATAACGAATTAGATGAAGTCGATTGGCTTAAGAATGGGAGTTTAGTTAAACCAACAATACATTAAGGAGAGAGAAATGGAAATAAAAAAAATAACGCCGGGTCATGGTCCTACCTGGTATATTAAATGGACTGCTAGTATCATACTGCTTGTTGGTATGGTATTAACAGCCCTTGAACTTACACCTCTCAACTTGTGCTTTCATTTAGTGGGAGTAACAGGTTGGTTTGTAGTAGGTTATATGTGGCATGACCGAGCAATGATGGTAGTTAATTCAGTAGCTATCTTTGTATTTGTGTTCGGAATATTAACGTGGTATGTGTAAGAAAGTGCTTGACATTTTTTTATAATAGTATATCATTAACTTTTAAATAGGAGACGATATGGATAAGCAAACAAACAACACTCATCTTTTAAATATTGTTATTCAGTTAACACGAATAGCAGATGAGTTAGAGAAAGCTAGAAAGAAAAAAGAGGAAGAAGAAAAAGACCTCTTTAAAGATTTTAATTACGGAGGTACAGCATGAAGTATGATATAGTAACATCACATATGTATACACAGCATTGGACAGTTGAAGCTGAATCAAAAGATAAAGCCGAAGAACTTTTTAAGAAAGCTGGTATAGTGTGGAGTAAAGAGTTACGTAAGTATGTAATAAGATATGTAACGCCTGATGTAGTAGAAGGACTTGTTACAATTCCTGATGCAGAGCTGCGTGCTATCATGCCAGTTCCTGGACAAAACAAAGCAACCTTTACAAAACTAAATGAATAACTTTATTTATTTTATTACTATGTTAATGACAACTATCCTTGTCTTATTTATGATAGGTAATTTATATGGCTGTGCATTTATGGTAGCAAAAGAAACAGCTAAAGTTGTAGATATAGTTTTAGAGGATGACCCTAACCCTAGTAAAAAAGAAAAGATATTAAAGAAACAAAATGATAAAAAAGAATCGCATAGAAATAAAGCAAAAGAATTTTTTTGTGAAAAAGTAGAAGACCATCCGAAGTGTGATGATTGAAATAATAATAAAAATAATTATATTTTGCATACTGATGGTTGCATTAGGGTTGATGATAAATGTATTAGGCATTTCAAAATAGAGAGGTGGAATGAAAAGATTAACAAAGGAAGAAGAAACATTATTAACTAAAGCATTAACATTTTTTGTAGATTTTAAATTTGATATAAGCAGAACTTCTTTTAAAAGATATATTGAGATTACACAAAAGGAAGATAAGTATAAAGATTACTATGCTTTATGTAAAAAGATAGGAGGTAAACCACGATGGTAAAAAAATTATTAGATTATTTATATGCTTTATGTGAACACTATGGTTCAAAGATTAGTGTATGGGGTTGGCATAAAAGATGGAATAGAAAGAAAGGAACAAAAAGAAATGACGGATGAAGTATACTATAATAGCAAAAGTAAAGGCGAAGATATACCTGTGTCAGAAATGTCAGACCTGTATGTTCGCCGTGCATTTAAGAAAATGATATTAAAAGAAAAGAAAAGATTTGATGAGAAAGAAAAACTTAAAGTATACATACGCAATGCTGTGAGCAATTTAGAAAAAGCATTGGATGAGTAGGGCAAATCTAAAAAGAAAGAAGCATAAAGGAAGAAGGAAGATAGGTTCTCGTAAGAGAAGAAATCGTAGACGAATACGATTAAAATTAAAAGTCAGAAAAAAATAGGAGAGAGTATGACAAAAGAAAAAGAAGAAAAGCAAGAAGAACTACAAATACCTGTGGACTTGTTAGAGAAAGACCCATTGGAATTAGCTGAGAATGATGAAGATATAAATAAAATTATAGACTATCTTAAAGCTACCAGGGAAAACATCAGAGCAACAGAGCAAGCAGGTAAGCGTATCACCAGCAAGGCTGCAAGAACAAAGCCGAAACAATTTGAAACTAATGTACTAGATATGCTAGTAAAGGAGACATAATGGAACAGCCAGATAGACTAAAGAAATTTATACTACAAGACGGCAGACCTATCCAAAAGATATGGGATACCTCAAGTCTATCGTCATTCCTATCATGCCCCCGTTTATATAACTATACAAATTTACAAGGGTATAAGTCAAAGACGTATGGTATGGCGACAGGGTTTGGGTCCGCTGTCCATGAAGGATTCGAAGTCCTGGATGCACACAAATTTAAGGGGGCAAGTAAGGAAGAAGCTGTAGTCGCAGCTATTAAGCACGTGCTCCTGGAATTTGGTGAGTCATTAAACTTATCTGAAGATAAAGCAAGAGGTTTAACTTCGGTGCTTCGTGCTATTGTATGGAGAGCAGAAGAATATTGGGAAGACTTATTCGAGATAGCTACTATGCCCGATGGTTCGCCTTGTCTAGAGCAAAGGTTTGAAGTTCCGTTTGGTAATGGGGATTATAGATTCTCTGGTCGTATTGATAAGATAGTACAACTAGAGGGTAAGTTATATCTATGTGATGTAAAGACTACAAAGAGTACACTTAACTCTAATTACTTTAGTAATTTTATGCCGAACAACCAAGTGTTCAGTTATATTTGGGCAGCCAGGGAAATATTAGGATTGGATGTCGCAGGATTTATTATTGACGCAGTTCAAACAGGTGTTCACTTTACTAGGTTTAATCGTAGTGTATATAATGTACCAACAGATTTAATTCATGAGTGGTATAAAGACGCAATGCATACACTAGATGTATCAACTAATTATTTTAACAAGCAGTATTATCCAGCGGACTTTACTGCGTGCAACAACTATGGTGGTTGTAGATTTAAAGAAGTGTGTTCCGCATCACCGTCCCGGAGGAACCTATTCCTGGACAATGACTTTGATAAAGAACCACACCCAGACTTACAGGAGGCATATGCAAAAGCAATATAAAGAAAAACCATACACTGCACCACGCAGTTGGTATAACAATACAAGTTCATTATTAAATATAATAGCTGTGCTTGCAGTTTTAAATATATTTTTTGGGTTAGTGTTATGACCCTTACCAATATATTATTGATACTAATACTACTTGCTTTAATAGGTGTAGGGTTTATGATATACGCATTAGGCAAAGTTTTATTGGAAGAAAGAAAATGATTGACACGAAATTAATTCTGTGTTACAATAACATTTCATTTACAGGAGATACAAATGGCAAATATAAGCAAACATAAATCAGCAGAGTACACTAAGTTAATGCTTGTTGGAGATAGTGGGGCAGGTAAAACATCAGCACTTGCCTCGCTTGCCAATGCAGGTTATAACTTACGTATCTTAGATTTTGATGATGGACTCTCTATCTTACCAGAGTTTTTAAATAAAGACGCAGTTAGTAATGTATCATTCATCACATTAAAAGATGGGTTAGGACAAGCGAATGCTTTTCGTAAAGGTGTTCAGATGATTACACAATGGAAAGATGGCGATGAAGATTTCGGTCCCGTTAAATCGTGGACTAATAAAGATGTTCTTGTTATAGATAGTTTAACATTAATGGGAGAGGCAGCGTTACGTGGTGCCCTGGTTTTTAATAATAAGAAACCAACTGACCAACCAAGTCAGCCAGAATGGGGAACTGCGGCACGTGATGTGCAACATATTATTCAGTATATAACAGGTTCGGAAGTGCCGTGTAACGTAGTAGTTACTACGCATATGCAGTACATGGAAGGAGATTTAGGTGTCTCAAAAGCATACCCTACTAGTGTAGGTTCAAAGCTATCTACTAAAATTGGTAGGTACTTTAACTGTGTATGTCGTATTGACACGCGGTCTTCAAGCAAAGGTACTGAGCGTACCTTAAGAACAGTATCAGATCACAAGATGGATCTAAAGATTACAGCTCCATCCCTGGTCGAAGCTAATGCTCAATTAGATTTGGCTAAGTTATTTGAAGCTGTTCAAAAGAATGCTCAAAGTAAATTAACTAATAAAGGAGGCAAATAATGTCAGATGTTAATGACTTTTTATCGATGACCCCTAGTGAAGTACCAGAGTCGGTAACTTTACCAGAGGGTAGCTATGATTTTACTATCACTTCTTATCGTTCAGATAGGGTGGGAGAAAATCAGACACCACTAGTTCGTATTAACTGCAAGGCAGTTAGTGTGATTCAATCTGATTTATCTGAATCGGATTTACAGAATGCTGAACCTACTCGCATAGAGTTTTGGGCAACACCTAAAGCAATGCAGCAAAATAATCCTGCGTTGTCGTTAAAAGCATTCCTTACAAAAGGATTAGAAATGGAAGGCGACTCATCTTTCGGTGAGTTATTAGAGCAAGCCATTGGTCAATCCTTTAGCGGAATTGTCAAGCATGAAATGGTTGGCAGAAACAAGGACATACTTCAAGCGTCTATCAAACGTATAATTAAGAAGTAGTTCTTATGGGCGAGTATGCAGTCTATAAACGAGTTCCATCTAGGAAACCTCAATCAGCCGAGGCATGTAAGATTGCATTCGTTTTTGAGTATCCTACTAACAAAGAAGCTATAGCAAATAAAATCCTGCAAGGGGGCACGGGAAAAGTATTTGCTGAACTTTGTGACATTGCTAGTATCACCCTCGAAGATTGCTTGCTCGCCCATGCAATACCTTTAAAGCCCCATCAAAATACAGCACAATATTTTTTCCATAAGCGTAATGAATACAAACGCTTGTGCAAAACAACCGAGTGGCGTTCCCCCTGGGCACCCACTAAAGAAGGTTATCTCAAACAAGAATACGAACAAGACATTAAACGATTACACAAAGAAATAGAAGAAGCCAATCCTAATATCATTATCGCAATGGGTTCATTATCTTTGTGGGCAGTAACAGGACTAGATAAAGTAGGAACATATAGGGGGGCGACATTAACCACAAGTCTACTAACAAAACCTTATAAAGTATTAGCTACTTATAGTCCTGTCTCTGTCGTTAAGAATTTTAAATGGAGACCTCATGTTGCTTCGGATTTAATGAAAGCTAAACATGAATCGTCAACAAATAAAATAGAACATACTGAAAGAGAGATATGGATTGAACCTACTCTCGCTGATTTGGATATGTTCTATAATAAATACATCAGTAAAGCAAACCATAACAACCCTCTCGCATTTGATATTGAAACAGCAGAAGGCTCTATCGTATGTATAGGCTTTGCACCTAACCCTCGAACTGCAATCGTAGTTCCTTTTCGTGATGAAAATACTGATACCCAAAACTATTGGAACGCTACTGAAGAAGTAACAGCATGGCAATGGGTACGTAAAATATTAGAAGACGAAGAGATTGTAAAGGTCGCACAAAATCAATTATATGATGTGTCTTGGCTTGCCCACAAACAAAAGATTCACGTTAATGGTATAATACATGATACCATGCATGCCCAACATTCACTGCAACCCGAACAAGAAAAAGGTTTAGGTTTTCTAGGCTCAATTTATACAAATGAGAGTGCTTGGAAAACATTAGCCAAGTTTTCAAAGAGTACCAAAGCAGATGAATAGGAAACATGAAACGTTCAGAGTTGTTCTCGGTCAAACCAATGCCCGAGGATTCAAAAGATATAGAGAACTACTACAATTTATGGCGAGCAGTTCTTGATCAAGCCGTCCAAGATTATTCTTATAAAGGAAAATCAGAAGAGGGTTTAAAATATAAAAAGGAAGTGGAGAAGTGGTTGAAGTATAAGTACAAAGACTTTAAAGATGTATGTGAGTATGCTTCAGTCGACCATATCCGAGCAAGAAAAGAATTTGAGAGATACAAGGAGGGAGAGTATGACAGAAACCGGGAGAAGTTCAGAGCTACTAAAAAAAGCAAGTGAATTAGTTAGAGGTGATAGACATATAGAGTATGGAGATAAGACATTAAACCATATTAATATAGCAGGGTTGTGGTCATCTTATTTAAATGTAAACATAAATCCACACGACGTTGCAGTAATGATGTGCTTGTTAAAGATAGCACGATTGAAGCAAGGTTCCAGGACTGAGGATACATACGTGGATGCAGCAGCATACATGGCAATAGCAAGAGAGATACAGGAGAGAGTTAATGGCGAGGATAATAAAGAACACACAGATTAAGGATTTAAAACTTAATAAAGAACAAACATTGTGGGTTTATTGTGGATTGGATTGTAACTTAACTACAGAAATTTGGGATAAACTTTCACCTCAACTAGATAACAATACAAAAAATACATACGAGTTTGAACGTAACTGTTTAGGGCCAGCTATATCTATGGTGTTACGTGGGCTACGTGTGGATGAGAGGGCAGTTACCATAATACGTGCCCCCTTACAAAAGAAAAGATTAAAGCTAGAAAGAATGCTTAATCTATTTGCTAATGCAGTATGGGATAAGGACTTAAATCATAACAGTCCTGTTCAATTAAAAGCTATGCTGTATGAATATCTAAATCTTCCAATAGAAATTAAATATGTAAAAGGTAAACAAAAAGTTTCAACAGATCGTGAAGCTTTGGAACATATGATTGATGAGTATCCTCGTGCTCGTCCTTTCTGTAAAACTATCATTGCATTACGTGATATAGATAAACAATTATCAGTATTAAAATCTAAAAGAGATTCCGACGGACGCATACGTTGTTCTTATAATGTGGCAGGCACAGAGACAGGACGTTGGTCATCATCAGAAAGTCCTTGGGGTACAGGAACAAACTTACAGAATATTACTAAGGACTTGCGGGCTATGTTCATACCAGATAGAGGACGCACTATGTTTTATGCTGACTTACAAGCTGCAGAATCTAGGGCAACAGCTTACTTATCGGGAGATCAAAATTATATTAACGCAGTTGAATCATCAGACCTACATACTGAGGTAGCTAAAATGGTTTGGCCTAACATGGGTTGGACGGAAGACCAGGAACAGAACAGATCATTAGCGGAGCAACCTTACTTCGGAAACTTTTCTTATCGTGATGTATGTAAACGAGCAGGCCATGGTACTAATTATGGAGCGTCTGCTAATACAGTTGCACGTCATACTAAAATTAAAGTAGCACACGCTACAAGATTTCAACTGTTATATTTTGGTGGTGTAGTTCCTCTTGCTTCTCTTGAACGTTGGCACAAACAGGATAAACGTGGGGGCTTTGATGAGTTATTAGAAATGGGAGAAATAATTGGAGACATACAAAAGTTAGTTAGAGTGAAGGGGGCATTCCCTGGTATACGAACTTGGCATGATGAAGTTATAAAAGAATTACAAACAACAGGCAATCTTATTACACCATTCGGTAGACGCAGACAATTTTGGGGTAGGTTAGATGATGAACACTATGCAAGAAAAGCTATAGCCTATCTTCCGCAATCTACTATTGGTGATTTATTAAACCTAGGATTATATAGAGTATGGAAAGAATTATTTAAAGAGGGAATAGAAATATTAGGGCAAGTACATGACGCAGTCTTAGGTCAATGTCCTGCTGATAAAGTTGATGAGTTAATACCTAAAATAATTAAATGTTTAGAAAATCCTATTGAAGTAAAAGGTAAAACTATGGTGATTCCTTCTGATGCAGAAGTAGGAGATTCCTGGAAAAATTTAAAAAAGTGGAGGGGTAATGCGTAAGAACACAGATTTTATTAATGGGTGTTTAGATATAACTAAGGGTACCCCAATCCCAGATAAGTTTTCTAGATGGAGTGCAATCTCTGCCGTAGCTGGAGCATTGGGTCGTAAGTGTTGGTTCTCTATGGTTAACTACGAGATACGCCCAAACATATTTGTAATTTTAATTGCACCACCAGGACGGAACAAATCTGTTTCCTTAATCTTGCCATTTTCTAAAGTGTTTTCTAAATTAACTACACCTGTTGGTACTAATGAAGACCATGAAGAATTTAATAGTGGTCTAATTAAATATGGGTTAAAGAATTATCCTTTACATTTTATTCAAGATAGAATTACTCCAGAAAAATTAGCAGTTGAAATGCAAAAGGTATCTAGATTAGATTTACGTGTTGGTTCAATCAACGAAATGTTTTATGATTCTTCTTTGACTTTAGTTACATCTGAGTTTGGTACGTTCATGAATAGAACTTCACAATACTTACAAATGTTTTTAACTGACATGTGGGATAGTAAAGAATCTTACAGTCACCAAATCAAAACAGGTTCATCACAATTTATTAAAGGCCCATGTTTAAACTGGATAGCTTGTGCTACACCTACACAATTTGTGGATAACTTACCAGAGGATGCGGCATCACAAGGATTATTATCCAGGATGTTGCCTATATATCACGAGGGTACACAGATACCACAGAGTTTATATAATAATAAGATTGATGAAGAGAAGATAGAAAATTTAAGGCATGATCTTAGTATGATTGCTAGGATGTATGGAGAATTTACTATTGATCCCGAGGCAAAGGATTTAATTGAACAAGATTTCAAAGAATATATAGAACCAGTACCTACTAATCCTAATATGGTAGAATATAATCAACGTCGTGTATCTCATTTTCTTAAGATAGCTATGTCCATAAGTGCTAGTCGTAGAGGGACTAGAGTAATTACTT
>VTLG01002792.1_pt1 | contig 17907 bp, 8 predicted proteins | sample 4694571 | NCBI WGS metagenome assembly VTLG01 (sample SAMN12604809, study PRJNA352737) | marine metagenome | biome: ENVO:00000447; feature: ENVO:00000209|ENVO:00000569|ENVO:01000036; material: ENVO:00002151; isolation source: viral sequences binned using virsorter ... | reverse complement strand
CTGAAGGTTCAGGAATTACTACTATCACTTTTACAGGAACTGCAACTTCTTTGGCAAGTGATCCTAATAATTCTAATATTCCTGTGGGTGGTGTAGTTGCATCTGTTGGTTCAACAGGAGGATTTGGATATCAACCTCTCGTTTCTGCTGGTGGAACAGTTATTGTTTCTTCTGCTGGAACGGTTTCCTCTATTAGTATTGGAAATAGTGGTTCAGGTTATAGAGTAGGAGTTCAAACTGTTGTTAATGTTGCGATTCAAACTGGTACAAATGTTCAAACTACCTTAATAGGCATTGGTACTGCTGCAATTACGGATGGCCATATTACTGGAATAGCAATTACAAATAATCAAGTAATTTATGCTCCTAGAGCAATTTATGATGTTGGTTATACCTCTACAACTGGTATCACAACAATTACTACAACGACAGCCCACGGTCTTCTAGTAGGGCAAGAAGTCAAAGTATCAGGAATTGCATTCACATGTGATTATCTCCCTGCTGTGGGCGTTCAGAGTGCCTCTTATGACAGCACTACGGGTATCATGACAGTTACTACATCTACTGCTCATGGTCTTACTACTTCCGCTACAGGTAGTGGTAAGAATGTAGTTCTAAGTGGATTAGCATTTACTTGTGCATTGGACTCTGGTGCTGCTACTCATTCCTATCCACGAACGAGTGATCCTGCCTATGGTGGAACCCCTGTTACTGGAGTTGCTAGTGTTACTCAGTTTACAGTAAATGTTGGTACTTCTACTGTTCCTACATTCTATGCATCTGGTGGTTATGCTCAACCTGCACTTATTGCTCCTAGAGATGAAAGCGGTGCAGCAAGTGGAACTGATCCTGCTGCTAGTGGTTCTTTAGTTTTAACTGTAGGTAATACTACTTCCTTTACTATTAACAGTGGAATTTCCACAAGAGCTCACTTCTATTCTAGAGGAGGAACTGTCAATAGGCAGATGGATGTTATAATTGATGATCCTTTATCCTACACCAATATTCCTTTAGTATACAGTCCTTCGGGAACAACAGGAATTGGAACTCAAGCAACGGTGGATATTGTAGTAGGTCAAGGATCTAGTGTTACTCAGTTTGAAATTAAGAACACTGGTTATGGATATCAAGATGATCAAGTTCTAACTGTTCCTAAGATGGGAACCACAGGTATTCCTACTGATCCTTCACTTACATTTAAAGAATTCCAAATTACTATACAGGATGTAGCTACAGATTCGTTTGCTGGTTGGACATTTGGACAACTAGAAGTTCTTGATAAGATTCAAAGTGAGTTTAATGGAAGTAAGAAAGTATTTACACTTAAGAAGGATGGTTCTCCTGTTACCATTAAAGCACGAGAAGGATCAAATATTGATGTTCAATCAACTATTCTCGTTTTCCTTAATGATACTCTTCAAGTACCTGGTGATGGATATACTCTTACAAATGGAAGTATATTAACATTTGCTGAGGCTCCTAAAGGACGGGAAACAGATGGATCATTTGCAGGTGATACTTGTAAGATTCTCTTCTATAAAGGAAGTGGAGATGTTGATGTTACCTTTAGAGAAATATTAGAGACAGTTAAAGAAGGAGATACTCTTCAAATTGCAGGAGATGCTGATCTTTGTGCTAATTCTATAGAAGAAGATAAAAGATTAGTAAAAGAAATAGTATCTACTGATATTGTTAATACAAATGCCTATACAGGGGTTGGTATTAATGGAGATCCTGATTGTAAGAGAACCGTTACATGGTGTAAGCAATCTACTGATAAGATTATTAATGGTCAAATAGTCAGTAAGAGTCGGGAGGAATTAGAAGCATTGGTCAATCCTACTACATTCATTATTCAGTCGGTGGGAGTAGGTTCAACTGTAGTGTTTGTAGAAAGTGTAAGAACATTCTTTAACCCTAACAATGAAGATCAAACCACTTCTAAGATTCAAAAGATTTCTATAACTTCTCAAGATAATATTGTAGGGGCTTCTGCAACTGCGGTTGTATCTGCGGCTGGTACAATTTCTGCTGTAACAGTAAGTTTGGGTGGAACAGGATATACTGCTGCTCCTAATGTAATCATTGGTACTCCAGTTGGTTTAGGAACAACCACAAGAGCATCTGCTACATCTACTCTTACGGGTGATGCAGTTTCTGCTATAACAGTTACTTCTCCTGGTACGGGATACACTAATACTTCTGTACCAGAAGTTCTTATTGAAGTTCCTAACGTAACCAGAGAAATAAATGATTCTTCTACTTATGAAGGTGATTTTGGAGAAATTGTAGGAGTTGGTACAACATGTGTTGGTGTTGCATCTACAGGTATTGTATTTGACATGTATATTCCTACTAATTCTTTCTTAAGAGATACTGATATAGTAGGAACTGCGGTTACAATTAGTGGTATTCAAACTGGATATTATTTCACCGTTTCTAATAGTAATATTGGAAATGGAGTAACTTCGATCTATCAAAATAGATCAGTTTTAGGAATAGGAACTACTTTCCTTGATAACGTATATGAAGTGGCAGCAGTTTCGGTTGCTCAAACTTCCGTACCTGGAATTGCAAATACATATGTGGCTAGAGTTACAACTAGTGTTTCCAGTTTCAATTCTTTATCAGGAGTGGGTGTGAGTGAATTGTTTGGAAACTTCTCATGGGGAAGAATAACCTTAGGTGGTAGACCTAGTACTGCTGCTACATCGTTTACTGCATATACGCAAAATGGATTTACAGGGATCTCTACTTCGGCAATTGTCAGTAGAGTTGCTCCATTGAAGTCTAAAAATTATTCTGCTTAATAATCTTTGATAAATAAGTAAAAAAACTATCGCAAAATGGCTGCAATTATAACTGATCAACTTCGTATTTTGAATACTAAAGATTTTGTTGCCAGCGTAGCTTCAACAACTAACTCATTTTATACATGGATTGGTTTGCCTAATGCTACGCAGGTTGATTCTGATTGGAATACAACTCCACCTGATCCGAGGGATAGTTTTAATCAGGAGAATGAATATTGGGATACGATGATTGCTTTGAAGAAGTTGGATACGACTGATGTAAAACAAGTAGTAAAGAAAAATACATGGTCATCTGGTATTACCTATGACATGTATAGAAATGATATTACAGCAGAAAATCCCTCTAAACCTTCTAATGCCATTAGTTTATATAATGCAAATTACTTTGTAGTTAATGAAGATTATAAAGTTTATATTTGTCTTCAGAATGGAACGGATCCTGATAACCCAGAAGGAAAAGCATCATTAGATCAACCAACATTTACTGATTTAGAACCAAGGGCAGCAGGAAGTAGTGGTGATGGATATATCTGGAAGTATTTGTATACAATTAAACCTGGTGATATTGTAAAGTTTGACTCTACAGACTTTATGCCTGTTCCTGCAGATTGGGCAACTAATAGTACCGATGCTGCAGTAAGAGATAATGCCGCTACTAGTGGACAACTTAAGATTGTTACTATTACTAATAGAGGTGTTGGATTAGGAACTGCTGACCAAACCTATACAAAGGTTCCTATTAATGGTGATGGTCAAGGTGCAGAAGCAACTGTTGTAATTAATAGTTCGTCAAAAGTGGAATCAGTTACTGTTTCTAAGGGTGGTTCTGGTTATAGTTTTGGAACATTAGATTTAGCAGAAGGGGGAGTTCCTACAGGATCTACTAGTGCAGCTTTTAATGTTATCATTCCTCCCGAAGGTGGACATGGTGCTGACATTTATAGAGAATTGGGGGCAAAAAATGCTCTTTTATATGCTCGAATTGAAAATGATGCAGAGAATCCTGACTTTATAACAGGTCAAGAGTTTGCTCGTGTAGGAGTTGTCCAAAATCCTTCTGCTTATGGATCTAGTTCTAATTTGGAATTAGATAAAGCAAGTGCAGTATATGCTCTACGGTTGACGGGAGCAGGTGCTAGTACGGCTACATTTACTGCTGATGATTTTATTACTCAAACTATAGGAGTGGGATCCACTGCTGTAGGAAGAGTTATTTCTTATGATCAAACAACTGCTGTTCTCAAGTATTGGCAGGACAGATCTACTGCTGGTTTTAACACCAATGGCACTGCAAATACGGATCCTACTTATGGATTCCAAATGGATAGATTTACTGCAAACATTAAATCTGGTGGATCATTTAACATTGTTGGAGGATCTGAAACTCTAGCAATCAATACATCATTCACAGGTCTCTCTACTGTAATAAATAGTAGGACTTATTATCTTGGTCAGTCATTCACTGCAGGTGTGGCTAATCCAGAAGTTAAAAAATACTCTGGAGACATTATATACGTTGATAATAGACCGTCGATCACTAGATCAACAAACCAAAAAGAAGATATCAAAGTCATTTTGCAATTCTAAAGAATTATGTCTCAGGAAACTAACCTAAACGTCGCACCCTACTTTGACGATTTTAATGCAAGTAATGACTATTATAAAGTATTATTCAAACCTGCTTATCCAGTTCAGGCAAGGGAATTAAATAATTTACAATCAATCTTACAAAATCAGATTGAAAAATTTGGGCAGCACTTTTTTAAAGAAGGTGCAAAAGTAGTTCCTGGAAATACATATTATAATAATCAATATCATTCTATCCAGTTAGAACCCTCATATCTAGGGGTTTCTTTATCTAATTATTTGGGTCAATTAGTAGGGGCTAAACTTACTGGAGTTACTTCAGGTGTAACAGCAATTGCAGCACAATGTACACTTGGTAAACATTCTGAAACAGGTAATCCAGCTCTTTATTTAAATTATTTGGGATCAGATTCTACTGATAATTCTGGAGGGGAGTTTCTGGATGGTGAATCTATAACAGCAAATGTAGACATATTGTCTCCTAGCACGGTTATTGCAGCAGGAGAACCATTTGCTAATTTAATAGAATCAGGAGCAAATACAGTTGGATCTTCATTTTCAATAACTGAGGGAATTTATTTTGGTAAAGGACAATTTTTACAAGTAAGAAAAGAAACACTTCTTTTAGATCAGTATTCTAATACTCCCAGTTATAGAATTGGTTTGCAGATTAATGAGCAGGTAATTAATGCAGATATGGATCCTGCCTTGAATGATAATTCAAGAGGATTTAATAATTTTGCTGCTCCTGGAGCTGACAGACTGCGGATTACTACTTCTTTAATTAAAAAAGATTTAGATGATTTTGATGATAATAATTTCGTTGAGTTAGCAAGTGTTACTAATGGTGTCTTAACTTCTAAGACAACAACAAGTGATTATAATATTTTAGAAGACGAATTAGCAAGAAGAACCTATGCGGAATCTGGGGATTATTATGTAAAACCTTTTGGTATTGGGGTAAAAGAATCTTTAAATAATTATCAAGGAAATAATGGTGTATTTAATTCTACTCAGTTAACTTCCAGTGGAGCAGTTCCTTCAGATGATATTGGACTCTATCATGTTTCTCCTGGTAGAGCATTTGTAAAAGGTTATGATGTAGAAGCGTTAGGTTCTACATATATTGATTTCCAAAAACCAAGAACAACTGCAAGTCTAGAAGATCAAGGTATAAACTATAATACTGGTGCAACTTTAAAATTAAACAATGCCTATGGAAGTCCTCAGATAGGTATTGGTAATACTTATGTTTTAAGTCTAAGGGATACACGAGTAGGAAGTGCTGCAACTCTTCCTGCAGGTAAAGAAATTGGATTAGCAAGAGTATATGATTTTGATTTAGAGTCGGCATCTTACTCTAGAACTAATGAAAATACTAATGAATGGGATATTACTCTTTATGATATTCAAACAATAACCGAAATAACTTTAAAGGAACCTATTACATTATCTGTTCCAAGTCATATTAAAGGAAAATATAGTGGTGCAACTGGATTCATAAAATCTCCTGTTGCTGCTGGTGTTGCGGTTACACTTTATGACGTTAAAGGTGATTTTATACAAAATGAAAACTTCATTATAGATGGAGTAGAAAATACTAGAGTTGCCATTGCAGTAACTAATTACGGTATTTCTGATATAAAGTCCGTTTTTGGTAATACAAATGGGCCAGACATGAATACAGTGGGTGCTGCACAGACATTCTCTGCAGATACTCTTCTTGCCCCGATTACTTCAATTGGTGTAGGAACGATTAGTCAAGCTGTATGGAGTTCTGTAAGTGGTACTATTAGTACTATAAGAAGTACAAGTCCTAATTTTCCAGGACAAATAAGAACTGGAAATTTAATTAGATTTAGTGGTACTAATGCAGTTGATCCCGTTCTTACTTCTGTAGTTAGTGTGGGTACAACTCATGTTGTTGTTACAGGAGTTACCACCGTTACTGGAGTATCGGAGGGTAAATTACCAGGATCTGTCACTCAAGTTTCTGATTTGTCTGTGGTTGGAGCAGATCTCCAAAAAGCAAGAGATGTTTCTTTCTATACCAAACTTCCTAAAGACAATATTTCTAATGTAGATTTAACTGATGCATCCTTGGTTATTAGAAAGACTCAAGATGTAAATATTACATCAGGACAACTTTCTGCTACTATTAATTCTGGTACTAATGAGACATTTTTACCATTTACCCCACAGAGATATTTCTTACAGAGAAGTGATGGAACTACAGAAGATTTAACTAGTGATCAAGTTCAAATTAATGCAGCATCTAATCAACTCCAAATTTATGGTTTAGGTGGAAATGATGATGCTGTTTTGGTTACTACCCTCAAAAAACTTAAGCCTAAATCAAAAGTAAAGATTAGAAATAGAGTTAATACCTTATTAGTTGATAAATCTACAAATGATGCATCTGGTATTACTACTTTAACCGAGAATGATGGGTTAACATATGGTAATTATCCTTATGGAACAAGAGTACAGGATGAAGAGATATCTTTAAATGTTCCTGATGTTATAGAATTGTTTAAAGTTTATGAATCTGCCAGCACTTCTGATCCTTCTGCACCAACTTTGACATTAGATTCTCTTACAGGGCCTACAGGAAAAACTGCTGACTTAGTAATAGGAGGAAAAGTCAAAGGAAAAACCACTAATGCATGTGGATTAGTAGCAGAATCTGTAACTAATTCTCAAATTACCTTCCTTCCTCAAAATGATATTAATTTTAAAGAAGGAGAAACAGTTTTATTTGAAGAATCTGGAATTGAAGGAGTTATAACAACTGTTGATTCCTCTAGTTTTGATATTACGTCTAATTTTGAAGGTGAAAATGGTCAAAAAGAAGATTTTTATAATTATTCTATCATTAGAAGAAAATCTGATGCAACCGCACCTAATAAAAAGATAAAAATTTACTTCTCAAATGGATATTATCAGTCAACTGATGATGGAGATGTTACAACAGTAGATTCTTACTCTACTTTTAACTACTCAACTGAAATTCAATCAGTAAATGGGATCCGAAATACTGATTTAATTGATATTCGACCAAGAGTTTCTGATTATACTGTGGAGGCTGATGTTAGATCTCCTCTTGAGTTTCATGGTAGAACATTTAATGCGTCAGGAAACTCTGCTGCAAATATTTTAGCGTCTGATGAGACTATTGTAACTGATTTTTCATGGTATCTTGGAAGAATTGATTCCATTTATCTTACTAAAGATGGTGAATTCCAAGTTAAAACAGGAGTTCCTTCTGAAAAACCAGAAGAACCTCTAACAGTTGATGATGCAATAAAGATTGCCGTTGCATCTTTACCTGCTTATCTTTATAATACTGCAGATGTATCTCTTAATTTCTTACAATATAAGAGATACACAATGTCAGATATTGGCAGACTTGAAAGTAGGATTAAAAATCTTGAATATTATACTACTCTTTCATTATTGGAAGTTAATACTGCTAGTCTCTTCCTCCCTGATCAAAATGGAATAAACAGATTTAAGTCAGGATTCTTTGTTGATAACTTTACTTCATTCCTTTCTCAATCAAATCTTATTGAATATAAGAATAGTATTGACTTACTTTACAATGAATTAAGACCTAAGCATTATACTACTTCAGTAGATTTAATGATGGGCCCTGTGGAGAATGTACAAGCCAATACAGATTTAGCATTTGCTGCACCTCAAGGAACTAATATCCAAAAGACAGGAGATATTGTAAGTCTAAGTTATAATGAAGTAGAGTGGTTGAAGCAAGTTAATGCAACCAGAACTGAAAGTGTAACACCTTTTATTATAGCTTCTTGGAGAGGAAGTATCGAACTTACTCCAGCATCTGATAACTGGGTTGATACTGCACGACTTGATGCTAATATTATTAATGTGGAAGGAGACTTTACACAACAAATTCAAGATTTAACAGAAAGATTTGGAGGAGATCCTCAAGAAGGATTCGGTTCTGTAATCTGGAATTCTTGGGAAGAAATTTGGACTGGAGTAAATCAAAATCCTGCACCTCCCACTATTCAAACTCGTAGACAATGGCAAGGAAATCAATTAGTTGAAACTACATTTACAGTTACCGATGAAATCCGTAGAGGTACAAGAAGAGTTGTTACAGAAACATTTGATAGAACTTCTCAAGGAGACAGACTCGTAAGTAGGGCTTTAATTGCCTCTATGAGATCAAGAAATATTCAGTTTGTAGGAAGTAGAGTTAAACCTTCTACACGGCATTATGCTTTCTTAGATGGAAGAGATGTAACTGCGTATTGCGTTCCTAAATTATTGGAAATCTCAATGGTTTCTGGAACTTTCCAAATAGGGGAAATGGTTACAGGAACTACCAGACCATTAGGGGTATTACCTATCACTAATACGGATGCTCGCCCTTCCATTAGGTTTAGAGTTGCTCAGTCCAATCATCTTTCAGGTCCATATAATGCTGCGACTAGAACTTATGGTCAAAGTCCTTATGGATCTAATATGGTTCCACCTACTTATTCCACCACTTCTACTACATTAAATGTAGATACCTTCTCTTTATCAAATGAACCTCAAGGAACATATTGGGGATGGATAGAGCAAGATATGATATTGGTGGGAGGTACTAGTGGAGCAATGGCTACTATTTCTAATGTCCGATTAATATCCGATGTAGGAGCAAACCTACTAGGAAGTCTCTTTATTCCTAATCCTAATATATCTAATAATCCAAAATTTGAAACAGGAAGTAAGACATTCTCATTAATTAATAGTGCTGGTAATGATAGAAATAATGCAACAAGTATTTCTGATCAACTTTTTGATTCTACAGGTATCTTAGATACAGTTCAGGAAGATATTGTTTCTGTAAGAAATGCAAGTATTGCAGTCTCAGATCTGATTGATAATAGAACTGTAACAAATCAACTTGATAGAAGAGTTATAGCAACCAATGCAGATCCTTTAGCACAGTCATTCTTTGTTAATGATTCTACAGGTATTTTCTTAACTAGTTGTGAAGTATTCTTTGCGACTACGGATGAAGCTGATTTACCTGTTACTCTTCAAATAAGAACAATGCAAAATGGATTACCTACCACAAAGGTAATTCCATTCTCTGAAGTTGATATATCTCCATCTGATATAACAATTTCAAATGATGGATCTATTGGTACAACATTTACATTTAAATCTCCTGTTTACTTAGAGGGTGGTATTGAATATTGCATGGTTCTTCTTTCTGATTCTGCTCAATATTCTGTCTTTATCTCAAGAGTGGGTGAGGTTGATTTACTAACACAAACATTTGTATCTCAACAACCAACTTTAGGATCTTTATTTAAGTCACAGAACGCTTCTACATGGGAACCAAGTCAGTGGGAAGATCTTAAGTATAATCTTTATAGAGCAGATTTTGCTGCTACTGGATCAATAGAACTCTATAATCCACAATTGGATGAAGGTAACCAACAAATTGCTCATCTACTTTCCAATCCATTACAGTTAACAGGAAGAAAGATTAAAGTGGGAATTGGATCTACCTTAAATGATACTGATCTCACAGTTGGAAATACTGTTCTTCAACATGGAAGTAGTGCAACAGGTATTTATGTGGGTAATGCAGGTATTGCCACAGGAACTTTAAATATTATTAATGCAGGTATTGGATACACTCCATTAACAGGTACTTATCAATTCGATCAGGTTCCTCTTACTAATGTAACCGCTGCAGGAAATGATGCTGTAGCAGATATTACTATTACTAATGGAGTAGCAGTAGCTGCAACTATTTCTTCCTTTGTGGTGGGATCTGGGGGTACAGGATATGTACCTGGTGATGTTCTAGGAATAGGAACTATTGGTAATAATTCATTAGGATTAAATGCTAGACTTTCACTTGTTTCTATTGCAAATACTTCACAGTTAATTTTGGATAATGTTCAAGGTGATTTCTTAACAGGAACTGGAAATACGGTTAAGTATATTAATAGCACAGGTCTTACAACTGATCTTAATGGTGCTAATAATGCTGGTGGAAATGTAGTAATTGAGGATATTGAAGTAGTTAATAGTGGATTGAATATAGTTGTTAATCATAAAAATCATGGAATGTATTTCACTGATAACTATGTGACTGTTTCTGAGGTACAGAGTGACTTAATTCCTACAAAACTTGTTAGTGATCTGACAACAACAGAAACTGGAAATATAGAAGTAGATAGTGCGACTAACTTTGATCAGTTTGAAAATGTAGGGGTAGGAACTACTAATTATGGTTATTTGAAGATTGGAGAAGAAATTCTTTCTTATGAAAGTGCGGAGGGAACTACTATTGGTATTACTTCCAGATCTATTGATTCTACAACTACTAAGAACTATCTTGCTGGTACTCCAGTTTACAAATATGAACTGGGTGGTGTTTCCTTAAGAAGAATTAATAAAACTCACTACTTAGGAAACGTATCTATTGCTAATTCCATTACCTTTGATTCTTACAATATTAAATTGGATATGGGTTCAAGTGGTCTTGGAAGATCTACTGGAGAAAGTTTCCCTATCCTTTACATGGGTCAAACTAAGTCAGCTGGTGGAGACAATGTAACTGCTACTCAGAATATTCCTTTTGAAATTATCAATCCACAAATTCAAAATCTTACATTACCTGGAACTGATCTTACCTCTGATGTAAGGACTGTAACTGGTGCAAGTCTAGATGGAAATGAAATTCCATATGTTGATAAAGGATTTGAAGGAATTTCTATTGGACAAAATAACTATATGTCTTCTCCTCGTATTGTAGCTTCCAATATTAATCAAACCAATAATTTAACTACTTTACCTGGTAATAAATCTTTGAATATGAGAGTTAATTTAACCACCACGGATTCTAAATTATCTCCACTCATTGATACTCAAAGAATGAGTGTTATCTTTACTTCTAACCGAGTTAATGCACCAATTTCAAATTATGTAACTGATAATAGAGTGAACAGTGCTTTTGAGGATCCAAATGCTTTCCAATATCTTTCTAAAGAGTTTCAATTGGAAAATTCTGCTACGAGCATAAAGATTATTGCTGATGCTTATATCAATACTGATGCTGATATCAGAGCATTTTATGCCATTAGCAATTCTGGTGGATCGGATCCTGTTTATATACCTTTCCCAGGTTATGATAATCTTGATAATAAGGGTCAGATAATTGATGTGGCTGATAATGATGGAAGATCAGATACATTTGTATTCCCATCTACCAATGAAGAAATTCTAACACCTAGCAATGAATTTAAAGAATATGGTTTTACAGCGACTGATATCCCATCTTTCAAGTTTTATAGAATCAAAATAGTGATGACCTCAACAAGTCAGTCTTATCCTCCTCGCATGAGGAATTTAAGAGTCCTCGCACTTGCATAAGATGACTTATTTGAAAGTGGAGGGACATGGTGAATTGTATAGAGATTCTACAAGTAATTCTATTGTAAATCGAAATACAACTGATTATAATACTTATATGTCTCAGAAAAAAATGAGAACTTCTAAAAATCAAAAGGTTGATACTATGGAGCAAGACCTTGCTCATTTGAAAAATGAAATTAATGAAATTAAATCTTTACTTAAGGACTTAGTAAATGGCTAATCAAAATATAACATTTGATATCGAGTCAGGAACTCCCTATGAGTCAAATTTGACTATTAATGGGGGTGCTAATTTTAGTAATATCTTTACGGTAAAGAAACCAAATTCAGAAGCTTTTGATTTTACCGATTATAGTGGGTCTTCCCAAATGACAAAGAGTGTGGCAATAGGTGCTACAGATCCTGCTGATGCTACTTTTTCTGTCGGATTTACAAGTGCTATTGGGGGAAAGTTAGAAATTTCTTTAGGATCAACTGCTACTAGAAGTTTAGAGGCAGGAAGATATGTTTATGATGTTTTAGTTAATTCAGCATCTTCTACTAATACAACAAATGTTTTGGATACTGCTATCTCGGTAGGAAATACTGCAGGTATCGGTACTACTGCATTTACGTTTATTAAAGTTACTAATGTTGCTGTTGGGGATTCGGTTACTATTGGTGATAAATTATCCGAAGTCCCTGTTGTAAGTGTAGCCACAACCAATAATAGGATTACAGTCGGAACAGCATTTACATCGTCCTCACAGATCCTTCCAGGTACTGCTGTGACCTTTAGTAGGGTATCTACCGCATCTACCATTTATAGGATTGTTCAGGGTTCTATAATAGTCAAGGCAGGTATCTCTTCTGCACCTTCCTAAATAATTCCACAGGAATAGTAAATAGATGGCACAACCAGCAACTAGATCTGAATTTAAAAATTATCTATTAAGGCAATTAGGAGCACCTGTGCTGGAAATTAATGTTGCCGATGAACAAGTAGATGATATAATTGATGATGCTCTTCAGTATTTCCATGAAAGACATTTTGATGGTGTTTTAAGAACCTATTTAAAATATCAAGTAACCCAGAATGATATTGATAGGGGAAAGGGGCCTGGTCAAGACGGAGTATTAGGAATAGTAACTACCACTGCTAGTTCAACAATTGATGGTAGTGAAATGCAATTTGATTGGAAAGAAAATAGTAATTATTTACAAGTACCTCCTGCAGTTATTGGAGTAGAAAAAATATTTCATTTTGATGGAAGTGCAACGATTACTAATAATATGTTCAGTGTTAAATATCAGTTATTCTTAAATGATATTTACTTCTGGGGAGCAATGGAAATGCTCACTTATACTATGACACGGACTTATTTGTCTGATATGGATTTTGCTTTAACCACACAAAAGCAAGTTAGATTTAATCAGAGAATGGATAGATTATATTTGGATATTGATTGGGAAACTCTTACCGTGGGTGATTGGTTGATTATGGACTGTTATCGAACTCTTGATCCTAATGATTATGCAAGAGTATGGAACGATTCCTTCTTAAAGAAATATACAGCTGCTCTTCTTAAGAAACAGTGGGGACAAAATCTAATTAAATTTAATGGAGTTAAACTTCCTGGTGGTGTTGAATTAAATGGTCGGGATATATATGAAGATGGTGTAAAAGAACTTGAAGTTATTCGAGAAATGATGTCGAATACTTATGAATTACCACCTCTTGATATGATAGGCTAATGGCATTAAATCCATATTTTATCCAAGGAACTTCTGGTGAACAGAATTTAGTTCAGGATCTTATTAATGAACAGTTGAAAATGTATGGGGTGGAAGTGTATTATCTTCCTCGTCAATATGCAACGACTGACAATGTTATTAAAGAAGTAATACAATCTGAGTTTAATTATTCATATCCTATTGAAGCATATGTGGATAATTTTGATGGGTATGGGGATAATACTGTAATGCTTTCTAAGTTTGGAATCCAAGCAGAAAATGAATTAACGGTAACCATATCCAAAGAAAGATTTGAAAATTATATTAGTCCATTAATTAAAAATTTACCAAACGTTGAGTTATCGACAAGACCTAAAGAAGGAGATCTAATCTATTTTCCATTAGGTGACAGATTATTTGAAATTAAATTTGTAGAGCATGAAAAACCATTCTATCAGTTAAAGAAAAATTACGTTTATACATTAACTTGTCAACTATTCAGACCAGAAGACGAGATTCTGGATACTGGTATTGAAGAAATTGATGATACATTTGATACTGACTTCAACCTTAGAACTCTTACTTTGGTGGCTTCAGGATCCACTGCAACAGCATACGCTGGTATTATAACCAGTGGTGGTGTTAATCAGATAATTGTAACCAATAGAGGTGAAAGATACCTTACTGCACCTACTGTAGCGATTTCATCTTCACCTACTGCAGGAGGAACTGCTGTTGGTATTGCAACTCTTCTCTCTGGACTTACTAATTGTGATGGTACAGATATTGGAGAAAAAGTTCAGGGAATTTATGTGACGAATCCAGGTAGAGATTATACGGATAATCCTGGTATTGTTATTTTACCAACAGGTGATGATGGTGGTGTTGGAGCGGCTGCATCCACCCGAATATCTGATGATGTAGTTGGTGTTGTAACTATCTCAAGTGGTGGTTCTGGATATACTACTGCACCCACTGTTTCCTTTAGTTCTCCAGGTATTGGAACTACTGCTACTGCTATTGCTGTTGTCAGTTCTGGTGGAACAATATCTCATGTTTATGTAACCCATGCTGGTGCTGGATATACCGTTGCACCTACAATTACTATTGGTGATCCTTACATGGCTGGAACAGGAACCTATATTGATAATGAAACTGTTACAGGATCCTCTAGTGGTATAACTGCTCTTGTGAAGACATGGAATGCAGTTAGTGGTGAACTAGTCATCTCTAATTCAACAGGAGACTTTGTAATGGGTGAGAATATTACAGGTGAGGAAAGTGGTGCGGTTTATCAATTGAAGGTTGAACAAACTGATAATACTGTTGATGAATATCCTTCTAACCTAGAAATTGAAAATGCAGCAGATGATATTTTAGACTTTAGTGAGTCTAATCCATTTGGAACACCCTAAATATAATATAACAGGTCTAAAAAAATGTTTGAGTATTATTACCACGAAATATTAAGACGAACGATTATTGCTTTCGGAACTCTTTTTAATGGAATAGAAATCAAACATGATGATTCTGATGGCGATGTTTCAAGTGTTATCAAAGTTCCTCTTGCATATGGACCTACTCAGAAATTTTTAGCAAGATTACAGCAATCTCCAGATCTTAATAAAGCAACTCAAGTATCACTACCTAGAATGTCATTTGAGTTTGTGGGGTTACAGTATGATGGATCAAGAAAAGTAACAACTACTCAGACATTTAAAGCAGAAACGGTAGGAATAGCAACGGCAATTAGAAAAACATATATGCCTGTTCCTTATAATATGTCTTTTGAACTTTCAGTATTTACGAAGTTAAATGATGATATGCTTCAGATTGTAGAACAGATATTACCTTACTTTCAACCTGCCTATAATTTAAGTGTTGATCTCGTAAGCACCATTGGAGAAAAAAGAGATATACCTGTTGTAATTGAAAATATTACAATGGAAGATGATTATGAGGGTGATTTTACAACCAGAAGATCATTAATTTATACCTTTAGATTTACAGCAAAAACATACCTATTTGGTCCTGTTGGATCCAAAGCAAGCGGAGACAAAGATCTTATCAAGAAGGCAACTATTGGATATATTGCTGGTGGATATACCAAGACTCCAAGCAGAGATGTTACTTACTCTGTTGTGCCTCGTGCTACTAAGGCTTATGACAGTAATGTAACCACCAATCTTAGTGTTGATATTGGTGCGACTGGAAATATGATTCAGGTTAATGATGCTTCTGGTATTGCTGAAAATACTTATGTTATTGTAGATAATGAGTCTATGTATGTTGATAAGAAGGATTCTACAGATACTAACAAACTCTTTGTTAATAGAGGAGCAGATGGCACTTCTCCAACTGCTCATGTTGCTGGTGCTGGAGTAAATCTAGTTACTACTGCTACTAATGCTATGATAGAAGTTGGTGACGACTTTGGATTTGATGGTTCTTTAATTTAAAACAATGAAAAAATTAGATGATGCTTTTAACATTTCTGAAACGGAGGTGGTAGAAACCGAAAGGGTTGGGATTACACCCGAACAAAAACCTGATAGAATTACTAAAGATGATATAACTAGAGATTATGAATATACAAGAGGCAATTTATATTCTATCATTGAAAAAGGACAAGAAGCAATTGATGGAATTCTTGAACTTGCTCAGGAGAGTGACATGCCAAGAGCATATGAGGTAGCAGGTCAGTTAATAAAAAGTGTTTCTGATGCCACTGATAAATTAATGGATCTTCAGAAGAAATTGAAAGATGTGAATGAAGAGAGTCAACAAAAAGGCCCTAACACTGTTAATAATGCATTGTTTGTTGGATCAACAGCAGAACTTGCCAAACTTATAAAAACTGGACTTCCCCAAGTGGATAAATAAGTTGAGGGAGAGAAATCCCAAAGTACCTAAACTACTCATAACATGTCGGAAGACAATATTGAAAATTTGCCGTCTATAGATGATTATAAGGATAATTCGGAAGAATTACCATCAGTAGATGAATTTATAGTAGAGGAGAAAGATTTACCCTCAATAGAAGATTTTCGGGAAAAAGAAAAAGAAATAAAAGAGGAAGAAGAAAATATAACAATAATTGATGATGCCGAAGGAAATCCTAAGATAGAAGTTACTGATGTAATCCAAGCACCTCAATGGGGTGAATTAGTTCGTATGGTAAATGATGTCAGGGAAAGTATTCCTGACATTCCAGAAATCAAGTCTTATGATAATGAATTAAAGGAACTTTCAGAACATATTGAAGAGTTAAGAGGAAGTATTCCCGAAGTTCCTGAAGTAAAGTATTATGATACCGAAGTAGAAGCAATATGTGAGCAGATTGATTTAGTAAGAGAGGAAGTTAAAAATCTTCCTGAAGTAAAATACTATGATGAACAATTAAATATTATTGAAGAGAAGATTAAAAATCTTCCTGCCCCCAAATATTATGATGGTGAGATAGAGGCAATATGTGAAGCTATTGATCAAGTCAGGGATCAAATCCCCACTTTTCCCAAATGGGTAAATGAGGTTAATGAGGTTCCTGATTTTTCATGGATCGGTAAAACCTTTAGTGTCATTGATGATGATTTTGTTAAAGTTGGAGATCATATAAAAGATCTTAAAACTAAATTTGATTCAGATCTTGAAGAGTTAACTGAGAATTTAGATCTTAAAGATTTTGAACAAAGAGTAGAGATTGAAGAATTAAAGAAAGCTAAAGATAAGATATATGAGGAATTAAGAGAGTCGGCAATTAAAATATGGGAGGCTCAAAGATCCTATAAGGATGATGATAGAAGGTTAAAGAAAAGTGTATTAAGCAAACTCAATGAGACAAAACAAAATATTGAAAAACAGATTGATGAATCTTATAATAAAAGCACCGAGTCAAATGAAACTCTTAAGTCTTACTTAGATGGGTTAAAGGAAGAAATTTCTAATCTTCCTGAACCTAAAGATTATGATGATAATATTACAGAATTAAAGAAGAGTTTATATGGTCTTGATAAAAAGTATACCGATCAAACAACTAATATTGCTGAACTTTATAAAATTGTTGAGGAACTAAAAGGACAACAACAGGATCTTACAGAGATCTATAATAATAGACCTTTAACCCCTGATCCTGCAGAGAAAGAAGGGAATGATCCTCTTACTCCTACAGATCAAAAGTTTGCTACTCTTCAAGATTTAGCAGCAAATTATAGATTATTTGTTAATAGAGTTGAGCAACAATTATACACCGTTGGTGGAGGTGGTGCAGGATTCATCAAAGATATGGCTGATGTCAATATTGATGGATTAGAAAATGATTATGTTTTAAAATGGAATTCCACTACCAGTATGTGGGATGTTGGTCCCTCTGGAGGTG
>VTLG01016776.1_pt1 | contig 17909 bp, 23 predicted proteins | sample 4694571 | NCBI WGS metagenome assembly VTLG01 (sample SAMN12604809, study PRJNA352737) | marine metagenome | biome: ENVO:00000447; feature: ENVO:00000209|ENVO:00000569|ENVO:01000036; material: ENVO:00002151; isolation source: viral sequences binned using virsorter ... | reverse complement strand
TGATAGCTTAGTCTAACATCTACATTCCCAACTTGCAACTTAAACGGACGATCCTGCCATACAGTACCTACTTCCTCTACTGCCTTTAGTCCTAATTCTGGGGTGGATACTAATACTGATCTAGTCAGTGCCATCATTCTTCTCCTCTAATTTATCAAGGCGAGACTCAATATCATCAAGTCGATCAAGTATCGTAGTGTACCTCTGACCAACTGGAATAGACAACAATGACTTAGGTTTGTCACTACCCTTTACATCTTTAGGATGCTGCATATTAACCTCCTTATCTTGATTAACCCTTACATAATACATGATTATATCATGGAAATGATTAACCTTCAAGACCTTATATATCCTAGATGCGATGCCTCTCTACCTACATACGCCATCTAATATAACTCCGCTCTGCTCACTACCTAACAGACATGTCAACAGGAAGCAACCATGCCTCACTAATTAAATTACTCATCGGAGTAGCTGTAGGCTGTTGCTGGTGAGCGTCAGCGAGCCAGGTAGACAAGACACGCGATAGCGTGACCTTAAATGCTGTTAAAAATTTTTTGAACCAATAGTGAACCGATCGTGCGGCATGGACAGGCCAGCCTCCGAAGAGGCCAGCCCGACCAGCCAACTGTTAGCTCTTACCGATAGTCAAGAGCATAGCCTTTAGATTGCACACATAATCCCTGACATCGGAGACCTCTAACCGCTCTCCGTTTTTGTCAATCAGCTTGCCATCTTCCAGCTTGTCGCGAACCTTGCGAAACTGCATCTCGTAGGCTCTTTTCACAACCTTGCCAAATGTCAAAGGCCATTCAGCGAAAGCCACATCATCGTGGTCCTTGTGGGCCTCGTCAAACTTGGCCACAGTCAGATCAATCCCCATAGCGATCTCATTCTCGTACCGCTCGTAGAGTGCTTTCAGGTCAGCCTGATCTTTTTTGCGACGTGCATCCACGTCAGACCGAGTGCCAAACAGCGCGCTGATGGACTCCATTTCAGCATCATCGGCCGTGGTCATCTGGCTAAGTTTGTACTGGATTTGATCCACAACACCATTGGATTCCTTAGTCCAAGGCCAGCTTTTTTCTACTTCAGCTATGACCATGCACCAGCTGATGACCTTGGTTCGTTCCTCGGAACCAGCCTTTTCTTTGGCACCATCGTCAGCCTTGCCAGCCTCGTCAGCAATGTTTCTTGCCTCAGCTGTAGGTTCGGTCGGGACCTTGCCCATGCGTGCCTTCATGTACTGCCCTTGCCAGTAGATAGCCTCGTCCATGGCACCAATCCGCAGGTGGAACAGCCCTGACCCAAAGTTGGTTCGGCATTTATCAGCCTCGATGCATGTGTCGTGCACTTCGTTCATTAAAATATCCATATTGGTTGTAAGTCCTATGTTGATTTGCACACCATTGTGCAGGCGTTATTATATAACGATTTCGGTCTTGCCGTCCAGCATTTAATGCAATTATTTGCGTGTCGTTTACCGGATAGTTTCTTACCTGAAAACGCCCACCCTTCTTGCTGACAAGTTCTGTTTCTTTGTAGTGAGCGGAGCGGGGTAGCTGTAACACTTTAATTCTCCTTCAAGGCGAAACCACAACAACACACCATCGTAATCCTCCTCTTATGCTGTATAGGGCTATGAATACATAGCCTCTTCCGTAGATGCTGTATGCTGTTAGCGACAGGATGTCGCAAGCGTTAGGGCTTTAGCCCGGCGTGAGCCAGGGGCGAACGCAACGCCCAATCCGTAGGCAGTAAATCTGTCTGATATGATATCTCTCCTACGCACACACACGCTTGGTTTAGGTCCTTCGGTTCTAGTTATGTACAGTTCAAACCAACAGCACAGCACATAGCGCGCCCTAGAAGCCCGCGATCCCAGCCACAACGACTGCACGGGATGCGCCAGCCTAGATGACTGGCTGTACACAATAAGGAGAGGGTGCTACGCACCCCCCTTGCCTTTATATTTGTATATATATATTCATCCCACTCATTAGAGGGCTATCTTAGCTAATATAAGCATAACATTATGAAGCATCTAACAGATCAGAATCTAACATACTTTGGACACCTACTGCAAGCATGGAACTTGGCTTTGAAATTATTTCTTTTATCCTTGACTGCTTTGGTTCATGGCGTGTGTCCTTTTATATTTTCGTCGACAGTATCTGATAAGGTGCATGAGATGGATCAGGACCTCTCCTAATGCCCGTAGAGAAGGTTAAGGGTGGTTGGAGGTGGGGTAAACGAGGTAAAGTCTACAAGACGCGTAGAGAGGCTGAGAGACAAGCTAGGGCTGCATATGCCAGTGGGTACAAAGGGAGTAAGAAAAGCTAATGACAATGCAAGAATATTTAGACATGGTTGCCCGTATGAGGCAGACTGGGATGACTCCGGGAGTACCCCGCAATTATATGAGTCCGCTGTCTTCAAGGTATCCTGCATTTCAGAATCTAGGGTCTGCGTGGCAATCCGCCCAACCTAAGCCAAATTTGGGGGATATTTCTACTGCGTCTAACCCAGCAAGTACAAGGAGAAGAGGTCCGGGTAGACCAAGGCTTACTGCAGAGGAGATACAAAGGACTGCATCCAGGTTAGGTCAGGGTACTGTAGGCAAGACGGTAAAGTCTGTGATTCCTATGCTACCCACATTTGCTAAGTGGGCTACTCCTCTTGGCATAGGTACTGAGATGCTTAGGTCTGAGCCAGCAGTAGCATCTACTGATACAAGTGGTACGCCATTTGAATTTGAGCAATCCATCTTTAATCCGCAACCTGCCCCCAGTATGAATGTGGATGACCCAAATACTGAGGTTATAGAGACATACCCAAATATATCTACCATCCCAAGTTTTGATGTTACGTCGGAAGCAGCGAGTGCGTGGGATGCTGCTGGTGGTACTGATACTCCACCATCTATGTATCCTAATCAGATAGGTATTACCGATCCTTATGCTGGTCAAGCTACAATGCCCACTCTTTCAGTAGACTCATGGAGTCCTAACTGGGACGAGGCTCTTGCCTCCACCTCTAGCGGGTTTATGCCACCGGGTACTGGTTTGACTATAGCCCCAAGTCTATCCGGTAGTGTTTATTTTGGGTGGGAGAATCCCAATACTCCAGAGATGCGTGCTTTAGAACAGCAGCAGGCTGTGATGGATGCGTTTAATAATTCAGGTATGACTATTGAAGATTTTAATCTCACACAGCCAAGTTATACTATGGGTAGCGTTAATAACTTCAAACCCGGCCCATCCACAGTGCTTGGCAAGTCATACCATCCCGGCAATATTTCGGCCCAACTGGCAGCGGATGCGGCTGGTGTGGTAACGCATCTCCCTGACCATATGGGGATTACCCCGTATCCTGATCCTGCTGACATCCTCGCGGCAGCGCAGGTTGACACGTTTAGGCCAGTAGAGCAATTGCGTACAGACCGACCTAGAACTACAACCTCTATCTTTGATTACCTGCCATCATTCATATCAACTGCTTCAGCTGCCAATACTTTTGAAGACTCCACATACCCTGAGTACCAGGATTACCTAGCTGATGAGAAGTGGCATGGGATGGGAATTGGTAATGTAAAGACTGGTCCAGGTAGTAAAGACTTTGAAAATTGGATGGTTTCACGGCGAACCGAAGAAACTCCAGTCTTACCTGATTTCAATACCACTATGTTTAACGACATCTTTACAGATGAAACGGCTCTCCCTATCTCCTGGTATGATGACTCTTATCAAGCTGATGACTTTATAGGGAAGATGTACAGAGATGAGGAAGCTACTGACAACGTAGAGAAATTTATAGATATAATGGTCCAGCCCAACGTACCAGCCCAACCTACACCTGTTGTCCAAACAAGGAGAACCACACCAGCACCAGTAGTCACACCTACGATAACTGAAAGCGATGAGATAGCTATGATGGTCAGGGATGTGGTAGCTCGTAACGCCATAAGAGATCAGGTTAGGCAAGACTTAATGGCTGGTAGAGATAGAGGCGAACCATCTCATGCTGAAGTACAAGCTGCTATAAACGCCATGATGGGTAATGAGTTTGGTGGGATGCGCGGTATCGGGTTTATGGGTGCAGATATAGGTGTAGAAGATGGTGGCGGTTACACTGGCGGTGACTTCAGTTCAGGGGCTGGTTGGGAATGACAATACTCCAAGACAAATTCATTGAACATTATGTACTGACTGGCAATGCCACGCAGTCAGCTATCCATGCGGGTTATTCAGAGAAGACGGCCAAAGTTAAAGGCTCTCAATTAAAGGCGCAGTTTACAAATGAAATACATGAAGCAACTCAAAAGTTACTCGCAGACAAAGTTCCTGCTGGTTTACGTTGGCTTAGTGAATTGGCTGAATCGGCTGAGTCAGAGTCGGTTAGACTCGGTGCTGTCAAAGACCTCCTTGACAGGGCTGGACTCAAGCCGGTCGAACGGATCGAAACAACAACCATAGAGTCAATGTCAAAAGAGGAAATAGAAAGGGAATTAGATGCCCTCCTCAAGCACTAGAGCCGTAGAACTCCTACGGGAACTAAGGCAGCGGGAGCGATTTAACAGGATAGATTCCTATGATCCCTACCCTTACCAACAGAAGTTCCATAAAACAGGAGCAGAAGCAAATCAGCGACTGTTAATGGCTGCTAACCGTATAGGTAAATCCTATTGCGGGAGTGCAGAACTATCATACCACTTGACGGGGCTATACCCTGACTGGTGGGAAGGACGGGTATACCACCAACCTATTATAGCGTGGGCAGGTGGAGTCTCAAACGAAACCACTAGAGACATTGTACAATATGAGTTATTGGGTTCCCCTGACGATCCAGAAGCATTTGGTTCTGGTACGGTACCACGTTCATACATAATAAAAACAGAACGAAAGCCGGGCGTACCTAACGCCAAAAGCGTAGCATTGATTAGGCATGTCAGCGGTGGGAACTCATCTTTATTCTTTAAAGCCTATGAGATGGGTGTAGAGAAGTGGCAAGGACGTAGTGTAGACTGCATCTGGTTAGATGAAGAGCCTGGCAGAGACATCTACTCACAGGCTGTAACCCGTACTCTAGACCGTAAAGGCATGGTGTATATGACCTTTACACCAGAGCAGGGGATGACTGAGACAGTTGCATCCTTTATGAACAACCTTCAGCAAGGTCAATCCTTGACAAATGCTACATGGGATGACGCATCTGAGAAAGTAATGTCGCAAAGAGGACATAAAGGGCACCTAGATGAAGGTGTTATGCAGCAGATTCTGTCCAGTTATAGTCCTCATGAGCGGGAAATGAGGCGATATGGCAGACCATCTATTGGTTCTGGCCTTATATTTCCTGTAAACGAAGACAAACTAATGACTGATCCGGTCCATTTGGAGGATCACTGGCCTAGAATAGCAGCGATAGACTTTGGTTGGGATCATCCTACGGCAGTTGTATGGTGTGCTATTGACCGTGATGAGGAAATGTTCTACGTTTATGATTGTTATAGGATGTCCAAGGCGTCACCAGCAGTTCATTCCCAAACCATACGCACTAGACCTCATTTTATCCCTATTGCTTACCCCCATGATGGCAATCGAAGAGACTCTATGGGTAACCCTGGTCTTGCTGACCAGTATCGCAATCTAGGTTGCAACTTAATGCTGGACCATTTTACCAATCCACCCGCTTTAGGCGAGAATAAGGGTGGTAATAGTATAGAAGAAGGCATCATGGCTATGCTTCAAGCTATGGAAAACGACAAATTCAAGGTATTTTCTACTCTGTCGGACTGGTTTGAAGAGTTCAGGATGTACCATAGAAAAGGCGGAAAAGTAGTTGCATTCAGGGATGATATCATGTCTGCGACACGTTATGCCTTTCAATCACAGAGATTTGCCGTGTCTGGTAAAGACCCAACATGGACAAAGGACATAAAGTACGGAAATTATGGCATCATCTAAAAGAATATCTGACGAAGAACTGGTACAAAGAGTAAATAGCGAGATAGATTATGCTCTTGGCTACCATGACACCATCAACGAGCAGCGTGAACTGGCGTTGGAATACTACTATGGGTTGCCATTAGGTAATGAAGTAGAGGGTAGAAGCCAGTATGTAGACTCTTCTGTGATGGATACCGTAGAGTGGATCAAACCTTCTCTGATGAGGGTGTTTGCCAGCGGTGAGGAGATGGTAAAGTTCAATCCAGTTGGTCCAGAAGATGTGGAAACTGCTGACCAAGCTACGGACTATGTAAATTACATCTTCACCAAAGATAATCCTGGCTGGGAAATTCTTTATAGCTGGTTTACAGATGCTTTACTACAGAAGAATGGAATCGTAAAGTGCTGGTGGGATGAGTACGAAGACTGGAACAGGGAAGAGTATAATGCTCTTGATGACCAAGAGTTTAATGCGCTGATAATGAGTCCAAGTGTAGAGGTGGTGGAGCATACCCCACACTCAGATGAGTACGGTGCAAAGCATGATGTGGTTATTTCACGCAAGGCTTATGTTGGTAAGGTGAAGATAGAGAACGTACCCCCAGAAGAATTCCTTATCTCCAGAGAAGCTAAGACAATAGAAGATGCACGATTTACTTGCCATAGAGTATTAAAGACTTTATCTGAACTAAGGTTGATGTATCCAGATGAAGAACTCGATCCATCAGAACTTGGCAGTGGGGAGGAAGACTCCCTTGCATGGCAGGAAGACCTTGCACGATTTCAGTATGATGAGACTTTAGGTTTACCGTGGAACCAAGGCCCAATTACGTCAGAAGATAAAAGCCTAACAACGTACTGGCTACATGAATCTTTTATGCGTATTGACTATGATGGTGATGGTATTGCAGAACTTAGAAAGATATGCTCTGTAGGTCAGAAGGTTCTTGCTAACGAAGAGATAGATCGTATACCGTTCATAAGTATAACCCCAATAAAGATTCCGCATAAATTCTTTGGTCTATCTATAGCTGATCTTGTTCTTGATATCCAAAAGATAAAGAGCATCCTCATGCGAAACCTTATGGACAATATGTACAACCAGAACTTTGGTCGGTACGCAGTCTTGGAAGGTCAAGCAAACTTAGATGATCTCTTGACCCAACGACCGGGTGGTGTAGTAAGAGTTAAATCACCCAATGCCATTATGCCTTTGGCAACCCCACAGCTGGAACAATCATCATTCTCAATGCTTGAGTACCTTGATAACCTAAGAGAAGCAAGGAGTGGTGTAAACAAGTATAGCCAAGGCTTAAATGAAAATGCTTTAACATCACATACTACGGCTACTGCCGTTGCTGCAACAATGACAGCAGCGCAGTCAAGAGTAGAGTTGATCGCAAGATGCTTTGCGGAAACTGGTGTTAAGGAACTGATGAGAAATATTTACGAACTTGTTTTGAAGAATCAGGATCATCAACGAGTAGTGATGCTGAGAAACAAATGGGTTCCCGTGCGTCCTGATATGTGGCGCGACAAGATGGACTGTACTGTTTCTGTAGGGATCGGGAATGGTAACAGAGATCAACAGCTTATGCACCTCACAACTATGTTACAGTTTGCTGGGGATGCAATGCGTGGTGGACTTAGTATTGTCAATCAGAAGAATTTGTATAACATGGGAGCAGCCCTGATTAAGAATATGGGATTCCAGAATGTTGATGATTTTCTTACTGATCCAGATTCCGTACCACCACAGCCTGATCCTAAAGAACAGATGGAACAGGCAGAATTACAATTAAAACAGAAAGAGTTAGAAATCAAAGCGGCCGACATACAAGTTAAGGTACAGAAGATGGAGCAGGAAGCAGCTAAGGATGCTGTAGATGCTCAGTTAAAAGTAGCTGAACTAAACCTAGAAGCAACACAAAACAGGGCTGTAGCAATTGGATAATGAATTAAGAGAACTAAGAGCAAAATCACTACTTTCTGATGAACTATTAAACGAAGCGTTTGACACGCTTGGAAAAGATATCTTAGATGCTTGGAATAGTACCGGCATCCACGATACCGAAGCCAGGGAAAATCTCTGGTTATCCCTAAGACTCCTTGAGAGGATACGCCTTCATCTAACCAGTATTATTGAAACTGGAGAGATGGCGAAGAAACTTGAGGAATATCAACTATAGGAGTAAAAAATGGCGGACACTCAAGAGAATCCCCAATCTGTATCACAGAATCCTAACCTCAGCCCAGATAGTTTGGCTGTAGCACAGGATGCACTTCTTGGATTACTGAACTCAGAAGAGCAACCAGACCAAGCGGAGCAACCGTCTGAAGAAACTGAAGACGAAGGTACATCTGATGAAGCAAACGAAGAACTCAGGGCTGAAGAAGTTGAAGAAGCCACAGAAGAAGAGTCCGAAGTTGCTGATGATGATGAACCTGAAGAATCCCAGGAAGAGGAAGTTGAAGATGAGGACGAAACGGAATCCACGGTCTATACTGTAAAAGTAAACGGACAAGATGTGGAAGTCTCCGAAGACGAACTCATAAAAGGCTATTCTCGCCAACAGGATTACACTCAAAAAACGCAACAGTTAGCTGAATACAAGAGGCAGATGGACGCCGCTGCTGGACAGATGCAGCAAGAAATCGCCCAAACTCAGCAGATGCGTTCTCAATACGTTGAAGCACTGGCTACAGCTATTGATACTAACTACTCACATCTCCAGCAGTTTGCTAACGTTGATTGGGATAGACTTAAATCTGAAAATCGTGAAGAGTATCTGACCAAGCGTGATGATTATCGTCAGGCACAGGAACAGATCGAAGATTTGAAGGTAAAGGCTAATGAAGCCCATCAACAGCAACAGCAAGAGATGTCGGTGCAACACCAGCAAATGCTACAGGATGAGCATACCAAGATGGTAAGTATATTACCAGAATGGGGCGAACCTGACAAGCAGAGAGCAATAGCAAAGACTGTATCAGAATTTGCATTGAGCAAAGGCTACACTCAAGAAGAGTTAGCCCAGTTGGTAGATCATCGTTCCATACTTGTTCTTATGCAAGCTAAGGCTTATGAAGATATGACCAGGAAACAGCATGAGGTTCGTGCTAAGAAGGTCAAGAATAAGCCAAGGGTTGTAAAGACAAAGGCAAAGCGTAGTAAGTCAGAAAACAGCGCAGGCAAACGTAAAGAGAAAATGAAGCGTCTACAGTCAACAGGCCACGTCGATGACGCAGCTTCGTTACTGGAAGATTTATTTAAATCTCAATAAAGGAGATACCTTATGGCTATTGCCGCAAATACGTCACTGACCTATTCGTCAGTACAGATTCGTGAACAGCTATCTGATATCATCTATAATATTGCTCCTCTGGATACCCCATTTTTTAGTGGATGTAGCCGTGAGAAAGCTGAGAACACTCTCTACCAATGGCAGACAGATACCATTGGTGCAGGTTCCGCGAACCGCGTCATAGAAGGCGACGATTCACCGGCATCTGTAGCTAGAGCATTGCCTACACTTTTGAACAATCTGACGCAGATTAGTACCTACGTCGTTCAAACGTCAGGCACGGATGATGCAGTCAACTATGCTGGTCATGGTAAACACCAAGCATACCGCCTTGCAAAGCGTGGTAAGCAGATGAAGCGAGATTTGGAATCTATGTTGTCCCAAAACATCGCTAAAGTAGCGGGTAACGCAACAACTGCCCGTGTGTCTGCTGGACTACCAACTTGGTTGTCGACCAACTATGTGTCGATGAACCCAAGTTCTGGTTCCCCCGCTGCAGCAACTGGTGATGGCTCTGATACGATGACAGAAGCATCTGCTACTGCATCTATTTCAGAAGCTGGTATCAAGAATGTTATCCTTGATGCCTACACCGCTGGTGGTCAGCCTGATATGATTTTATGCCCGTCTGCTATTAAACAGGCTATATCAGGTTTGTCATCTAATGCTGGTCCTGGATACCCCATTCGCAATGAAGCGAAAGGTAAGGGTCCGGTCACTGCTATAAACGCAGTTGATGTTTATGTCTCCGACTTCGGTACGTACAAAATCGTACCTGATCGGAACCTAAACAGCACTGAGCATGTCTTTTTCTTAGATATGGATTTCTGGGGCTTGATGGTCCTACGTGATTTCCAGACCATTGATCTCGCCAAAACTGGTGACTCAACCAAACAGATGCTCCTGTTTGAAGCTGGTCTTGTTTCTAAGAACGAGAAGTCCAGTGGCATCCTCGCTGATTGCAAAGCGTAACGACTAAGGAAGGGGGAGGGGAAACTCTCCCCCTACTTTATATGAAAAACAAAGAACTTGAAAAAGCCGCAGAGAAAATGCTGAAGGGTAAAGCCCCTAAAGCAAAGCCTAAGCCAGAGGAACCAACAGATGCTATGGGTTGGTTAAAGAAGGCTTATATCGATCATGATCCAGCCGATGGTGCGCCCAAGGTGGGAGGTATTGGTTATGTCTGATAAAGTCATACTAGATAGAAGTAATGGTCGTCAGACCGATATGCACTTTGATGATGCGGAAGGTACTTATGTCTTCAATACACATGAGCAAGCGACGCCTCTCCTCGATGAGAATAAGCGTAAGTATAATGAGTATGGAGATAAGCTAACGATGGGTAAGCGAGGTGAGTGGCATCACGCAGCCTCTATTCCCGCAACGATTTGGGAGTTATGGATAAAGGAAACTAACGGTGAGATTCAAAAAGATTCAAAACTGTTAGCCCGATACCTTAATGATCCTGATAACAAATTTTTTAAGACAGCACCAACCAACATTTAGGTAAAAAGATATGGCATATATTGACATTAGCAATGTTTGGCATCCGCTAACTACGCATACACTATCTGCGACCACAACCAGTGGTTCAACTTTGACGTCTGCATTTAAAACACAAATACAGTCTGTTATGGTAACTGCTACTGCTGGATGTTTTATTCAGTTTGATACTGCACCAACTGCTGCCGTAGCAACTTCTGTATATATTGCAGCTGGTACCCCTTATTTCTTTAGGGTGAGCGAAGCAGACAAGTGTGCAGCAATTACTGGATCAGGTACAGCATCGGTTTATATTACTGAACTGAGTAGATAATGGCTATAAACACTTACAGCACTTTACAAACTGCTGTAGCTAATTGGTTAGACAGAGATGATCTAGCTGATAGAGTGCCAGAGTTTATTTCTTTAGCGGAAGCAACATTCAACAGAGTGTTGCGGATACGTGCTATGGAAACTACATTAGCTGATACAACTCCTAGTGGATCAAAGGAAGACCCACTTCCTACTGGGTATCTTCAAATGAGGGAGATACACCTCACAACAAGTCCTATAGTATCCTTGGCCTACATTACCCCAGAGATAATGTATAGGATAAGGTCTGGGAGTGTGACAGGGAAACCAACTAACTACAGCATACTTGGGGATAATATATTGTTTGGTCCTACCCCAGATGGCGCGTATGATTATAGTATAACTTATTACAAAGCCTTTACCGCACTTAGTGATGCCGCGCCAACAAATTGGCTGATAACAAATGCACCTGATCTTTATCTCTATGGGACTCTACTTCAAGCAGAACCTTTCTTAATGAACGATGAGAGAGTACCTTTATGGGAGCGTGGTGTACGTCAGGTTATAAGTGACTTACAACAACAAGATGATAAAGACAGACATTCAGGCTCTGAGATGAGAGTTATGAATACTTCAGGATACTTTTGAGGAGTAAGACATGGGATTAGAGGTAGGCAATTATATAAGCGCACTTGTAAAAACAAATCCGCTTTCCAGTGATGACGTCAGTGAAGGCGATAATCATCTGCAATTAATCAAGAAAATTCTAAAACAGAACTTTCCTGTTGGTACAGATAATGTAGGACCAGATCAGGCAGTACAGGTTCTTATAGCTAAATCATCTGCGCCTACTGTAGATACTAGCGCGACAGGTCACGCTGATAGGGCTATGGGTCTTTTGTGGTTAGATACTACAGCTAACCTATTGAAGATAAGGAACCAAGCTAATGATGCTTGGGTTACCTTAGCTATTGATCCAGAAACATCTAATTCAGTAGATATAAATGCAGGCTCTATTGATGGCACACCTATAGGTGCGACAGCTACATCTACTGGCAAGTTCAGCAGTGTTAATGTGGCAGGTGATGGCGCAACAGTTACGGGGATCAAAGATGAAGATGATATGTCCTCTGATTCAGCAGTTAAACTCGCTACCCAGCAATCTATTAAAGCCTATGTTGACTCACAAGTTACTGCCCAAGACTTGGATGTTATTTCTGACAGTGGTACTATCGATATCGATCTGGACTCAGAAAGTCTTACTGTTTCTGGTGGCGAGGGTATTGATACTTCAGCGACTAGCACGACGCTCACAATCGCAGGTGAAGACGCAACTACGACGAACAAAGGTGTAGCTTCCTTTTCCTCCGACAACTTTTCCACTTCCTCTGGCGCAGTAAGTATCAAAGATGCTGGTGTTGCTAACGCAGAGTTAGCTGATATGGCTGCAAACACAGTAAAGGTACGGAACGCAAGTTCATCTGGAGTACCTTCTGACTTAGCTTTAACTACGACCCAGATAATGATTGGTGATGGTACTGGCTTTACAGCAGCGGCTCTGTCTGGTGATGCTACCATGACTAACGCTGGTGCAGTTACTGTTGCGGGTATACAAGGCGAGTCTGTCAGTTCAACTTCCGCAACAAACGATCAATACTTAAAATACTCTACAGCCTCTAATGAATGGCAGAAAGTAGATGTGCTTGCTCCTGATAGATTGACGACAAAAGGTGATCTGCTTGTTTACAATACAGTGGATTCTGAAACAAGACTACCTGTAGGGGCGGATGGTAAAGTTTTACAGGCTGATTCTACTGCAACTAATGGAGTTTCTTGGCAGACGGTAGCAGATAACGCAGCAGCAATGGCTCTAGCTTTAGGAGGCTAATATGGCTAATACTTTTAAAAATGCAGGAGTCGCAGTTGGTAACACAAGAACTACTGTCTACACCTGTCCGTCTGCAACTCAGGCGGTTGTCAACGCGGTTTACCTGGCGAACATAGATGGAACAAACTCTGTGGACGCAACATTAGAATGCACTGTTGATGGTGGTAGCACTTATATGCACATAATGAAAACTGTACCTGTTCCAGCAGACTCAACCCTTGTTGTAGACAAGGCAGTTAATCTTGAGGCTGGCGACATTTTAGCAGCTACTGCGTCAGCTACTGGCGACCTTCAGTGTGTTATAGGTGTTCTGGAGATAACGTAATGAGTTACATGGGCAAAGTAAGACCTACGGTTGCTCTAACGTCTAGCGACATAGTTGATGGTGCTGTTACAGCTACTAAGATAGGGGATGATGCTGTTACAACTGCTAAGATAGTAGACGATGCTGTAACCGATTCTAAGGTAGCCAATGCTATTAATACCTCTATTGCCGCTAATACAGCAAAGGTAACCAACGCTACACATACCGGAGATGTAACTGGCGCGACTGCGCTTACGATTGCTGCTGGTGCTGTAGAGACAGCAATGGTTGCTGATGATGCTGTAACACCAGCTAAGATGGCAGATTCCGCTTTTCTTGCTAATCGTAATATGATTATCAATGGGGCGATGCAAATTCATCAAAGAGGCACAACTGTTGCTGGTGGAACGTCTAATCTTTATAGTCCATTAGACCGTTGGGGATTGGGTAGTGGTAGTAGTTTTGACTTTGATGTTACAGCTAGCATAAACAGTACAACTGTTAATACATCACAGGGTTTTCAAACCGCTCTAAAGATAACACCTGATTCAACACAAACACCAACTGGTAGCCATAATGCCACTATATTTTATCGTCTAGAAGGATTTGATTGCCAACGCTTACAACAGGGTGGGGCAGATGCTCATTCATTTACTCTTTCATTTTATGCAAAAGCAGTAAATAAAACAGGTGTTTATTCTGTTCAATGTATAAAGAAAGATGCCGCAGGAAATGGACGTTATCAGGTTAAAGAATATACCCTTACTACCTCTTGGGTAAGACAGGAAATTACTTTTGAGCCAGATACAAACTCCCTTATAAGAAATAGTAAGGCAGAAGCAATGGCTTTTTACTTTAGTCTGGCTTGCGGGGTTGATGACATAGTTGCACCTACAACTGCTTGGGCGGCTAATGGCGGAATTAAAGCCGGAACAAACCAAGTTAATTTTATGGATAGTACATCTAATGAATTCCATATTACTGGAGTTCAGTTAGAAATTGGGAGTGTCGCTACACCATATGAACATAAGACTTACGGACAAGAGTTAGCCGCTTGCCAGAGGTATTACAGCAAATCTTATAATGCTGATGTTGCCCCAGCCACATCAGGAGCGGTAGGTGCTTGTAGTTCATTGGCGATTTATTCTACTGGTTCACAATCATTGGGGGCAAGATGGGTAACCTCAATGAGAAGCGCACCGACAGTAGTCATCTATCCACCCGGCAGTACAAATACTGGTTATGTTCAGCAGACCTCAAACAATGCCGAAGTAGCCGCAACTGCTGGAGATATTGGTATGGATGGATTTCAATATCTAAGTGGCTCGTTGCCAAACACCGCCGCTAACGGAGTTAGGTTCCACTGGTCAGCGGATGCGGAGTTATAGGAGTTATAAATGAATATTACAAGCGCAAGATATGTCCAAGATATAGATGGAAATAATGATATCGTTGCAGTAGTGATTGATGGTGTGTCGATGAGCGTACCAATCAATGGAGGTATGCAAGATGGGGTTCCAGATAACCGTCATTACAAAGCAATATTAGAATGGGTAGCAGAGGGAAATACGATTGAGGAAGCAGCATAATGGCATTAACAAAAGTAAAAAGCGGGGTAAGGACGCTAGGTACTGGTGAGGTTGCTACTGCTAATATGGCAACCGATCCTACTAATGCTTCTAACCTCGCATCAGGCACAGTTCCTACAGCACGATTAGGATCAGGTTCTGCATCTTCTAGCACGTTTTTAAGAGGTGACGGTTCTTGGGATACTGCTGGTGTCTCAACCCTTGCTGCTTTAACTGACGCTACAATATCTGCTTCTGCCCCAGCCGGTGATTCTAATGTGGCCGCGGTTGGTCATTTGTGGATTAACTCTACCTCTGGCGAGGCATATATCGCCACAAGGGTAACTACAGACGACAACTATTGGACTAACATAGGCTCTGGCTCTGGTAACATTGCTCCCCTTGAAGATATTATTGATTATCTTGTAGTTGCGGGTGGTGGTGGAGCGGGTGATGGTTATTCAAGTGCTAAAGGTGCCCCATCTGCTGGTGGCGGTGCTGGTGGGTATAGGGCAAGTTGGAACAATGAAGCGTCTGGTGGCGGTGGTTCATCTGAAGCGGGTTTTGAGGGAGTGACAAGCACCGTTTATACAATTACTGTTGGTGCTGGCGGTGCAGGGTCAGGAACTAACAACGTACGAGGAACTGATGGGGGTGATTCCTCTATATCTGGTTCTGGTCTGACTACTATAACCTCAGTTGGTGGAGGTGGAGGTGGTGCTTATACCGTTGCTCAAGGTGGCACAAACGCCGAAGGTAGGGATGGCGGTTCAGGCGGGGGTGCGGCTGGATTTGACACAGGCACACTGGTTGCAAGTGGTAGTGGTACAGCCAACCAAGGTTATGATGGAGGAACCAGTGCAAACACTTATAACTCTGGCGGTGGCGGAGGTGCTGCCGCGCAGGGAGAAGATAGAGGTACTAGTGGTGCGATTGGAGGTGATGGTGGCAATGGTGTTGCGTCAACAATAACTGGCTCATCTGTTACGAGGGGAGGCGGTGGTGGTGGTGCTGGTGATTCCTCTGCTGGCGATGGCGGAACAGGCGGAGGCGGTGATGGGTTACGGGCTAGTTCGGGAACAGGTGGTGCTGGTACGGCCAACACAGGTGGCGGGGGTGGAGGTGGAGTCACAGGTGGTGATGGCGGTTCTGGGGTAGTCATACTCAGAATGGCAACAACAAAATACTCTGGAACAACTTCAGGCTCTCCAACCATAACAACCGATGGTGACGATACCATAATAACTTATAACGCTTCTGGAACATATACGGGGTAAATCTATGACTACATTTGCAAAAGTAAGGAACGGTATAGTCCAAAGAGTTATAGTTGCTGAACCTAGTTTTTTTGATACGTTCGTAGATGCTACTGCTGGAACTTGGATTGAGACATCTAAAGATATAAGAAAAAATTATGCTGGGATTGGGTATTCTTATAGTAAGGTTATGGATGCTTTTATACCCCCCAAACCCTTTCCTAGTTGGGTACTAGATGATGCAACTTGTCGCTGGGACCCACCTGTTCCGCTTCCTAGCGATGGCAAAAATTACGGCTGGAACGAATCAACTCAATCCTGGGATGAGGTCATAATATGAGTTATATAGGAAATCAACCGCCTGACATTGGCGCGTATGAGGTTCAGTCATTTGACGGTGGGGGAACTGAGTTTACACTTCAAAGGGCTGCGACTACACCATCTGTTCTTTTATTCATAGACGGTGTTAGGCAAACCCCAACGGATGCGTATAGTGTTAGTGGCACAACCCTAACGACTACAGGAACAACCCCATCAGGAACAGACAATGTAACAGTCATGTTCATGGGTGACGTTGTAGATATTGGCACACCTTCTGATGACACGGTAAGCACTGCTAAGATTCAGGATGATGCCGTAACGTCTGCTAAGATAGCCGACGGTACGATTGCTACTGCTGACATAGCAGATGATGCTGTTACTGCGGATAAATTAGCAAACTCAATCAATACTGAGATTGCAGCCAATACAGCCAAAGTAACAAATGCTACCCATACAGGCGATGTAACAGGGGCTACAGCCTTAACGATTGCTGCGGATGCAGTGGATATTGCTATGTTATCCGCAACGGGTACTGCCTCTGCTACTACTTTCTTGAGAGGAGATAATGCGTGGGCATCTCCATCCTCTGGTTTAAATCTCATTACGTCTGCAACCAACAACACTGCGGTTGCACAGTGGAATTTTGGAGACTGTTTCGATGATGGGTATCGTGTTTATCTTGTTCAGGTAGCCGCTCTTCCTGTCGCTTCAGCGCAAGAAATAAGATTAAAAATCGGTGTGAGTAATCTTTCTTCATATGAGTCATTTGGTTTTACTCTTTTTGAGCGTGATGCCGCTGGCAACGAAACTACCATAAACAGTACATCTGCCGATTACATCGATGTTAATAATACTGGCGGAGCAGGTGAGCCACCGTCTTTTAATCTATATATTTACAACCCGCTCTCTAGCACTGAGGCAACCCAAGTTGTTGGTCAAAGTGTCTACTACCATACAAGCGGAGGTAGTTACGCACAGGCAATTGTTGGCGCAATGGCTACTTCTGCCGCTTCATCTCCGTCTATGGCACTGGCTTGCTCGTCAGGAAATATTGGGTCAAGCAGTTATACGGCGAGAGTGTCTATCTACGGTTTAGCGGAGTCTTAATATGGCATTTACAATAAGAGATGTTGCAGATCATAAACAGGTAAACGGGGCACTTGTTGCGCTAACTGATGTAGAAAAACAAATCCTTGTGGATGAGTGGAATGAACCAGACGCAAGAACCTATGAACAAAAGCGTCAAGCAGAGTACCCACCAATAAAGGAACTAATCGTAGCCCTATGGGAAAACGTAGTAGAAGAGAGAGCCTCTGCTGTAGTAAGCCTAGAAGCTAAACGACAAGCTGTTAAGACAAAGTATCCTAAACCCTAATGGCTCTTATCGCAATAGATAAGGTAGGTGAGGTTGGTATAGTTAAGGAAACCGCTCCTTGGCAACTTCCACCCAATGTCTGGAGTGACGGCAACAACGTCAAAACAGAAGAGGGTTCTATAAAGAAGACTCCGGGTTACTCAGAGGTGA
>VTLG01011564.1_pt1 | contig 17910 bp, 17 predicted proteins | sample 4694571 | NCBI WGS metagenome assembly VTLG01 (sample SAMN12604809, study PRJNA352737) | marine metagenome | biome: ENVO:00000447; feature: ENVO:00000209|ENVO:00000569|ENVO:01000036; material: ENVO:00002151; isolation source: viral sequences binned using virsorter ... | reverse complement strand
GCGCGAGCTCTTCTTTTTCTTGCATGTCGTTATTGCTTTGTGCAATTTCTGCACGGTCGGCGACCTCGATCACGGTAGCGAGCTCAACCGTGACATCAACGAAACTGTCGAGCGCCTCGGACATGTTCTCGAGCGCTTCCTGGGCTCGGTCCTCTGCGAATTGTTCGAAACCGTAATATTGCGTTCCCGCCATCGTGTTCAGGGCCGTATTAAAGGCCGTCCGCTGCGCCTCAGAAATGAGCGCCGTGTCGATCGTGCCGACATGGGCCACTCGTCCCTGGCTGGCCGCTACGGTCAAACCACCCACGATTTGCAAGCCGGTATTCATCGAGGTCGCGATCGAGCTCGAGGTGGTGACTAAGTTATCGAGTACTTGATCGGATTGTGCTCCGATAGCGCTCAGACAAAGTAGTCCCACCGTTACTAATTTCTTCAATGTCATTTTCATTGTCTCCATTTATTCCTAAAACGGAATCGTAATAATCTTGATCAGTCGCATAGTCGGGTATCCAGAGCTCCGGGCGTCGTTTGATCTCGAGGAATGCGCGCCGGCCGACAATCAGGGCGCCATTCGGTCGAATGATCGGGCACGGGGTCCCGCTCAATAACAAGCTCCGATAGATAATTTTGTCGGTGCAAAGCATCGCTATACCCGCGATCTTGAGGCCGAGGTCGTTGAGTAATTTCGCGTTTTTGCGTCGCTCGCATTCCGGATCGAGATGGTATTTTCCGCGTGCGAATCCGAGGGCCTGGGTTTGTATGCCCATCGTCGAGCTCATTAGGCATGAATCTTGTCCGGTCGATAACATGCCGCCGACACCCATCGCCGTCGACGCCGGCATCCCGGACGATCCCGCACCGTTGTACGTTCGGCTTGCGTTCGTGGTACTGGTGGTGTTGTTGTTCCCCGAGTTGTTCTGGTAGGAGTTGAGATCGCCCGACTGCTCGTTTGGCGCTGCCGACGGGTCGACCGTAGGCGTGGCGCCATCCGGTGGCACAACGGGACCATCGGGGCCGGGAGCTTCCTCCGCTGCCACGCTCATTGTTAATAATGCAATCCACCATATCCGCCACATTCATTCTAGGAAGAAGGTATGGTGAAATAAGAAGTGACTGCCACGCTCATTCTCCTTTGAGTTTCGTTACTTCTGCGGATAGTTCTTGTACGGCCTTCACAAGCATCGGGACTAATGCGCCGGGGGCTAACGTTTGAACAGTAGTTTCTTCGATCGCTGACCAAATACTTTGTCCCTTTTTTACTTCTGGATGGTTATCTAGAACCGTCTTGACTTCTTGAGCGACAAACCCATGCAGCTCGGTCCCATATTCATGGCCTAAACAGGGATCATCAGACCCTTCAACATATTGAGGAAGCTCAGATGGAACATCTTTTGCTTTTTTCCAATTATACGTCACTGGACGCAGATCGTTTATGAACGAAAGTCCTGCCGTACTCGAAACGATATTTTCTTTCAGCCGCTCGTCGGAACTGGCCGCCCAATCAGTATCAGAGCCATCAAGATCAAGATTAGCGGTGTTAGCACCATAACCCACCGCAATGGTTTGGTCGATTGAGTTAACAACTTGTGCACCAATAGCAATTCTCCCTACAGCACCACCACCACCTACATCAGCGTTGTATCCGAGTGTGGTATTATTTGTGCCGTTGGAACAAGTATCGCCTGCGAGGCCGCCAATAAATGTGTTGTAGTACCCGTCGCTAACATTTAAACCCGCCGACCGACCTATTGCCACGTTATAATAATTATTAGCCGCGGTACCACTAGCTTCTTGGCTTGTTAGTGCGTAAGCTCCGATCGCAACATTCCCGCTACCGTTGAGATCTGCCCCAAGCGCACTGACTCCAATCGCCACATTTTCTATTCCTACAGTAAGTGCATCACCTGTAAGTCCTCCGATTAACGTGTTGTAATATCCTGTGCTAACTGACTCACCAGCTTTAGATCCCACCGCCGTGTTATACGCATCTGTGTTTGAAGCAAAATTTTGTGCATTTAAAGCACCATAACCAATCGCTGTACTATGATTGCCAACATCATCGGTAGAAAGCGCAGCGTATCCCAACGCTACATTGTAACCACCAGTATTTATAAGATCACCAGCCTCATCACCAATTAAAACATTGTAATTTCCTCCAGATGCTATGCTATTGCCCGCGTGTACTCCAAAGCGGACGTTAGAGGTTCCTAGTGTTGAGGTGGATAGTGATCCGTCTTGTGATATACGGAATCTTTCAGTTGGTGTAGAAGCACCATCAGCAGTAGTAAGGAATACAAATCTTCCGGGCATATCGTTTGAACCCGGAGTGCCGTCCACCTGAACTCTAATTGCAGCGCCAGCCGTAGCCATGTCGGTTCCATCTGACCCGATGAAGTTAATGGCTCCCATAGTGTCGCCATCACTGAGGACAGTTTGCGTTCCGATGGTCCCGCTGCGGCTATGCGCGAGACTCAGGGTCGCCCCATCTGACCCATCCCGAAACGTGGCAAACGACGCTAGGCTAAAATTGGTGTCGTAGACTTGTAATTCGTTAGATTCTCCAGAAATTGCGGTGTCGGTGCCGTGTCCGATGAGAACTGTTCCACCATCAATTACTACGTCGTTTGCTTGACCACCAGAACTATTAGCTGTTTGAAAGTGAACTTTACCGTTCGATCCCGTATTCGCCACGTAACTGTTCGCCCGAATGAAAATATTGCCCGAACTACCGTAAATGTTTCCGAACGTGTACGCGCTCCCAATCGCTATACCACTATTATCGGGGAAAACCATGCCGTATTTAGAATTACTACCTTTTACCGCCGTTTGACCCGCTACACGAATTTCACCGTCATAATTCAACGTTAGGGCGTCGACGTAAGCGGCCCCACCGGTCGTTTTCATGGTCCGAAATAACATGCCGTAATCGCCGTAGGAGCCGGGACTGTTATTACTGATGATGGTGTTCGTATTTGACGGGCTTATGGATATGCCGCCTATATCACCCGACAGGCCATTGTATATCCCCGTCGTTCCGTTCACCTGGATCGCTCCTCCGAAGGTAGCTTTTTGGCTGGAATCAATCGTGAGCGCCGTGGTCGCGACTGTATTCGCGTCGCCAGCCGTTGCGCGAGTACCGATTAACAAGTTACCGATACCACTCCCGCCAGTTCGCTCGAATCCAATACTGGCCCCGACCCAGTTGCTACTATTTCCGCTCTCACTAAAGACTATTTGTGGACCTTGGCCCGTGGTTGCCGAGTCTCCGGTGAGCATGATGTGACCGTTGATGGTTCCAACGGTGGAGGCCCCTCTAATTTCTAGCTTGTTAGATGGGTCACCTCCGATACCTACGTTACCGTCACCGCGAACTTTAAGATACAGAGTGGAAGTATTAGTGTAAGGGCGAACACTAAAAGATTCATCCGAGGAGTTAGAACCCCCAGCTACAAATACTCCATAGTTTCTACCTGCGGTTGCTTCGTTATTTGCAAACCTTGCAACATATTGTTCATCCATAACGCCATCGGCAGCATTTACATTTAATAAAGCTACTCCGGATGTTCCAATATGAACTTTACCAGTGACATCCAATGTCATCTTCGGCGTGGTTTGTATCTCACTAGTAATAGTTGAACCCGCCGACGCGGAGGCAGCGGTATACCACTTATGCTCTCCATTGTACTGGAAATACCGTGTGGCCCCTCGCCCCCCTGAGATATTGACGAATGTGTCGTCATTATTCACTAACGCGTTGTTCCACAGTTCCGTGGTTACCCCTGCGTCAGAATGCAGCGTCGCCTCACTACCCAGCATGAGTACGTCATCTGTGGCGTCGTTACGCCAGTTTATGTTGGCAGCCCCACCTACTCCGACGCGCCCGCTGCTGTCTATCCGCAATCTTTCCGTTGAAGAATTGCCTGTAGCAAACAGAAGATTATCAAATGCTCTAGCTGCTAGATCATCGGCATCGCCTAGCGCGACCCCACCCCCTGACCCAACAAAGTGTTTCGAACTGCCGTCCACTTGAAATCTTAAATGCGGACCGTTGGCATTAGCGGTGTTGATCAAAAGTGGTGTGTCGTCAGTCCCTGTTATAGTAGTTGTCCCGCCCACTGTAAGTGTGCTGGAAGTGGTCAACGTGGTCGCCGATACAGCCGCCGCGGTCGATCCCCCGATCACCGTGTTATTGATGGTTCCGCCGCTAATCGTGAGCGCATCGGTCACATAAGTATCGGCGATGGCTGTACCCTGCCAGATACCGGACCCAATCGTACCCACGGTGGTTATGCTCGCTTGTCCCACATAGGCCGCGTCAATATCGATATTTCCGTTAACGCTGATCCGGTTACTTGTCCCTATGGCGTCTATGGTCGAACCGGTCTTTGTTAGTCCATCACCGGCTAATATATCGGCCGCCTTTGAGAACTGGGTCCAATTGATCGAGGTAGTACCGATGGTGATCGTACCGTCCGTGGTCATCACCCAACCGCTATCGGCGTTGGAGGTCCCGGTCTCGACAAATACAAACGAGCCGCTATCGAGTTCCGCGCCGGTATCGAAATCGGTCGACCTGGTTAGTACCCAATTCGACGACCCTGAGCCAACATTGGTTACGGTATAGATACCATTTTGCAGTGCCGCCGCCTGATCCTTAATCAGTACCCGCTCGGTTGCCACAAGTGTTTGTCCGTCAATCACGAGGGCCGCTTGGGTTCCCGCGTTTGTGAGCGTAGCCCCGACCCCGCTCGATCCATTCGAGTATGTGACCGTGAGGGCCGCCGTCGATGCGGCATGTACGGAATCAAGAAGATCGAGTCCACTCGCTACGCTATCGACGTAGGTTTTAATCGATGCTTGAGACGCTGCCGCTACTTGCGAATTGGACACGAGGTCATTTTCATCGAGGAAACCGGTCCCGCTGAGGCTTCCATTCAATACAGGAGACGTGAGCGTTTTGTTAGTGAGGGTGTCCGTGGTCGCTCTACCGACTAACGTATCTGTTGATGTTGGTAGTGTGAGGCTTCCCGTATTCGAGATCGTTCCGATCACCGGGGTGGTGAGTGTTTTATTGGTGAGCGTTTGGCTGTCGCTCGTACCTACGTAATCACCGGACGGAGATCCAGACACATAGGTTTTGGCTACCGCGGTCCCTTGCCAAGTGCCGCTCGCTATCGTCCCAACGGTGGTAATTGTTGCTTGTCCTACATAACCGGAAGCAATATCGATCGCATCCGCGGACACGGTGATTCGGTCAGCGGTTCCGATGGCGTTTAGCGTCACGTCTCCGCTTGTACCCCCTCCCGTGAGCCCGGCACCCGCTACGACCGATGTAATATCTCCGACGTCGGCCGGTGTGAACCACTCCAGAGCGCCCGCCCCATCACTAGCCCGGAGCGCCTGACCACTGGACCCGACAGCGCCCGGCATCGTTAACGTATAGCTTGCGGAAACAGTTCCGGGAGCCTGTAAGGCTGCATACTCGCCGCCGCTCGTGTCCTGTAGTCTGAGGTCTCCTGTCGCGGTTATATCGACCTGTGTGGCTGTGATGGCGGCCGGGGTCGTTCCACCGATCACGCTGTTATCAATAGTTCCACCGGAAATCGTTAACGCATCGTTTATGTACGCGTCGGCGATAATCGAGGCTTGCCAGGTGCCACTTGCTACCGTGCCGAGTGTCGTTATTGAGGTTTGGCCTACATAACCGGAATCAATATCGATCGCATCCGCCGACACGCTAACCCGATCCGCAGTTCCTATAGCGTTCAAGGTGACCGCGCCCGATGTTCCTCCGCCGGTCAGTCCAGCGCCGGCGACGACGGAGGTTATATCTCCGACATCCGCAGGGGTATACCACTCGAGAGCCCCCGAGCCGTTACTGGCCCGTAATGCTTGCCCGGATGCACCAACCGCCGAGGGCATGGTTAACGTGTAGCTCGCGGACACGGTTCCGGGTGCCTGTAGTGCGGCATACTCGCCGCCCGTGGTGTCCTGTAGTCTGAGATCACCCTGCGCGGTTATGTCGACTTGCGTCGCGCTGAGTGTTCCGAGTGTGAGCGTGGCGCTCGCGGAGATGTTATCAAAGTCCGCGCGTGCTAACGGAATGCCACCCGCTGTCTCGCCGTCGTTAACGACTAACGTCTTGGTGGTGGTGTTCACCACGCACTCCCCTAACAAGCCGGTAAATGATCCGACCTGTCCAGTTGTTCCTCGTCTTAGTTGTACCGCTGTAGCCATGATCGACCTCCTTGTCTAGTCATGCCGTAAATTCGTATCGTGTGTTTTTACTTTCACTCCCGGAGGGAGCGTCCAGGCGCGCATTCCATTGCGCCTTAGTCATCGAATAATTCTTTCGTTTGCCGGTAGCGCCGTCGGTGTCGCTTCCCGTGGTGATATGGTCGGAGCGTTTGTTAGTGACTACTGTCCCGGCTTCGACGTCGGTCGGTATCTGCCAGGTGATCGAGTCCGCCTCGAGGGTTGCGAAACCATACCGGCCCATCGTGATATAAAACTCCGAGTATAATTTCAGCCCTCGATAATCGGGATGGATGGCCGTGGTCTCGATCTCGAGGGTCTTCCCTCGGGCCACAAATACCGCTATCCCGGCGGCTGTTTCTTTACTTGGTGGCGAATCGATCGCGCTGGTGGCGTCGAGATAGATCAATAACGCCTGGCGAAATAGGCTCGAGTTTTTCAATGGTATTTCTGGCGGTTCTACCTTGGCGTCGATCAGCCAGCGCTCGACCGTGTTGGTTAATCGGGTGGTGTCGAATCGACTCGTTCGGTGCTGATTCACGGTATCGTGCGACCAATCCGCGAGGATCTCTCCAATCGCGCTTTGATCGCTCGCGACAATCGGACGATAACGACATTTGGCGGCTTCAATTTTCACTTACCAGGCCCCCCGCTGTACGTTGATATGGCCGAAAAATTAATGGTGACTTCCATCCCCGAGGCGGTGTGTGTTACCAGTGCATCCACATCGTTCGAGTTGTTATTCGAGATGGCGATCGTGGTCGCCTCACCTGTCGAGCCGCCGTCCGTCACGGCGATATTCCCTTCGTTCACTCCCGAGGTGGTTAAGACGCCGTCGGCATCGCGCGAGGCGATCTCCGTCCCGCCACTATAGAAACGAGCCGTACGTGTTTTGGTGTGATCGGACGGGTCCCATTCACCCGCCGAGCCTGAATACCACGCCATCTCCTGCGTACCGTTACTCGAGTAACTGCTCGAATTTAACGCCTCCCACGAGAGTCGTTGCGTCATACCGGAATCGGTGTGCTCGATGAGTAACGTCGGCGAGGCACTGGCGGCCGGTAACGTGTACGTCGTTGCCTCGCCCGAATTAGTGACATTAGTGAGAGTAATCACGCCCGTACTGGTGTTGAGGGTCCCGAGGATCTCCCGGGTCGCGATAGGACTCGTCGCCTGTCGATAGAATCGCGCGGTTAGTGACAAGGTCGCATCGCTTGGCGCCCACACATTTGCGGCCCGTTTAAACCATTGTTGGAGCGCATCTCCGTCGGAGGTCACCGCCGCCGGGGCGGGCGACGCTCCAGCGGTGGCGGTCACCGTCGATTGTGTCGTATTGGGTTCCTTAGTCGATACCGCGATCCCCTCATCCGCGCCGGTCCCGTATCGTCTCGCCAGTACCCAATACCATCGTTGATTTCCGGGGCTGAGTGCGTCGGCGGCGTTACTCGCATCGTGTAAGAATTGCGTCCCGTTAGTCCGCCCGATCTCGACGGCGTCGGCCCAGTTGTTCGCGTCACCGTTGGCCGCGGCATAGACCGCAACGGTCATAAATTGCTCGAGGTTGGTGGGGTTGGTCCAATTGAGCTCTATCCCTTCAATGACTCCGGTCGCAGTGAGCGCCGTCGGTGGAGAAATACCAGCGAGTGCGGTTGTGATTGAACCGTCCGCCGTGGTCGTCGAATAGTCCGAGGCGGCCGGGTCGGCGTAGATGAAATGCTCGCGGAGAGTCAACTCGACGCCCAACGTATCCCCGGTGTCGGAGAATCGCCACGCCATAACCCGGAAGTTTTTTTGTGACCAATGTAACTCCGAATTGGTAATTCGAACCGTATCCCCGGGGCGTATGTTGAGCCCGGTCAGGTTGCACGGATAGGTCATGGTGAGCTGGTTATGTGTCTGGTCGAGCATGGTGATCGCGAGGCGTTGCGCCTGGTAACTCGAATTAGTCATCGGGAGCGTGATCTCCCGGTATAACGTCTCGCCGGCGTCTCGAGTGACGGCGGCAGAGTCGACCACAATAGGCATATCCGACAACTTATAGTTTGGCCGCCGGGTTCACAAATACCGCCTTGATGGCATTGAATCGGCTGTTGCGTTCGAACCCGGTTTTAATCGCGACCGGTCCCGTGAGTGTGTCCTCGTCAAGCGTTGGACCGGGGGACACACTAATACCGGACGTAATGTAATACTTCCCGGCGGCGTAGACTAACGAGCCATTCATACTTGAGAGAATGCGGTCTAAGTTGTCGCGGTGTGTCGTCGTCGTATAGAGGGAACCGTTACACGTAAAACGTTTCTCGGTCGCACTGTCCGGGACGTCGACACTCACATCGCACGCGTTCGCGTGAGTCACCACGGTGTCCCAATCTATTTTTCCCGCGGCGATACCCATTCCAAACACGTCGTTCGTTAGATAGTCGGCGACACACAAGACCGGGTTCGAACTGTAGGCAATGTAGGAGGCATTGGTCGGATTAGCGCCGGGGCTGGTGTCGAGTCTCGGGTCGTAGATCTTGCGCCCCTGGACGACCGCGCGGATATTTTTAGGGCTTCCCTGGATGTCCCAAGTCTGCTGAGACTCCTCGAGGAGGGTGCAACGCGTCGCGACATAGGCTATACCTCTACCGTCCCAGGCGTTCGTGACTTCTACAAAGGCCGCATCGAGGTCGGTGTCCTGGACTTGTGTCGAGGTGCCGAGGTGCTTGTTAATTTTGACAATGGTGGTTAACGTCGATCCGACCCATACCTTGCGATACGTGCCAGTTCCTCCGACATCTCCACCCCCGGCCGCGCCTCCGTTGATGTCGGCGTTGACGATTTTCACATCGTCGAAATAGACGTTCGTAATCGCGGACACTTCATGGCCGGCCAAGGCGACCACGGTCCACAGGTCTCGATTGTTAGTTCCTGCCACGCCGGCGAACGCTACAGGACCGGACACCACCGCCTCACCGTAAACTATTTTCATGGCGGCCACGGTGGATCGCACGGTTAAATCGCGCGTCGCGTCGGGCTCTTGAAAATTGACATCGATCGCGCCAATTTTGCGGATGCCATAATTCAGGGCAGCCACACCGGCAAGGATCACAGTGGCACCAACGACCCCCTGTACAAACGCGACCGAGCCCGCGACGGGCCAAAATACGGAGCTCGGCAATGTGGCGCCTAACGTGCCGAGAACAAATTTTCCAATCGGTACGACTATTGGCGGCATACGTGCCACCCCTTCGCGATAAAACGCTCGGGTATCTCGAGCAATCGCACCGCGGAAAGACCAACGGCGTAATCGTGTAATCGGATACCGAGAAGGTCGCCTAACATAGGAAGACGTAAGAGAACCGGATCACCGTCCTCGAGTGTCTCGGAGGGCGCGCCCAGGACCGAGCACACCAGCGACTCAAGTCCACCACGGTCATCGATGAGCGCGTTGGCTTCCTGTTCGTTCGCGTACTCGAATGCGCTCATATAGTCCCGGCCAGTGATCGCTCGAGCCACATGCGCGGCGAATTGACAACAGTCCGCTGAGCCATAGGTAAACGGGCGTTTCTCCCACGAGTTCAACGCCGCGAGTGTTTTCTCGGTGCGTGTCATCAGATCCCCGGTCCTTCACCCGGGGTCTCGCTGGGGTTGGTATTTTCTCCGGGGAGGTCGTTCACCGTCCGACCGCGCCAGCGTAATTTGGCCCCCTGTATCTGCGCCATTGCTGAGAAAAACAGGTCGCCCGGATAGTCGGCCTGGAGTTGTTCGTTGGTGTATTTGCGATGGCTGGCCCGTTCGAAATTCGCGAGCTCGCTTTCGCAAGTCATCGAGATAATATCGCCGCCATCCGCTCCACAACTCACATCCATTCCATCGATCACGCCCGCCCAGATCTGGGTTCCGTCATCGATGAGCGTATCGTCGGCATCGACGCACGCAAGATAAAGGGTGACCGGTCGAAGATACCAATCAAGCTGGAGGGCTGTAGTCCACATGGTCGAATCGAGACCGGAGAGTTGCAGGGTGATCCCATAGGGTCGGACATCGTCCGCCTCCTCGATTGTCTGCACGGATGCGAAGTCGCCCAACCCTGTCCAGGTCTCTCCGCCCCATGTGTAAGAGCCGAGGCCATTACTGAGATATAGGGTCCCGGCGGCGAATTCAATTTTACAAAAGGTCACCGGACGGACCAACGCGCTCGCCATTGCGGCCGCGGTATTGCTGGGAAAACCGCGGCTCATTCGAGAACGTCCTGGATAAATGTCAGCGAGAAACTCGAGAGAATGTTCGAGCCCGGGCGGTTATTCCATGCGGGATCGCTTACCAACATAAACACCCCCTCGGGGTTGGTGATCTCGACCGGGGCGTCGTTCGGTGGGTAATTGCGTAACGGTGGTGCAATCGGAATGGTTGCGTTCCCCCCGGAGCTGTTGACGTCCGTGGTCACCATGTGCAGCTGTGGGTTATCCGTGCCGCTACTCGATTCCTTGTCGAAGCTCAATAGGTCGCCGGCGCGTAACCAGTTCGTGACCGTACCGGCACCATCGACCACCAGGCTCGATCCGCTTTGTGTTGGTCCATTCACGAGGGGAGTTCCGCCCCCGGTCCCTTGTCGTACGAACGCGTGGTCCTTTAATCGGACCCGGTGGACCTGTCCGTCGAGCTTGGCAATAAATCCCTGGAGCGCTCCGCGTTCGGTGGTGGTCAATGAATCAAAGGTGAGATCGACACGCCATAGCGTGCCTTTACGCTGGACGACTTGAGTCGCCCGCGTGATCGGCGAGGTGAACCGTCGACTGTTTGTGACGAGCGTCCATTGGCTCGCGTTCGGTGTCAGGCTCGAGGGGAATTGGTACGTAGTCATTAGACGAACCTACGGCGACGCATGAGGTTTTGAATATTGCTGGCCGTCTGTGCGCTGGCTTCTAACATGGCTTGCTTGATGCGGATCTCGACGCCTGGATCGGCGCCGCTGGCGTCAATCTGATTGATAATGGTGACACCCGATCCGTTCTTTTTGAGGTCCGTCACTACCTCGCCAGGGTGAAGCACGCCCAAAAATCCACCCTTCGAATCGATGCCCTGATTACGTGGACCGCTCCCGGTGTACCCGCCACCCTCGTACGAGGTCGCTTTGATCTTGCCGACTTGTTGCAAACCGGCCGCAACGGTCGCCGCCGCCATCGCATAGGACAGCGGCGGCGGAAAGGACTTGAGTGCAAGCGTTGCAGCGGCATACGTATTGATGAGCGCTTGCGCGATCGAGAGTGCCTTGGTCTCCGAGAACATCCCGGACATTGTCGATACGGCAGTCTGTGCGCGTTCGGTGTGTGTGAGCGCTAAGAATTCGGTGGTTTTTTTCGCGCCTTGCTTGGTCATCTTTTCAATGAAGGACATCTTGTCTACGATGACTTTTCCAGCGGCGTCTAGGTCGTCGAGTATTACTTTACCGGGGGCGTTGGCGGCGACGATCTCGGCGGTACGGCGCGAGGTTTCTTGTAGATCGGTAAACCAGTTGTGAATACCTTCGGAGGGCGGGTTAGTTCCCATGCGTGCATACAGTGCCTGGAGCTCCGCGGTCATGGCTTCGGTCTCCGCCGTAGCGATTCCGATCCCATCCGATAGGGTCTTTCCGGTTTCGGTGGCGTTTTCCATACTGCCGGTGATGGCGTTAATCCCGTCTTGAATCCGGTCGCCCATCCAATCGAATGCTTTGCCTACCCCCTCAGTGACTCCATCGAGGAATCCGAGGTCCGGGAGTAGATCCATAAACTCCTGCCACTTGACCTTAATGGCGTTAATAATTTGAAAGAACGAGATCTTGAGCTCCATCCAGGTGATCTGCATACCGAGCACCACATCACCCAAGAAGCCAAGCGCCTTTACTAACGCATCCACCACCCGCTGGCCGATCGATCCGAAGTCCTCCGTATCGAGAGCCGACTGTCGGAAGGCGTCCGCCACGCCCTGGATCAATGGCGAGAACGATGTCGCGAGCTGATTTCCCAACCCGGTAAATACGCTTTTGGCTCGCGTAACGGCGTCGTTCGCGTTTTCGATCTGCGCGGCATCAACCCTCGAGACTGATAAGCCCAAGTGATCCGCCTCCCGAGCGAACTCGGAGAGACCTTCGCGCCCCTTCATTAGGGTCGACACTAAAGCCACGCCTTCCGAGTCAAACAGCTTGAACGAGAGCCGAACCCGGTCCGCTTGAGTCGGCACCTTCTCGAACGCATCGGCGAGCGTCGCCATCTTCTCATCGAGAGGCATTTTGTCTAGGACTTCGGCATTGAGGCCGAGTTCAGCGATCGCGTCCTTCGCTTCACCGGTTCCAGCGCTGGCCTCTGATACCCTCCGCGTTAAACGCTGAAGGGCCATGTTCATTGTTTCGGTTTTGACGCCGGTTAGTTCGCCCGCGTACTGCAATGCGCTCAATGCTTCGGTCGTGGTGCCGAGTTTGTCGGACACCTTGGCGAGCTGGTCAACACTCTTTAACGACGAGGCAACCAACGCCCCCATAGCGGCGACACCGGCAGCCGCCCCGGCAGCGGCCGCACCAGCGACCCCTTTAGTGATGGCACCGGCAGCCCGTCCGATTTTTTTCAGACCTTTATTGACCGAACCGAAGGCGCGCGCTGTCGCATCCTTCGCGGTAATGACGACCGCTGGAATCTTAACGGCCATTATCTTGTATCACCTTCAAATACGCCGCCCATAATCGGACCTCGAATGTGGACAACTCCATAATCTCCTCGAGCGTCTTGTGTAGTCGATCCGCTAACGACAAGAGGAATAACATTTCGTTGTCCTGTTTTAGTTTCCCAGGAGCTGCTCGTCGTCCACTTCCTCCTCGTTCATCGCGTTAATGACCCGGACGATCACATCGGCATCGACCGAACGGACGAGCTCCGTGAGGCTTGAGCGCTGAAATTGTTGTTTTCCGTCCTCGTCTAAGCATCGAAAAATCAACTGTAGCGCGAGCGCCTCGTCTTTTTTTCCCGCTTCCGACAGTGCCAATATCTGGCCCTGCTGCTTGAGGGTCATCGCCGGGCGGAAATACACCCGGGCCGGCTCCCCGTTTCCCCATTCAGCGACGTCGACGTAGTCGAGTTCCGAGCTCATCTTCTTACGAAAATCTGCTTTCGCAGCATCGAGAAGCGACACGTTATACCGCTCCCTTCGCGAGGGCTCCCGTTCCAGTGAATGACAAGCTCACCTCGATCATCGAATCGACACTTGTGGACCGGCTTACCGAGTCGACGATCGCATCGCCCGAGTAAGTGATGTCCGTGGACGTCTCACCCTCGGGATAGAACACAAGCTCTACGGCTGCGGCTGCGGTTGCGATGTCCTGTCCGGTGGTGTCCTCGGCGGACCAATAACAGTCCGCTGTGGCCGTCCATGATTTCGTTCCCGCCTTGTATAACTTACTGGTCGATCCTAATAACGTGCAGTCGATAGTTTCGCCTGACTCGTCAATCGACCAACCGCGGACCTCCGCGATTGCGGTACTGCTTCCCGATCCCTCGGGCTTAATTTTTACGACGCCATCGACGCCGGTATATGTCGCCATTTCGTAGCCTCCTTGCTACAGCGCCGTTCCTGGCGCGTTTGTGTTGGTGCGATACAGGACCGTCCATTCCATGACCATCGTCCCTACCATCGAGTCGGAATCCTGGCCTTGAAAATCAATGTCTGTACCACTTAAGAAACAATCTTTCGCGAGCGAATTGAGAGTCCAATCGTTCGCCAAAGCGGTCTCCACTTCCTCCGCGATCGTGTCCAAGGTGTTCTCCATAAGGTTCGACCCGGACGGCGCGGACGCGTATCCCTCGACCTGAACGATTAACGTCCGGGCGAGTCCCTGCGTACTGCCCATCGTGTCGCGTTCGCTGGTCTCGTTTTTACAGTAGACCGCTAACGCCGGGAGCTCCGCATTTTCAAAATTAAACAAGCGCGAATCGAAGATCCGACCCCCTGTAGTCGTAAGACCCGTGAGGTCAGTCACCACTCGATCGCGTATTTGTTTGCGTACATGGGTCATGCCACCGACCCCCAATCGTTCGAACTCGTTGCCGTCGTTGCTACCGATCCCCAATCCTCGGAGGTGGTCGCCACCCCGGCCACTGATCCCCAATCCTGATCCGCATCGGTCAACGATAGGCGTAATAGCACCATGCCGGTTCGATCGTTTTCGACCTGGTCGACCACATAACGCACGTTGTCCACGGTGAGCCGGTCGCCTTGGGTGGCCGCCGATACATCCTCGTGGCGTGCATAGATGATAGGCGTCGAACTCTCGAAGCCTACCTCGCCATTCCCGACCTCTACCGTCGTATACTCACGGTCGAATATGCAGTAGATGGTGGCGTTGTTATAGGTGACCGCGGTCCCGAAATCGGTCGCGAGGAGCATCCCGCTCAGGTCATTTGTTAGGAATGCTCCCGGCATGGTTAACCATCCTTTTCGGCTTTGGCCTCAGAATCAGCCGCAGCCAAACCCCGGCGGATCATCTTGTTCGCGATCCGTCCCGGTAGGTCTAGCTTGTCGCCGGCTTTTTTCTTCATACCCATTACCGTACAGGCGCGGCTTGTTTTAATTTTCATCGTTTAGCGCTCGCCTTTTTTGCCCGATTTGAGGACGACTTTTTCGGCTTCGTTTCCTCCACCAACGACGCCGTCCCATTCGACACGTACTGTCTCGCCTCCGCGTCGGAGACCTCGACAACGGCGCCCTTCTTTCGAAGTACGCCTTTGAAGAGGCCCGCGTTAGTCAATGCGATCCGCATTAAGTAGTAATGTCCTTGATCACTACGAAGCCATTCGGATTCCGTACCGCTGCGTCGACGTCCTGGAAGAATGCGAGACGCGTTCCACCGGAAGTGGATAGCGAACTCGAGTCCACGACCACATCGAGGCCCGACCAGAAGGCCAAGAAGAATTGGCTGAAATCTCCGAATATAAGCGCGGAACAGTTGCCCGAGCTCGAGCCCTTGGTGAGCGTGCTCGGTACGTTCGTGGAGTAGCCCACGTAGTAACCGATCATGCGACCGTCAGGATCAACGCAGAAATTACCCTCGACGCCCGACGCTTGCTTCGGTGTCTGCCGTAAGGCCGAACCGACACTCGGGTTAGTCAAGAATGCGGGCGATGTCCCGACCGCGTTCGCAGTCTCGACCGTCTTCAACATCTCGTTAATTTTCGCGTAGGTGATGGCCCCTCCATTCGTGCCCATCGCGACGACCGGGGTATCACTGTTAGCGATAATTCCCGTTGGCTCATTAGAGCCCCCGCCGTTGATGGCGACCGCGTCGATTGCGCTGGCAAACGTGCGGACCATGTCGTCCCGGACCACCGCCTCGATACTGGGGTCACTCTGTAGCGCGAGCTTACGAGAGATGTCCACATAACCGGCCAGTGTGCGCGGCTGTAACGTCACTTGTGCGAATGTCTCCGCGCCCTCAGAGGGTGCCGATCCTTCGGCCACGAATGCCGTATTCGTTACGCTGGCACTCAATCGCGGAATAGCCACGTTGCCCTGCAAGCCCTCGAGTCGTCGCGCGCCTAGCATCGGAATGATCGCGAGCGCATACAGCGCCTCGATGAACTCGTCGCCTCGGTGCTCCGTTCCGACCAGGAAGCCACCCGCACTATCGGGGCTCACGGTTTGGTCGCGCTTTGACCAATTTGTTTGAGTCGGTACATAGAAGCCGCGCGCGGTTTTCTTGGTCTTGTGAGCGATCTCATCAGAGACCTCGCGCTCGTAACCGGCGTCTCTCCAATCGCCTGTAGAGGCGGCATGGATCGCGCGCATGATGGAATATTGGCGCGTCTCCTTCGGAGAGATGTCGGCCTCGGGAGGCATCGGCGCCTGACCCGGTTCCATTTGATTCAATAGGGCCGCGCGGAATTCCGCGGGGGTTGATCCCTTTTGAACATGTTCTCGAGCGAGTTCACCTTTAGAAAAGCGATCGCCGAGCGCTAATATTTCGCTCGTGTGCTGTTGCACTTCCTCGCGTGTCTTATCCCTGACCTCGGCCCGTACTTTGTCGACGTCTATTTGAGGCGCCTCGTTTTGTGGTTCGTCTGCCATATCAACTTCCTTGTTAGCTATAGCGATACTGTTGGGTTTAGATCGACCGAGCCCCACTTGGGCGCTCGTATCGGCTGGTATAGAAACAATGCTCGCCTCGAGAGGTCGAAAGGCGCATCGCACCTCGTCGCCTGATTCGTTGCGCTGCATGTTGGTGATCTCGTACCCGCATGAAATATTCTGTCGAATACCGGATACGACATCGTTCCAGAGTTCCGTTCCGAGGGGCGATTCGGAGAATCGAACAGTGGCAACCGTTCGCTTGTTCGCAGAATCGAGCTCGGCACTTTCGACGACTCCGACCACTCGACTAACATCATGTCCGTCTAGTAGGGGAGCGCGGCCACTCGAGAGGAAACTCATATCGATCGATTCGGGGGAATGATCCAATACCTCGAGGCCGAAGGAGCGTTCGACCGGCGCCTCGGACGTCAGTCCGATGCGTATCCGTCGATTCTCCTCGTCTATTAATTGATCGCGTTCGAGTGCGAAAGTCCTATATTGAATCTCACTCGTCTCACGTGTGGCGACATCTTCCGACGTCTCCGTTTCATTTTCCGACATGCGTTAGCCCTCCCTGTCGGTGTGAATTGATTCGTTAGCTCGCCCGTACGGAGCGAAGTCGTAGTCGAGACCGACCTCACTACTGAGGTTTTGTTCTTGGGTGAGTTGCGTAAAGAGCTCCTCGACGTCCCGGCCATAGTTCGCTTGCACATCCGCCAGCGATAAAACGCCGGCCTTAAGGCCGAGGATCTGGCTTTGGATCTCGCGTTGTGGATCGACCCACGCCCACGATCGCGGAGTCCACTCCGCCGATCGGGTGAACTTGTCAAGCTTGGTGATCGGTATCGATAGGACCGAGTTGGTCATTGTTGAGGCCAGCCAGGCGTTAAAAATAGGCGTACAAAATTCATCAATCACGAACCGCTGGACCAGTTTCCAGTGATCCCGGTCGGCCATCTCACCAGCACGGACCGAGGAATAACTGACGCCCTCGAGATTGTTAGCCAGTGCGACATAGGACACACCTAACCCGGAGGCGATGCCTCGTAGGATTGACTTCGAGAAATCACCGAATGCACTCGTCGGGTGGTCGGGGCTGAATTCTTTGAAGTCCATCCCCGGGGGTAGTTGTTCGAACTGTCCCGGGCTAACTTCGTTCACCGGTGTATGCTCGTCGAGATCGTCGCCGGTGTAACTTTCCGGGTCGAGTTCGCTGGTGAAAAACCCCATCTTGCTCGCACCGATCCTCGAGGCGACGACTTCGCTCTCCTCATAGACGTCGAGGAGACGTATCCGGGACATAGCGGTCGCCATCCACGGTACGCCACGATGTTGACTCGGCCGGTCCTTACGGAACGCGTGAAGCATTTCGTTGGCTGGAATAGTGATGTGATCGTTTTCCGGTCGCGTGAGATCACTCGCCCCGGGATGGTCTTTGTAGAGATGGTAAGCGGTGGGGCGATCCCACTCGTTCATCTGCACGCCCATTCGAATGATCTCGCCCCCTCGCGTCCTCCCGTTCATCTCCTCATCGAGCCGATCGGCCTCGAGGATTTGAATCGAAAACCCGTACTCGTTTCC
>VTLG01006287.1_pt1 | contig 17912 bp, 14 predicted proteins | sample 4694571 | NCBI WGS metagenome assembly VTLG01 (sample SAMN12604809, study PRJNA352737) | marine metagenome | biome: ENVO:00000447; feature: ENVO:00000209|ENVO:00000569|ENVO:01000036; material: ENVO:00002151; isolation source: viral sequences binned using virsorter ... | reverse complement strand
TTCCCGTAACGATGGTTTCCACATCACGAACCATCGATATGTCAGGGTAAACAATTTCCCTTGCCTCATTGAACAGATTCATTACTTCCGTGGGATCAAAAGGAGTGAGCTCAAAGGAAGGTGAATCTCCACCGGCGTAATTAGCACCACCATGAGTTAAAGTTCCAGTAGACTGTGCATAATCTATAACACGCCTGATCTTCCCTACATCGTTACCCGATGTTATATGCACGTACCACTGGTTATTAAAGTAATCATCTACAGGAAACCTGTCCGTAAGTTTCGTATCGACAACCACCTTGTTTGTTGTAAGCGCAGTCGTAGTCGTAGCGCTGGTAATCAGCCCCATAGGACGCAAGATGTCCTGCCTCATGGTTGACCACGTTGAAGTAGGCATCAGCCAGTAGCCACCTTATCAGCCCTTTTTTTAACAGAAGGGACTTGAAGAATGTCATTGATGTGCCTGTCTTTATCTTTAAGCTGGGTTCTGAGGTCTTCTATTTCCTTGTTCTGCATTTCAAACGCAACTCGTGTCTGGACTATTGCGTTTAGCTCTGCCCTTGCATGTGGCATCCTTCTAAACAGTTCTTGCCAGTCTGAGTCTGTTACAGGTATCTGTGGTTGTTCTTCTTGATTTTCTTGAGTAGTCATTATGTTGCCGGTGTTCCTGTCTTAGGGGTGTACGATAGTGAAGCTACACCATGCTTGTTAGCACGGTTGACGACGCCTGAGCCCATCTTGTTTACTTCAAACACCTGCCACTTAACATCGTCATCTATGTTCTCGTCCATAGCCTCAACATAGGCTCTCGCAAGAACTCTTGTTGCTGAGTCAAGAACGTATGACCTGGTCGCTCCACCCTCAACTGTTACGCTGATTGTTACATCACCTGCTGCCATTATTTCCCTCCTTCAAGGGCTAGTAGCCTTGTCTCTAATTCATGTACTCGTTCCTGTAGTTCCATCTCTCTGGTATATCCTTGCCAGATAGCACCGTTATGAAGTCTTAATAGTTGGGAAATATTCAACATTGGGTCGCCTTCTACTGGGTCAGAAATAACTCCTGCCCTGACAAGTTCTTCTTTTCCGTACTTAACAAAGTCATCCCATTTACTTTTGATGAATCCTTTAGAACCTTCAGACGTTGAACGTCTTTGCTCTAACGCCCTGATAAGTTGAGCGTCATCGTATGTGTCAAATGATGCAATTGATGTATCGGAACCATGTAAATCACCGTTTCCCTCTACAAGTAGCCTTGTTGTATTACCACCATTCCTTACGGCAAAAATATTTCCATCATTGGCGACAGCAGCACCACTACCTGATGAGTTAATTCTTGCGTCCATTTCTATAACGGCTCTTCCAGAAGTGCTGTTAGTCGTATCTGCTGCTTCCGATAACATAGCAGTTACAACAACCGCAGCATCAACTTCTCCAGATTCTTTGAATCCGTTAATGTTCAACCCGCCAGTACCATCCTGAAGTTTTTTAAACATTGCAAAAGTGTCTGCTTCAGTTTCAGAAGTAAGAGAATGACTAACATCAGATGATTTAAATGCCAGTATTTCGTCACCAGCACCACCCTGATTAATGGTCAGTCCTGTGGTCATATTGGCGTTGGCGGTTTCACCACCTAGGAATAATATTCCAGCAGAAGTAAGAGTCATTTCAAGACCACCGCCAGCACCAAAGTGCAATTTTTCACCCTGAGTACCATGACCATACTGTATGTATCCTGAGTATCCGTCTGGGTCGGCTGCATCAGCAAAGGAAATACTTCCAATACTGTTATTTCCTGTAAAAATGGTCATCCCTTCATGATTAGAACCATCACCAACAATCAGATTGTCAGCACCAGTAGCAAAACCAGTATCCGTACCCTGACCAATCAGAACTATCCCATCAAACCTACTCGCCCCAGTATCCACCCATAGGGCATAGTCATTCGTTGCTTCAGTTGGAGCATCTTCAATGTATAGAGTTGCAGCACTAGTTATCGTATGGCTTGTAGAAATGTCAGGTTCTTTTAGGTACAGCGTTGCTGCAACAGACGTATTACCTCCAGTAACAAGGCTATTTGCACCTGAAATCTGACTGCCCATAGACACCAGACTTACATTTGCACTATCTCCAGAATGAGAAGTGACAATAGGTAAGAAAGCTACACCAACAGCATAGGTGGATGCTCCACTACTTGTTCCAGTTCCACCAACGAGCATTTGATATGGTTGCACACCACTTGCAAACACTCTGAGAAACGGATTTGTACCAACTGTAGAACTAGCACCTATTACAAAATTATCTCCAGTATCATGTAAGCCTATGTGATAATCTTTTGCTTCACCGTCAAATACAAGGGCAGTATCTGAACCACTACTTGCCGTTCCAAATAAAGTTGCTATGGCAGATTCATTTACAGAAAACAATTTTACAGAACCATCAGCATCAGCATCGTGTGCAATGGTAAATTCCCTATCTGATTGCCCATTATTAGAATCTATATTTATATAGACACTTTCTGGGGCGTTAATAACAGCGTTATATGTACCATGAGCCCCTATTAAAACCTGTGCAGATGTGCCTGTGGAACTCGTAACAAACCTACCCGACTGAGCAGAGATGTTGCCTGTTACAGTAAGGTCATCAGTTATGGCTACGTTACCATCAGTTACCTCAAGTGCATTAGCACCGTCAGTACCAACGATTACCAATTTCTCTTCTGATGCATCCCATAGCATATGGTCGCCACTAGTAGAAGAGAAAAACTGTACATCATGACCACTACCGGCTGACCCTACAGTTACCGCTCCAGTAACAGTAAGGGTGCTTCCGTCAAACGTGAGGTTAGCCTCGCCCTGAGCGGTTTCCCCATCGACTGCGGTTAATACCTGGTTATCACTACCGCCCGTGGATATCTTGACGTTAGAAGTCGTTATTCCTGGTGGGAGAAATGTTCCTGATGGCATGGTTAGTTAGGAGTACTGTTGTAAAACTGCCAGTCGATAGCGGCATCCGTAGATGTCTTTTCTATCGCACTGAAGTTTACAATCTCGCGACGACTTCTGAGAAGAACTATGTCCCCGTCATCCCATTCCGTGCCCGCTGTGGCCGTCGGAGTGGTACCGTCTCGAGTCTCAACTATACTTGCTGTCCTTACATATCCTTCCGCATATCGTGCTCCAGAAGGAATGTTTGCAGACCCTATGCCACCGGCTGTATCTGTTACGGCCTGTGTAACTAATGTATTTGGAAGTGGTGAAAAACCTAATTTAGCCATTTTTGCCACCTTTACCTTCGGGCTGTGCCATATTTCTAATTGTTTCAGTAAGGGCTATCCGCTCGAGCCTTTCAGCCTCACGCTCGTTTCTTGTTCTTTCGCTTTCAAGAGTTGCGTATGCTCTGGGATGACGGAAACGCAGATGTCTTTCCCTGTCCATCTCTGAAAAGAAATTGGATTTCCGACAACGGATAATGCCCATTTCGTCATATTTTTCCCTGTTAGGATCATCCTCGTGCAGAAAACATTTTAAAGTTCCTTTGGCAGGATTTATTCCCTCGGGTTTCTTAGTGGAGAAAGCAAAAGAACCATCCTCACGACGCTTCTCCAACTGTTGCTGGAGCATATTACGGTTAACAACTGAACGATCTCCAGTTCTGTTATCGTAAACATAGACATAACCTGCCGACTGGAGCTCTGAGGTGCTCATGGTCATATCCGCAGTTGCACTAATGACCTTGCCGGCCTTTAGGTCTCCTGGTTCTTCAGCCATTTCCGCGTCCCTCATCATCTCTTCAATTGCAGGCTCGTTATTTGTCGTCATGTGTTCCTCTGCTTGTTATATCCCGGTCCGAATACACTCGCACCGCGCTTCCACTTTTCTTTCTCTTCTACGTTATCCCAGAAGATTTTGTTCCAATCTTTTGGTGCAATTTCAGGCTTTGAGGGCGGGGCTATGTTCATCTGCCTTGCCATCCCAAGAGCCTCTTCTACCGTGTATAAAGCCTCTCCTCCACCCTTGCCGTCAGGCGCTCCACATATCAACTGAAACTCGTCTGCAAAAAGTTTTGCGTCACCTAGATCACGTTTAAGTTTTACTTTTCTATCATTACGAATAACTATGATTGTCTGTATGCGCCTGACAGTTCTGGAATCAGAAGCCGACTGGTTAATCTCTGAGAGATACCAGCACGGCTCCTGACCCCGTATTTCTGTTGTGGCCAGTTCAATAAGTGGTGCCACTAAGACTCCTAGACAGTCCAGTCTCTACTTGCTGAAACATAGAAGTAATCGACATCCATAGTTAAAGCTGTAGTTGTCTTGGCTTCCAGGACTAACTGACACGCTAAATCCACAGTTGTAGAAACAGCTCCTGACTTGGACTGTTTTAATGCGCCATTAACATACCAATCACATTTTCCATTTTCGTGGATTTCTAATCTCAACACCTGATAGGTATCAGCCACCGCAACTGTATCAGCGTCAATATTCGTCGACGTTGTTTCACCAGTAGTTGTTCCACCGGTGTAAATCATGTGCCAGTCAGTAGCGTCTGTAAGTTCTGAACAAAAAAGAAATCCTGCACCGTCAGATGCCGTATAGGTAATTGTCGTTCCATTACCATGAAAGATGTCGTCTTCCAGAGAGTAATCATCAACGCTTACATCACTAAATCCAAAAAACACTTCTCTGTTGGCAAGAGCAGGAAGTTTAATTCTTGCTTCTGCAATTATTGTTCCCATATTTCCAACATCAAACATTGTTGATGTCGTTACCCCAACAGCGTGTTTGTCTTCGTTTGTAGTTGTAAACCTTGCAACCCCGTTAACCCCTGCCTGTGCAACTATTCCAGAGTCACTATCCGCTACTCCGTCACCAATAACTCGAAGAGAACCTAGATTTTCACCGGCAGCAGTAAGTGCAACTGGTGTTTGAGCACCTAAAAAGTCCTCAAAAACTTCGATTCTTCCTCTTGAACTAAGTACCTCAGCCATTATTTATTTATCCTTCCTGAAGCTGTAGCTCCAGGTTCCTTATACGTTCCCTGTAGGGAGCGACTACTTTACTTATATTTCCTGTCTTGCGAGGAATACAGGCTAGATTTTCCAGCCTGTTATCCTCCATATCGCCATTCATGTTATGAACAACCCATCCCTTTGGTATGGGACCGTGTCTAGCGGTCCATACCTCACGCCGAGCGTTCAAATCTATCCAGTAGGTGCAAGTGCATCTGAGATAACTTCATAGAGCCAGTTACCGGAAGACCTTTCACCATAGGCGTACTCGTCGTAGTGATAAAGCGCAGTCGCGCCACCACCAAGTTCGGGCATTCGTTTTGTCTCAACGTAAGGCGACCTGCCCTCTACTAGAACAAGGGCCATTTGACTAAAGACTCCACCCTTGGCGTCATCCGAACTATCGATGGTCAGGTTTCCGTCCTCAAATAACCTTGCCCCTGCGATGGTACCCCTGTACCGGTTCTGGAAAGCCTCAGCCGCAATACCGCTTGTAAGGACCGAACCTACCTGTGTTTCCGAAATGCCACCGCTAGAAACTGCTCCTATTCCACCAAGGACTAACTGGTCGTCAATATCTGCAAGTTGAAAGCCGTGGAACACACCGTTTATCGGCGCGGAAGCGGGAGCAGGCTCGGTCGTGTTCGACGTAATCCTGTAAGCCGCCGCACTGATACTGCTTGTGTCAAGACCAGCACCAGCCGCACCAATTGAGGTTGTTGCACCGTCAATAGCTGTTAGGCCATCTGCGTCTTTCTTTCGCTCAATTGCGTTCTGTGCAAGTGAACCGGTCTGAGCATAAGCATTGGCACTGATTCTCAATGCAACCCTGTCGGTAATTATGGTGTGAACACCAATGACTGTCGGGGTAATTGAGAAAAGCGTGTCGCTCATCTGTTGCGGGTTATCTAATTCCGTGCTTTCTGTAACGGCCTGAGCACTCAGCTTGGCCATTGAAACTTCATTCCAAACCGTTCCGGTATTGGAATCTAACCTTTGTCTGTCTACGAGGTTAGGCATAACACCTGCGAATTCTCTTACGATTCTCGCAGAAGCGATCATCGTAGGAATAGAATCAGCAAGCGAATCAGTAATCGTATTACCAACTGCCATATCTAAAACTCCTTATATGGACTAAAAGCGGACTCCCTGTCTTCTGAGGGCATCGGCCGCCTGTGATATTTCATCTCTGGTCACAGCCATTTCGGAATTTCCAAGCCTTGAAAGTAAATTACTGCTGCCCATAGGAGAGGGGGCCGCTGTCGTTGAATCCAAGTCCAGCGTGTTAACCCCGTGATCCTCGAGTGCTTTCTGCAATTTATCCTCGGCGGCTTTCTCCGCTTCCTCACGCCGCATCCTCTCAACCTCACGCATAACCCTGTTAAAGGTTGCCTGAGCCTGATAGAGGCCGGCTATATCCTGACCTTCAAATGCAGGCCCCCAGAGATTACGAAAATCTTCGAGCTCCGGTGCAGTCTGCAAATCAAGTCCCGCCTCCCTTACCGTCTGGCTGATCTCATCAATCATCAACTGGGAAGTCCTTTGAAAAGTGGAGTTCATCCTGCGGTTCTGGGCGTTAGCCTCTACCTTTTGCAGGTCTTCTCTGAACGTCTCTTCATCCTGAGTCCCCTGATGTCTGATGAACGCATTCATCGTGTCTGATAACACGGCTAGCCCCTCGGAGAGTTCGTCGAACTGAGTCGTCTCCTTGGAAGAACTCTTGAGCCTGCCTTCGAGAGAGCGGTAATCGTTCTCCCTTTTTTCGGCCTGCCCCTGTAGTTCAGCTACCTGCGCTTGCAGCATCTCGATACTGGGCTGTTGCTGTGCCGTTTCCTGTGGAGATACAGACTCGAAACCTGTAGCTGCACTTGGCTCGGGTGCAAGTTGGCCAGTCCCGTTGGTTGCCACTTCTGGTGACGGGGTATTTTCAAAGCCCGCCGATCCATTTTCCATTGTCATTTACTTACCTCTTAAAACTAAAAAAGCCGCCTAGGAACTAGTCCTGGCGGCATGGCGCACTGTATAGGTTTATGTAAATTTGTAATAAGTCTAGAAATTCACACCCTTTCTGTCAATATCTCTCCCATCCGACCTCAGCATAAGCTGTTTTTTACACCTCGGACACACAAGATGTAGTGTACCGACGAGTATGTCACCTATTTTCTTGTGGCAATGGGGACATCGAACCCCCTGCCGTGTTTTCGTAACCATCAGCGAACTCCTGCGGGTTGCTCAAGAAAATTGTCTATCTGGGACCTGTCATTGATAACACCCATCAGGCCGCCCTGCTGCATTTCGAGAGTCTTGATAAACCTGAACAGGGTAGGGTTTACCGGATTATCAGAGGAAACATATTCCCATTTCCACAGTTTTACGCTTGCCTCGAGGTTCGTTAAAAGAAACTGTTCTTTTTCCAGTTCTATCTGCTCTAACAAAAACTGAATCTGCGGAGTGAATTTCCTCACCTTGCTTCTCTGGGTCGAATCGGTATTCATGTATTCTTCCCATTCTTTTACGTAACCGTACTTCTTGGCTACGTTTCCTCCTATCTCAAAATACGGACGCATAATTTCCATGTCGTCCTTGAAGTCACGTACAACCTGTGGTTGTTTCTGGTAAAAGTATTGCTCTATAGCCGTGACCATATCGGTCCCGAATTTATCCTGTAGATTTTCTATTCTTCGCTCCCTTTCGTCGTAGTTGTATTCACCTGTAACAGGGTCTTCCAAGGTCTCGTCGAAAAGCGCGTCTCCATACGCTTCCAGTACCACATTAAAACCATAAGTCGCAGCATCTTTTTCCGCAAAAAACTCTCTTGATCTTTTATAGTCTTCACGCTCCTGAAGGTCTGATTTCCTGGTAGTCCTTGTTGCGTACAGTTGCTTTTGCCTGTCCCTGAATTCCTTTCCAGGTCCAAGCTGTTCATAGGCTCGAGTTAAAAGGTCTTCAAACTCTGTATCAATTGCATCTTCTTCGTTTTTGGTAGCCTGATATTCACTTCCTCTTTCAGAATAGTAAACCTCTCTTTCCTCAAGGGCTTCCTGAAGTTTCGGCATTGCATCTATTTCCTGTTTTATCCGCAGGTCAAGGTTTTCATCGTTCCAGTCTAAATCTATCCCACGTAGATCGAGCTGTTCTTTTCTCAAGAGCCTGACCTCATCAGCCGGAGAAAGGGTTCTAGACCTGAATCCCACTCCACCAAATGCAGCCGACTTCCAGTTGTCTCCTTCCAGTACCCCCTGTAAAGCAAATGGTAGTGCCGAGGTACCAATATGCGTAAATATGTCTGGTATGGAATCTATATCATCAAACGGAAGAACATCTGCTTTTCCCTGTGTTATACCTTCTAGAGCGCCACCTGCGATATTTAATCCAGGAGCACCCCTGTAAGAGATAAACTGCAAAATAGGGTTGTCCAGAATACTGGGACTTCTCAATGCTGATATTTCTTCTCCACCAGGACCTACAGCGCTTGCAAAATTAGTCATAAACTGTAGTAGCGCCCTGTACTGACCACCCACTCCGATCCACTGGCCGCCAACCTCGTGCGATAAAAACCGCCCTCCGTTCAGCGGGTTAAGACCTTCCAAAATTTGTTCCTCAGATTTTCCCATTGCGATACCGCTCGTAACATAAAGACCACCAATACCTGCTATCATTTTTCCCATGAGCTTAATAGACTCTCTCTGACGCATCGTTGCACCAGGTAGGGCCCCTCTTGCCGCATCTGCCACCACGGCAATAGTTGACCTGAGAAGTTTCGGAGAAAAGGCAAGCCATGCAGATTCAGCAGCCCTTTGCCTTGGGCCGACCCCAAGAGTCTTACTGTCTAATGCTCCGGTTAAATTCCTGATGTAGGCTGCAAGTTCACTTCTTGTACCGCCGTTATCTATCCATGACTTTTTCATTCCGTCCCATAAAAGTGCCCTGTTCATGGTGAGAAACATGTTGTACGAGGACTGAAATCTTCCGAATGACTGTCTCTGTGTTGAACGTATGAGCTTTCTTGCAGACGCTCCTTTTGGTAAATGTTCCAGTATTTTTCCTGCCTGAAAACCTTCGCCTGCATTCATGGCCGCAAAAAATTCGCTGTCTCCAATCGGGATACCGTAACGTGCCATTTCCTGGAATGTCTCTACATTCTTAGAAACAAACCTTGCCTGTGCGGTGGGATCAGCAAAAGCCCAGTAATGGTTTCCTGTTGCCCTTCCCCATTTAACAGGGTTACTGACAAGAAGAGGCAATCCCTGTATAAAAGGAGCAGCAAAGTCACCCACAGAAGCCAAAAATCTAACCGTGTTGGTTAACTTGGTAAAATTCTTTGTGAAGAATCCTAAATCTTCACGGGAATAACCGAATTCCCCCAGACCCTCTCTCAGAAGAGTTGCGTCTTCCTGTGGGAAGAACCTGTTTCTCCACTTGGAAATTGAGATATTGCCTTCTGATTTACCGAAAAGCGCCCCTTCTCCAATTGCCGATTTGTCAGCCTGTTTCTTGGCAGAGTTGTACTTGTTTTTAACGGAGTTGTACTCGACAACTGCATCGTCAAAAAGTTTCTGGGCGTCATTTATCTGTTGCTGCAATGCCGCTCTTTCTCCTCCTCTTGCGGTTCTTACAGTCTGTTCTGCGGTACGCACTCCTCTCCCTGTAGGCGGGGCTGTGCGCCCGACGGTCAATACTCTCATCCTGTTTCTGAGTTTCCTGAGATTTCTTTCTGAAGCGATCCGTTTCTTTATCGCTATCGTCATGGCGTCCCGAAGACCCTTGTCGATAAGTTCAGTCGTAGTTACCGAGAGCGGCTCCATATGATCGGACATTTGTTTTTCAATAATGTCCCTGTATGTTCCCCTCATATGGGCTTTCAGGGTTGCTCTGGGATCAACATCGTAACGGACACCATTTTCAAAACCCTCGGTAGCCTCATCGTAAACTCTCTGGAGTTTGGGGCTGGTGCGGTTCACCTTGATTCCGTCGATATCCCTTACCATTCTCGGAACGTAATACCACCCGTCCTCTGTTCCCTTGCCGAGCGCCCTGAGACCACTTGCCTCTCGAAGGCGGTCTGCCTCATCAACCAGTTGGTTATAATTATCTATATATTCCAGAGCCTTATCACTCAGCTTGTTTTTATATTTCTGAGGCTCTGCAAAAACGTCATTCCATAACCGTCCTGTTCCCTCAACAAACCCTTCACCGTCAATCTTGACGGGTAAACCTCCTGTGAACCTGTTTGCAAGGCTGTCAAGGTTTGTTATCAGGGCAACTTCGATAAGTTCGTCTGATGAAACCACCTGTCTTGCGTGGGCAATCACTGCCTTTGCAACTGGACTCGTAGCGGCAGCAGAAGGATTGATTCCCAGTTTTTCAGCAAGAGCTCTGATTATAGGTTGTTCTATACTGATCACTTCGTCAGTCACATCGGTAAAATCCCTTAATGCCCCTACTTTCTGGTTTCCGACTGTCTCTGGTGGATTCGATATCTTCTTACCAAGACCTTCAAGAAGTTCAAGGCCCTGTGCAGAGGTAGGGTCCACGATTCTTTCGTATGTGAATTCACCTCCTTTTCTGATTAAGCCTGCCTCTTCAAGGTTGTCCAAGGTTTTCTTCTGAAGCATCGCGACTTCATCAAATCGGGCCTGTAATTCGGGCATTACATAAGTTCTAGGCTTTTCAACGGTTATGATCCTGTTCCCGTTCATCCAGAAATCAATATCAGATTCTTTCAGGCCTTTTATCACTATGGGGTCTATGACCGCATCGAGAGTTTCTTTTCTTGCAATATTTATCGTTTTTTTTGTGGCAACATTGGCGAGCTTGCCTGCAACACTAACCCCTTTACCGAGCCCTCCGAATACGACGGCGGGATCAGCGATGAATTCAATTGCCCCTTTTACCCCAACATCAATCCCCCCGAAAGTATGATCGCCCCACAAAGGGATTTCATGTTGCACGAATTCGTTCTTGTCAAAGTCATAACCCCAGATCAAATGCAGTCTTGCACTTGCCATATCTGTCTGCTGCCATGCCATGCGGTTAGCCTCAAAAAAACCGTAACCCTCTTTACGCAACTGTGCCGCTCTATCAGCTATCTCGCCTGTTTTTATGAACGGATCATTAATTCCGATACTACTCAGTCCCACCGATGTGGTTCCTGCCGTGACCTCAATCGCAGCCTGATAACTGCCCATGAGATTCTGGCGGGCTTTACCCTGCCTGTAATCAACCTGGAACTCCTTAGTTAAAGGCAAAAGCGGACGGTTTGTTTCAGGATCGAATAGCTTGCCCTCTGCTTCCAGTTTCCAGAGATCGTCAGTTGTAGGTAATCTTGCGGCAAACTGCGGAAACTGTTCTGACCACGGCGTTCTCGGACCGGCACCTTCATATGTCTCTCCGCTGACAGGAGAAAGATTTCCGAATAACTGCCTGTTAAACGACAGGTCTATGGAACCTCGGGTCTGTCTCGGTTTCGAGGCCATAGGATCAAGCGGTTGGTACGTTGGCGAAGCAAGGTACGATTCCCTCGGTAAACGGGAAGGCTGCGCCTCGGGTGCCTCTGCTATGGCAGGTGGTGCAAAAGCGGTTCCTGCCAACATCTGTTCAAGTTGTTTTTTCTGTTCAGGAGTCATTATTCTCTCCTACCAAATACTGTCATAGCGCCGCCACTGCGTAGTCTGCTTCTTCTCTGTGTTTCCTTTGCTCTTTCGTCTGCTTCAGTCCTGCGCTTTTCAACTTCTTCTTCTTTCTTTAAGCGTTCCTGTTGTTGTGTAAAGAACGGACTAGCCTCAAATCTTTCCTGGAATCCCGGCAGTTTCGATTCAAAGAACTGTTGTTGCGTCATAGGTGTGGTAGTAAGCATCTTTGTCATATCTTTCAAATTCTGTTCATTACGTAAGAACCCTGCTTGCTGTATACCGGTCGTGGCAGTTTCACCTGTAGCGACTCTAGCTCTCTCGGCCTCAACGACTCGTTGTGTCTTTGGGTCGTATCTTGTACCTGTATAGGTTTCATAAACAGGAAAAGCGGCACCCGTTTCACGGTCATATTGTTCTTTCGCTCTAGCATGGGCGGCCGATGCCCGTTCCACGTTGGATGCGGCTGACTGCATAGCAGTTTCCGCTTCACGCAACTGTGACTCTGCGGCAGTAATGTCTGCTTCTGTTGCAGTACCAGACGCCTGAACCTTATTTAGATTGAATCTTGCAGTTTCTACCGCTTGGTACATGTCTCCCCTAACACCAAAGGCTCGATGTAGTGCTGCTTCAAAAGATTGCAGCCTGTCTTCCTGTGCATCCAGTTCGGCTCCCCTGTCTCTTCTCGGCTGTCTCTTTGCAGCCTGCTGCCATTCACTTTCAAATCCCGGCACCTGCATTTGTTGCTGGATAAAACCGGCAAGTTCAGGTTCTTCAAATGCCATCTGTTGAAGTTCGGGCGTAAAAGCACTTACGTCGAATGCAGGAGTCGGGCGGGCCACCTGTGAAAGAGAAACTCCTGGCGGTAGTGCCGCAAATGAAAGGACATCTTCCTCTGTAGGTGCCAGTTGCCTCTGGAAATCTGCCTCGTTAATATCGTAAACAGGTCGTTCCGCAATCGAGTCTGCAACTATTGCTTGAATTTCAGATTCGTCATCTATACCACCGCCCTGAATTGTGCGGTTGGCTATATCGTTTATGACTGTTCTCTGGAGGTGTCCTATAAATTCTGGAGACGACTCCTCCGTGATGATTCCTTTCTTCTGTAAATCCTCAAATATCTTTATTTTAAGCTGTGAATTAAGAGATGCCCGTTCATTGGCGAGCTGGTCTTCCTCCGCTACGCCGATAACCCCTTCTCCTTCTTTAACCGCCGCATTGATGGCTGACATGATCTCGGGATTATCGAAAGCCTGCTGCTGGGTGGTGACACCATCAAACATACGGACAAGTTTGTCCTGTGTTTCCACGGAACTCTGGGCAAAGGCCCTGTACTGTGCAGCCGTTATGGTTTCATCATCAAGCATGCTCATAAGCAGGGTTTCAAGGTTGCTTTTCTGTCCTGCGAATTCTTCTGAACTACCCTTGAACGGCTTTGATTCCACACGGGCTATGTGAGCGTTGATTATTTCGTGTTTTGCTTTTGGATCATTAATGAATTCCCGTTTGGTTCTGTAGTTAGACATTCTTGTCATAACATCATTAATGTCTTCCGTTGTTGCGGCATCCTTTGATATTCCGAATCCCCAGAGAACATCATAAGCAAGATTCGTAACAGCATTCTCGTTACCTTCAGCGACAGTTGCCCGATAGTCTTCAGAGTCCGCATCAGCCATAATCTGGCCTACGTTATCTGCGTAATTTTCGTATAGTTCGGTCTCAACGTACTGGAAAACAGGAAGCAGCGTTTCAGGACTCGGGTTGGCCTTATAAGCCTTACCGACCTCGGTTGTGTTGAGGTTTTCAATCATCAGCCTCTGTGCTTCACCCATACCGAATTTTTCTTCAGAAGATCGGCCCTTGTAGTTTGGATCGAGTGTCATACCCTCTGAATCCTCAAGGGTTTTCATATAGGACTTTACGTTTTCTTCAATGGTTTTATCGATGTCAAAGCCGGAATCACGAAAAGCGTAATACTCTTCTGTTTCCGCTATTTTCTCTCTTCCGAAAACAGGCATAATTTTCATGGGATCATCTTCCAGGATGTTAGACATCGTGTTTCCCATGTTTTTACTGCCGATAAGTTCAGGGTTCAAATCATCGAGAATAACCTCAAGGTCCTCGGAATACGTGGTTGTAATCTGTGCAAGGGTTTCGATCGGATCGGACTGCGCGTTGTGAGAAAGTCCCAGCGCTTCCAGCACCAGTTTTGCCTCTTCAGGTTCGTCCCATACCTGCGGGTTTGTCAGCACTTGGTACATAAGCGGACTGATTTTCCCCGTTGCCTGTGCTGTTTCAAGATACAGGTTTCTCTTGTCATTATTAGTCATGTAACGCGGGTCTGATAACAGTTCCGTGTCTTTATCACGTATATACTGAAATGATTCTGTTTGTCTCGGGTCTATCGCTTTTTCCCTGACATCATTCAAAAGTTCCATCGTGCCGTCAGGCTTTTCGACCCATCCCACAAACGAGTAGTTGAGGACAATGTTGGTAGCATATTCAAATGAATACCCGTAATCAGTCATAAGATCATCGATAGATTCTATTATGTAGCTATCGACATCCGTTATGTCATAAGGTTCATTTTTCTCAGGAGTATCGTGTTTCCTCATGATCTTCTCAAGCTCATCAGGATCATACTGTTGCAGGCCTATAACCTGTTCATAACCAGAAAAAAAACTCGCTCTCATATCTTTTAAAATTTGTTCATCGTCTTTTTGACCTATTGCTAAATTCCACGCGTTTACAGTTGCGTAAAAATTTCTAGGAAGTTCAAATTCACGGGGCGGGTTCAGCACCGTGTTCATGACGTAAAGCATTTTTTCTTTCTTCAGTTGTAGCTCTTTAGGTGTCATTTATTACCCTCCTTGACCTTGGAGGCCTGAACCTTTTTTCGTTCAGGAACTGTTGATACTGGTTGGGCTTGCTTTTTCTTTTTACAGAAACGGTTTCAACTTTTTTACGACGCGACTCATCTGTAAGTGATTTGTATTCACCTATCACCTTGAGAATCGCATCCGATACAGGATTTTTATCTGGCAAGGTCTATCCTCTCAGGTGTGAATGTGTCTGGTGTAAGTGGTGTGTTCATGTCCATAGGTCCCACTCCTCCCGGCCCTGTAACTCCCGGTACCTGCGGGGCCATAGCCTGCTGCCTCTGTGCTATCTGCTGTCCGGCAGCTTCCTGGTTTTCCTCGTCAACGAGTCCCATCTGCTGTGCCACCAGTGTTTCTATTCTTTCCCTTACGGCAGGCAGATTCCTTACCGATTCCTGTATGAGTCTCTGTTTTATCTCCGTGCCGTTTTCGTATCCCGCGGTCTCGTAGTAGGTCATGGGGTCAATGAGTCCTGCCCCGTACTCGCTCATGGCCATCTGTCTCTGCTGCATCTCCATTACGGGTTCACCGTGAGGGAATGCAACCTGTACGCCGTAGACGTTATGGACCTGAGACTTCCTGAGTATTCTGCCGTTAGCGCCGATGCCGTCCCTGAGTTCAGATGCGGTATCGACCATCTGCAAGATTCTTGATCCCACAATCGATGCCATGTGTTCTCTCTGGAGGGCAACACCTGAGAATATCCTCATACCTGCCGTGTTTAATATGGCCTGCTGGCCGACGGTTGTGACACCTGACTGCCTCACGCCTGCAAGTGCAGACGAATATGTACCCATTTCCAGTGTTGAATCTGTCTGTGAGCGTAACTGGAGAGCCCATCCAGGCACATCCGGTGTGTTCATGACCCAGAAGTCCTGCATATCACCTTCTAATATTCCCTCGTTTGATATTGCCTGAGCGAGGGTTACGGGGTCTCTCGATGTTCCCATCGGGGCAAATGCAAACCTGAGCAGAATCTGGTGGAACGCAGATATTTCCTGTGTCCTTTTTCTTATAGTTTCCTTGTTGGGTGTGAGGATGCCCTGTGCGAAATTCTTGGGATCACCGCCGCTGTCGGCCAGGTCCATACCACCCATAGAGGCAAAAGCCTGTACGAAAGGTACAAATCCCCACGTATTTTTCTCCATCCAGATGGGTGTTGCCGCCCTTGATACGGGGGAACCATATGCCGGTGCGGGATTGGCAAGTAATTTTACGTGCCACTGCGGAGTCCAGTAGTCCCAGACTTCGACTTCGTCCCACGGATCATGATCATCAAGTTCAAATATCTCGGCATACTTTCTTCTCTGCCGTCTTTTCTTGATGACTGACTGATCGTGGAGGTCCTGCGCCGTCATCTTGGACATCTTGAGCGCTATCGTGGGAATCTTTTCCCTCGGGTTCATAAGAACCGTTGCGGGATGAGGGACCCTGATTCTTACGGGGTTAAATGACTTCCTGTTAGCCGTGTATATGGATTTCGCCGCATTATATGAGTCCTCGTCGTCATAATCTTCCTCGAGAGGAGTCTCCGGCCTGTCACCAAGACCTACTAATATCGGTGCTTCTATTACCGCATAACCGTGAGCCACAAGATATTGTGCCACCACTTTCCACGGAAGGGTCGGTTCCTGTAGGGCAGCGTCATCCATTACAGCTTTCAAGCCGTGTTCCAGTAAGGTTGCGTCCTGTTTATGCTGTTCCGTATCACCGATAGGTTCCCTGTGGATTCTCGGGGAGAAACTCATCAGGGTTGATACGGCGTGGTCAACTAAGTGGGTCGGTGTCGAGTCATAGAATACGGGCCTGCCCTGGTAGGTATTGGACCATACTTTAAATTTCCTCGAGTAATAAGCGTCATTGTCCCGCCATTCTTCGTGGGCATTGGCCCAGAGCTCACCCATCTTCGAGTGAAAGCGGATAATCGATTCTACGTCAGGTCTGTCATCAGCCATCTTGATCCTCTAGTGTTATGCGAATGCCGGCAGGCGTATTATTTTTGCGTTATTAACTATTCCTCTTTCGTTCTTGACCATGAGCGCGATACCGAGGGCCATGACGTAGTCATCGTGAGCCCCGCCCATTGCCTGTGGTTTTTCACCCGGAGCCGCAATGATCGTCGAGAATTCATTGAGTCCGTACTTGCTTGGTATCGTCAGGTGGCCTGCGTTGAAGGAGGCGCGTAACTCATCGAAGAGTTGCTGTCGGCTCATCCGGTCGGTTCTCCACCCGTATTCACGCCTCATCTGCTTACCCCGTCCCACTCTTCTTCTATACAGTTTGGGGTAGTTCATATCCCTTGCCACGGTTAAGGCCGTGTCAGAGAAGTTGTTTTCAATACCCCAGTCGGGGTTTGAATAGACCTCGAGCATCTCCATAGATGCTGCCGAAAAGTCTTCCGGTTGCAGGGTGTTAGTTATTAAATCGGCGACTATGTACCCAGAATTTACATCCACTACCACCGTTACTGAGTAGTCCATACCCACCCCTGAAGCAACGTCCGTGCCTGCAACGTATCTTCTTGCGGTGCGTGGCTCCTGGTATATGGACGCAGGTCCCACTTTCCTGATGGGTTCTATACAGTCGTCCATCATGCCCGCAATCATGTCCCTATCAAAGATAGATTGCGCCCTCGGAGGGGAGAGTGCTTCATGCTCTTCACCAGGATATTCCTGTTCCATGAACTGTTCGGGACTCATACCCGACAATTCAATCGCGGGAATCGTGTCCCTGACACCCTCGTACCATTTCTGATCACGTTCAGGTCGTGCGTGCCACGGTATAAAAATATTGTGCCACCCGTTATCAGGGGCCCCCTTGTAGAGCTCCTTGAAAAGGGAAGTCATCTGGCGTTTATTTGAGGTGGAACCCATTATCATCTGGCCGCCACCATCAACAGTAGGTTTCACAGCAGCATAATTTTCCCCGTGATACTGATGAAAGTCTGCCTCATCCTGTATTACGACGGAAGCGGTTTCTGAACGGCCCGCATCCTCCGTGGAAGGGAGTGCAATGACCTTGGAATCCAGGGACGGTATCCCAATTTCCGATCTTGAATCCGGTGAAAGCGAATGTTGCCACTCATTCGGCAGATTTTTCAGGATAAACCGCACCTTATCAAGTAACGAGAAGGCTTCGGTCTGCCCCTTGGAAATCATCAACACGTTAGTACCAGGAGAAAACGTCAACAACCACGCAGCATAAGCCGCCGTTGTCCACGAGAACCCCAATTGACGCGCCTTTAAGACGGTAACGAGCCTGTTTTCAGACACCGCTTTTGCCAGATCAACGATATAAGGCCATTTCTGGAACGGTGCCGCACCACCTGCCACCCCTGCCTGTGCCTGAGACCTCTCCAGTATCTTTACATGATCGAGGAAATCAGGTTGTTC
>VTLG01016775.1_pt1 | contig 17914 bp, 30 predicted proteins | sample 4694571 | NCBI WGS metagenome assembly VTLG01 (sample SAMN12604809, study PRJNA352737) | marine metagenome | biome: ENVO:00000447; feature: ENVO:00000209|ENVO:00000569|ENVO:01000036; material: ENVO:00002151; isolation source: viral sequences binned using virsorter ... | reverse complement strand
CAGTTAAAAGTAGTATAATAAGCTGTTTCTTCTTTAATTGTATCAGTTGTTATTCCTGTCATTTAATTTCCTCCTGTTTTAAATAAAAGTTAGCAGCCACTGATACTCTAGTGCACTTAGATTTAAAAGGTGCAACGTAATGATACAGCTCTCTTGGAAAAATAAAAAAATCTCCAACAGCAGGTTTAAAATCCTTATAACATACAAACCCTGGGATATCTCCCCCTGTTAGAAAGACTATACTACCAGGTCCGCAGCCGGTTCCTTCAAAGTTTTCTTGTTCTTTTTTTAATTTATCTGGAATGTCAATATATAAAACACTAGACCAATCACAGTTCTTATGAACGTGCACTGGGTTAGCGTCGCCGGCTTGCATAAAATTAGACCAGACATCTACTATATCAATGTAGAAATTTCTCGGTTTGTAGTTATTAAAGTAAACTTTATTAACTTTAATAAATTCTTGTAAGTAAGAATTTAAAATTTTACCAAACTTAATTTTCTCTGCATCTTTAAATGTGTACTGGCCATCAATAATACCCGCTAGTTTTTTATGATGAGACTGTTCTTTTAAAATAATTTTTTTTAATTTTTTTAGGTCCTCTTCTGTAATTTTCACATGAAATAACAAAGGTCCCCAGTGATAAAATTTAGCTTCCATATTAAAAATAATTAATGTTAATGTTCCATCTTCCTTGTTGATCAGTACAATTAGTACTGTTATGCCCAACACTTGGATCAAAGAATAATGCTTGATTTTCAATGCTTTGCACGAATTTCTTACCTATTGTAGTTCCCCCATTACACGTGTTTAAAGAAAGTATCATTCCCTTATGTTTAAAATTATCATCAACGTGGGAATAATGTTTTAATAATTTGTCTGTTCTTGAATATAGATTTACTTTAATTCTTATTAAAGCTTTAACATCCATCTTCTCAAGTAATGGTAATAATAAATTAAATGTTTCACTGTTTACTTGATGATTGTCGTATACAACGTGAGCAAAATAAAATTGTTTTAAAGTTTTTTTATCAGATTCACTAGCAACTGCCGGTTTAAAATAGAACGGGAAGGTTTCGTTATTTACAATGGCAGATTTAATTCTATTAAAGTAATCTTTTTCTAAAAAATTTTTTATTACTTTCATATCTTTTCCTTTTCAAATGCCTCGAGTAATTCTTTATGATCTATATCAACCTTCTCTTTATCATCAAACTTTAATTCATGATACATGTCTAATCTCTTGAGGAACTTATGCTTCCAAGACCTTAAATCAGCGTCTTGAAACTTGAATTCTTGGTAATATAGGTCAGGAGTACAGACCATAATAATACCTTGTTTAATTTCTGATTGATAAACATGGTCGTGTGCCATACAATACGCCGCGATTTGTATAAAATAATCCTCAATCCACTCAATTCTTTTAGGTCTGTTTGCTTGTTTAAAATCTATAATGGTATCTAAACCATTGTGATTGCATACCAAATCAGTGCTGCCAGCGTAGAGCCCCGGATAATGTAACGTGACTTCCGAGCCGTAATATTCTTCCACAGGGAGTAAACCTTCTTCAATAATTTTTTGGGCCATGGGCTTCGCCTCTTGTCCGATCCCTGTAAGATCATCGTAACCAACTCCTGTGATATGAGACTCCAGGAATTTGTGCATAGATGTCCCTCGCTTAGAAGATAGATTCTTGATTCGCTCTGCTTCGGTTTCCCCAACTTTGGCCTTCCAGTCTTTTAAAAATTGTTGATTTTTAGTACGGCCTAGTATCGTAGTTACTGATGGAAGTCTAGCACCATTTATGTCATAGATCCGTGATCCTTGGTCCGTGTGCGCTGTACCAGTGATATATTTATATTTATCGTTCTTCTTCATAATTTTTTAATATGGGCCCGAAGGCCCACATCATTAAAATCCCTCTTTTCTAATTGAGATTCGTTTACTAGCCTTTTTACCTTTAGTGACTAGCTTATAGTTATATGCTCGAACCATAGCTTCGTTCCAGTCTTCCTGGTTCACGCACTTATCAAATTGATTAGAGTTCTTCTCAATTTGAGCGTAACAGGTCTTTAGATTAAAGTTATCTAGCTTTGATATTTTCATAAAAGCAATAGAAAACTTAACAATCTTAACTAGGTTAGGGACAAAGCTTTTAAGTTTAATTAATCTTTCAGCTGTTTCTTTAGCCTTTTCAAGATCACTTATCTTAAAAGTACCATCTCTAAACGCAGGCATAGGTCCTCTGTCTTTGGCTATACCATTAGCTATATATTGGTCCGACAACAATGATATTCCCACAGTAAACGGTAAACTGTAATCATCAAAAAATTTTGCGATCTTATTATACTCCGCACAATTATAATGACTCTTATAACAAAAGTGTTTTAAGTAATCTTTACTTTTCCAACCCTTCTGTGTGTTATTCATCACAGCTATCTGTTTTGAATTACCGGAACTGTTTACCACGTAAGATACTGGTATACCCAGCTTCTCGCACGCTTTTAATCTGTGTTGACCGTCTATAACTTCTAAGTCAGGAGTAACTACAACAGGCATCAGCTGACCGCTTTTTCTCATAGAGGCAATTAACTCCTCAACGTGAGGTTCATTGATATCTCTGTTGTTGTCAAACAAAGTAAACTTAGAGTAATTCTTCTCATACATTACCTTTGTTATCTGTCTGCTGGCATTAAAGCTTTTATAGTCAATTCTTTTACCCAACACAGTGTGCATGGCACCATTTGTTCGTGTCTTCATGTTTTGTCTTTCTTGTTTGCATGGCGCTTTGTTGACGTGTCCATGTTGTACGTCATTTTGGCATCAGTGCCTAAAATTTTATTCTTCATTCTTCTTCTTCCACTTATTATATCCCTTTGCCCAATTTGGGTCAGATTCATCAGGGTGTCTGTTTTTAAAAAAAGGGTCTTTACCATCCGTTACTCTTTTTTTAAAAATTTCATCCCACCTTTCCCGATACAAATTATTGGAAATCCTTGATTTTCCATCCCATTTTCGACCTTTGTTTTTGTCTCTACTCATAGATATTTCTCCTTATAGTATTTATAAAAATTCTTATCTGAAAAAAATTCGGCTATATGATTGGCTGGAACTTGGTCTGATTTTATACATTCAGCTAAGGATTCATACTCATAAGTATCTACTTTAACTTTAGGTTCTGCATACATCTTAGACAAAGTTGTTAAAAATCTTTTTCTTTTATCTTTCATAAACCAAACACTAACATATACATACTTAACACAACTATTGCACCCAGTGTGCCAAATATTATTATAAAAATTTTATTTCTGGGGTCCTGCATATTCTTTTTTAGCTTTATTATATTTTGCCATGTCTTTTAATTCAACTGAGTTAGCCACATTACCAGACACAGATATTCTAGTTACATCTGAGTAGAAGGGTGCTACATAATGTTTGACCCATGCCGGGAAGATAAACATATCCCTCGTTTTAGGTTTAATAGATTGATAAGTAATAGCCTGTCTATTACCTTCACCATAGATAAATCCTAGAGATCCAGGTCCACCTGAGTTTCCTTTATAAGCGTCTTGTTCTTTGGTAATTTCTTCTGGTACATCTAAGAATATTACAAACGATAAAAAATCACTGTGATCATGGGGTGGATTAAATTCATTCTTTTTCATGAAGTTAACCCATAAAGATGAAAGTAAATAATTAGGTTTATCTTCTGGCTTAAAATAAACGTTCTTATGTTTTTGAAATGCTTCATCATAGATACCTAAACATTGAGATACCCATGGAAGAAATGTTTCTTTTTTACGAAACATATATTCTTCCTTAATAACTCCAGCTAGTTTTTTGGTGTAGTCTAACTCTTTTACTCTACTAGCATTAGCTTCTTCCATTAAAAGTTTATGAAAATCTTCTGAGATCTTTAAGTGAACTATACATGGTCCCCATGTTAGCACTCCATAACTTACTTCTTGTGTTTTTTCTGTCATTCTAAATTCATTGCCTCTTTGTACTGCTGCAAACTTATTACTTTTTCATCAAATACATAATCATCTGAATAATGATCTATTACTTGTTCTACTTTATGTAGTTTTACTTGTGTATATGGCCATATTAAACGACATACCTGGTAGGCTTCTCGAAAAGTAGATCGCCATCTCCATTGAGGTTTATGATGTGGTTTACCAGTAGGTGCTTTAGTTTTATCAATTTTTCTAACTGTTCCTACTTTAAAAATTTCATGGATCCAACGAATAACAGGTTCATCCGTCATTGAAACTTCCATACTAATACGCCAAGTCTTGTAACGTTTGTATCCTGTCTTTTTCTTCTTTCGTTCCCATCTTTGTTTGTAATCAATACTACCTTCGCCGTCAAACAAACCAGCAAAATAAGCTATATCACTTTCGTTTATCATGTGTAATTATCCATCTTAAAGTTGATGTTGTCGGGTCAAAGCTGTCAAAGTGCTTACAGCTACTTAACAGAATTATAATTCCAATAAGAATTACTGTCTTCATGTTTTATTTCTCCTGTAGATTTGCATTCCCAACACTGATGGACTGTCACTTCTCCATCTTCTTCTTGTATTGTTTTAATGTAGCCATTGCCCTTACAATTGTAACAGATGGCTATCACTTTTTATCCTTTATCTTGCCGTTAAGTTTTTTTGCTTTTTCGTTTGCCAAACATTCCACAGTCTTGCTGATAGAAAGTTTTGCATCGGGCAATAAAACTTTGGACAATGAGATTAAAGTCTTATATGTTTCGTGCGTTAGCGAAACATTTCTATATTTAGTTATATCAGTCATTGTTTCCTTTCATTTAGTTATGAGCACTATATAGGATTTAAGGGAGATTTGTCAAGATGAAATTTATATTAAGTATGATTATTTGCACAACTGTTTATAACACTTGTTTGCCGCCACATCCGATGGATGAAATATATAACACTCACTATGAGTGCATGATAGCAGGATATAACGAAGCTATTGATAAAGCCAAGGATATAGGTCCTACAGAAATTAATAAATATGGGACTATTATTAAATTTTTTTGTTATCAACTTGAAGAAGTAGAACAAGAAAAAATTATAATACCTAAACCTAAACCTAAAGTAAAAGTATAATTGACAATGTTTTCAAATTGTGTTAGAGGCTAAAGCTTCTCACCACAATCACCTACTCTCATATCCCTCTTTAGAGTGGGTGTAATTATGTCAATGAACACCATCCGGTTACAATGTATTTAGTTTCATTAGGTGCTTTAACTCCTAAATGAGAATGAGTCCATGCTGCGGGCCATATGACAAAAGTCCCAGCTTGAGGTTGCACAGTTATATCTTGTTGAGGAAAGTAAGTACCACCACCTTTTTTAATAGTGTTACAATAAAACATCCATGCTAAAATTCTTAATGATTCTTTATACCCATGTTCACAGTGTTCTTTTTTGTAGTATTTACCTGGTTCATATTTTTGATAATTGCATCTATTATCAGTTTGCCATCTAGAAATTTTTTTACCTAGGTAGTTGTTTTTTGTTTTATACTCTTCCAGTGCGGTGCAATATTCTTTAAACCATTCTTGATGATAAGGGTTTACCTCTAAACCTTTATAGCTTCGAACTTGGGGAACGTTTTTTTCATTAGTAAAAATTCTTTCTGTATTTAATTTATAAATAACATTGTTGCATTGTTTCTTAGAAAAAGCATTTTTTCTGATGTAAATAAAATTATTCATAATTACCTACTCTCATACCCCTCTTTAGAATGGGTGTAATCTATAATTAATTTTCCATTTAAATGATCCATTTCGTGTTGTACTACTCTACCTGGTAAATAGTAAAATGTTTTATGTTGATCCTTACCGTGCCTGCATTTCCATTCTAAATTAATAGATACTGATCTGCCTACCTTTATTTCTTCACCAAGACATGATAGACACCCTTCAATATCGCTCATCTTTATATTATTTTTAGACTTTACAGTTGGATTAATAAATACTTGAGGATCATTTTTTTCATTACTTGTATCCATTACAAACATACGTCTATTGTAGCCTATTTGATTAGCAGCTAGACCAATACCATTAGCTTGGTACATAATTTTAATCATGTTATCCAATATAATATTGTTTTCTTCACTTAATGGAATTTCTACTTCTTCCGTAGGTTGTCTTAAAAAAGTATCGGGGTGTTTTAATATTTTTATTTGCATATACATCCCATAAAATTTCCGCTACCATCATTCATCACGTAAGCGTTAAGAACTTTAGAATATATTGTCAACTTTAGTCTTAATATGTCACACATATCAAAACAATTTATTAAGATCTTATCTACCAAAGACATTCCTTCCATCATCTGCTTGGTTACTGGTACTAGATGATACATTCCGTCGGTGAGTATTATCAAATCCATTATGCCATTCTTTAATTAATTTATACCACTCTTTTTTATATTTCAAATTCTTCGTTTGATTCCAATTTTTTGCCGCTTTTTCTATTTTTCTTAGTATCGTCATGCGTTCTTCTCCCCCATTTAATTATCCTTTCAAAATTATTGGCTTTTATCTTAATTTTAGGACCATAAGGTTTCCATGAATCCGTTATTAAATTAAATTCAATTAATAAATTAGCCCATTGTTTAGGAGTAATATTAGTAACTTTTATGTTTATACTTCTATCTTTCATATCCTATATATAGGATATCAGGGGATATTTGTCAACGTCCTTTTTTGCCTTTTCCACGATATTTACCCATTCTTTTTTCGTGTTTATTTCTGTTCTTTTTGTGACGTCCTGGACGCTTCTTAGGTTTATCGCGTTTGGGTTTAGTAACTACACCAAATCTGGCTCTTTTACTCATTAAAGTGTTTGAGAGTTATGTGGTCTTTGCTAGTAATATGAGGCATATAACTAATTTTACCATTAATTTTTTGTTCAATATCCGATCCACATGTGGTGCATCTAAAAATAGTTTTATAAATTGATACAAATATACTTTCTGCAGTGCAAGTGGGACAAACCCCATTTACTACCTGGGCAGCTATATCAAGTGTTTCTAAAGGTCCTTTTTTGTCCATTCTTTTTTTCTGTTATATACTTTCTTATTTCTTATCACAATCTGACGGTATCGTCTATCCTTCAAATATTTAGCCATTGGATTTTTCTTTTTATTTAAGGATGAGTTTGACAATACTTTTTTCACCTAAATATATCTCAGTCTCAGCTAATGACTTGATGCATTGATACTGTATGTGGCTTTTAGATTCACGTTCAGCCACTCTCTTTCCCTTCAGGCAGGCAGACATTGAAGGTTGTATTCTGTGTTCTTTGATTTCCTGGTTGACTATCATTAACAGGGCTATTACAATCTCTTCCATTTTTTCAGTTATTTCCGTTTTTATAATGTATTTCTCTATTAGAGTCTTTAAGTTTTTCTATATCTTCTAAAGCCTTCTCTAATTGTTTTGTTAAAAATTCTATATTAACTTTATTATGCATTCCAGACTCTTGTTGTACTTGCAATTTTTCTACTTGTTTATACAATTCTTCAATAAGCATGAATTGTTCTGAATCAGCGGGCAAACTTCCTAAAGTTCCACGCGGCCATCCGATACGGAATGCTGTGTTCTCTACTAAATCTTTTTCCATTAGTTCTAGTTTTGTTGAGTTTGAATTTAATTTTTCTTGAATCCCAAAAAAAGCCCAGGTTCCGATTGCAACCAGCGTAATAAGGCTGGCTACCGTCTTCATAGGCATTTGTACTGCTGCTTCTTCTGAAATCTTGAGTGCCATTAGTTATATGAATACCCCGTGTTGCCTTGTTCTAATTTTTTAAATAATAATTCGTGTTGTTTCATAATGTCTTCATCTGAGTCCATCATCTTATCCATTTTATCTTCTAACTTTTCTACTGTTCTTTCAAGTTTATGAACTTTGTCTTCGTGTACTGCTTGGATAGTTGAAAGTTCAAATGTACGAGATAGACTCCAGCCAGCTAGGGCTAACAGTATTCCTACCAACATTGTCATTAATTTTTCAATCATGTTTTACTTCGTTTTCAAAAGACATGTCTGTTGCATGATCTTTTTGATATTTATAAGTTCTTTTTCCACATTTACAATTATCACAAGTGCATACACCATAATCATCTGCATGAAGGTCTCCACTACAATGACAATCACAGTGACAATTTTTGCACTTACCCATTATTTTTTCCAATCAAAGAGCCATTTAACATATTGTTTCCACATAGCTTTAATTTTTTTAATCATTTTTCTTTTCCTCAATCTCGTAGAAGAATTTATCAGTGTCTTCTGTTCTCCACTTCCTCGTGTCTTCTACATTCCACTCGGATGTTTGCACCTTCCAATCAGGAATTTCATCCTTCACAGTAAATGAAGGTATGTCCCATATTAGTCTGTTGTTAGGTTGAGCTGCATAGTTGCCGTTTTCCAACGCAAGTATGTGTGCGCACTTATGTTCGTGCGGAATTTCTGAATGATCAGTATCTAGTATATTACTATCTGGGTGGGCAAAATCAACAGTAAATAAGTAAGCACCGTGGTACCATTTTTTATCTTTGCCTATGTATTTACCGGATTGACCGTCTAAGATATCGTAAGAAGTAACAGCAGGATAATAACTAAAACAATTCCAAAGCTCCAGCTCATCCAATCTAGGTTTAGGAATTTCTTTGACATCAAACCCTCTTTGAATAAAGGCGGAAATCGGTAACCTATAGAATACAGCACCGTTTTCCATAATTGCATGAAAAAGGATAGGGCGTCCTGTGATAGACGCCAGACCAAAGATAATACAATCTTCAGTTTCTCCATAATGATTTTTAAGGTCATAGAGGTATTCTCTCCTGATCTGAGCGTACGTCACAGGTATGTTTGCGTTTAGATATGCCATACATACCTAGAATATAATTGCGCCAATGATAAGACCAGCAACAAACCAAACAATTTCTCTTCGGTTGTGTAGTTGCCACACCATTAATTGGTCTACATATTTTTTTATCATGTTTCCTCCTCTTTTATATTACCCCAATTGGGTCCCGATTCATAATCTACTTTGTTAGGAACTTCAAGTGTTACTGCAGTTTCCATTATTTCTTTTATTTTACCTGCATTATTACTTACCGATATATCAAGTTCATCATGAACTTGTATGTGTGGAGTAATTCCTTCTTTATATAATTCTATCATTGCCTTCTTTGTCATGTCTGCAGCTGATCCTTGTATTAATTTATTTAATGCTTTGTAAGTGTAGGCACGTTTAATCCCTGGTCCGTGTTCCTGGAGTGCTGCATCATGTGGTAATGGTTTATGAATACCAAACTGTGTAGGTTCCCATAAATGAAAACGACATAGTCGTCCTAGCAACGTACGAATTTGACCTCGCTCTTGTCCTCTATTCATAACATTGTCCATCAATCTTTTTACAAATGGAACTTTGTTATGGTACTGTTTAAATAGATCATCAGCTTTATCTTTACTTACCCCTAGTTCTGCTTGTAATTTATTTTTACCCATACCATAGAACAGACCAAGATTTATAGTCTTAGCCTGTGATCTAGGTATCCCTGCCATGTCTGCCACGATCGTATGGAAATCAGCATCACCTTGTTTATAGGCTTCCAATACTTCGTCCACTCCATAGAGATTCTGTAAAGCTGCATAATGCACTACCAGCCTAGGCTCTTGCTGAGAATAGTCAAATACACCCCATGTATGGCCTTCCTCGGGTATAAATAATGACCTAATCCGTGGTCCAAGTTCCTTGTTCCGTGCTGGTATTTGCTGTAAATTTGGGTTCGAGTAACTGAATCTTCCAGTTACTGTTCCACCATTATCTGATCTTAGCTGGTTTATTTCAGCATGAATTCGTCCTTTATGATTATGTTTTATTATGGTATCTATAAATGTGGTATGGGCTTTATTAATTTCACGAGCTCGGGCTATTCGTTTCACCAGTGGGTGGGGGTGATTCTGTAAAAAATTTTTGGTAAATGATGGAGAATCTGTTTTTTCGGTGCGGTCAAATGGTAGGCGAAGTTTTTGAAAAACTTGAGCGATGGATCTCGCTGCCCATATTTGAACATCTACTTGGGTTTCTTTTTTTACTATTTTTAAGCATTCTTTTTCTTCTTTATTTAACTCTTCTTTTAATTTGTGAGCTTGCTCTACGTCTACACGCACTCCTAAAAATCGCATATCGACTAAGCAAGGAAATAATTCTGTCTCAAGTTCAAAAATAGAAGTTAAGTCTTGGTGTAAAATTTCTTTTTTTAATTCTTGCCAAAGTTCATAAGTTAATTCAGCATCTTTTTCTGCATATGCTCCAACATACATAGCCGGTAGTTTATACATTTCAGCTTTAGCATCTACTCCCCAGTCTTTGGCAGCTTGGTACAAAGCAGATTCATCTTTACCATAACCTATATATCTTCTACTACAGCTGTTTAAATCATATCGCATTTGATTTTCATCAACAATCGCTGCAGCAATCATAGTATCAATTATCTTACCATTTATTTTAAGTCCAAGAGCTCTAATCCAACATACATCGTACATTGCATTATGAAATATTTTAATAGAGTCTGTGTTAAGAACACCTTGAAACCATTTTAAAACTTTTTTTCTATCCATATTACCACCACCTTCGTGAGCAATTGGATAATAAGCTGACCATCCTTTAACAGCAACAGCAATACCAGTAACGTCTCCTCTACCGGCCACAGAACCGGACCCCATCTTAACAAGGTCTGGATCTTTTGTTTCTAAGTCAATTGCAATCTCATCATACTTGGATAAGTCTGGAAAATTTTCTGGTGGTAACCATTCAGTTTGGGCTTTAAACAATGGAAACTGTATCATTTAACAATACCCCAAGAATTCTTTTTTTCTTTTTTTATCTCTTTCACAGGCTCAGGATAGTCTCTATCAATCGCCATGTCAATATAATGTTTTGCTTTTAATAAATCTTCTTTCTGATTTTTCTGTTTGTGACGACATAAATATTTTATAGCGTTGCCTTCTGCAAATGGAATATTATTTTTGTTAATAAATTCTGAAGGCTGAATGGCCATATTTCGATAATGATTTCCACCTACCTGCTTTTTATATATGTCGCTCATCCTTAGCTTCCTTAATTAATTTTTTAATATAGTATTCATGTCTTCTTTTTTTAACTTCTGGTCGTTGAAGATATGCTTTATCCCATGCTTTACCCTTAACACTTTGTCTCCATTTTTTTCTAGCTCGTTTTCTACTTTCAGCATAAGGATGGGTCATACATTTTCCATTGGGTAAGCCTTCTCATAATCTTTAGGTCTTATTATATGTAAGTTTTCTTTTGTTCGTGTTGCACCTACATAAAATAATCTTGTTTCATCATCGGGATTTTTTCTGTATGATTTATTTGTATTGTTAGTAAGATCAGTTAATAAAACTACATTAGGTCTTTCCCCACCTTTTACACTGTGTATGGTAGATAAATGAATTCTTGGATTTCCTTTTAAGTTTTCACCATTTCTACGCATGCTTCTAATATAATTTTTTCTTCTAAAGTTTAGATCATTAAATGCTTCATACCAAACTGTATCAGTTTTTAATCCATAGTCTTTTAATTGAGATAAATTATAATAACTTTCTTTAGCCATTCCTTTAAGTTTTGATTTAGTTGCATGTTGAGGAGTCATATAACTATATATTTTTTCTACTTGTTTATAGTTTAATGGAGTTCCTTTTCTTGCTAACTCCCAATCTGCTGCAGCTTCAGCTGCATCTTTTTCAGGCATTATTTTAAATCTATTTTCAAAGTACCAACCCCGTTCTCTCATTTCATCTTCTATACTATCTAACATATGACGTGTTCGAGATAACACATACCATTCACCTGAAGACATATCTAAATCTTTTATATCATCATGAAATTTTAAAGCTCCTTCATAATCTCTTGGAGCCCATTCTTTATATCTTCTATTAGAAACTCTTTTAATAATACCTAAAGCAAAGTCATGAATAGCTCTTGGAATTCTACGAGACTGTGTAAGATTTAAAAGTTTTCCTGTTTGTGCAATAAAAGAATCTACATCAGCACCGGCCCATCTAAATATAGCCTGGTCATCATCACCTGCAATAAAAGAATCTTCTGTGTTATTCCAAATAGTTTTAGCCATATCCCACTGCATTAACGATAAGTCTTGTGCTTCATCTATAAACACAACATCAAACTTTGGACATTTATCTGATTTAATAAATTCTGTTATCATGTCATTATAATCTTTAAGAACATTTTCTTTTTTATATCTTTCTAATTCATTAGCTAAGTGAACAAGAGTTTTATATTCTACTTCAGTGTTATGCTCTCCCATTTTTAACTGTTGTTCTAATGTTATATTTCGAAGTTTAGCTAAATGAATAAGTCTTAAATAATCACTTTTAGTTGTAAAAATACCAGTCTCCTCTTCATCATATTCATTGTAATCTAAAAATATATTTAATTTTTTACCCAGATCTTCATAATGTCTTTTCTGCATTACCTGGTCTTTATTGTAACCAAGTTTTCTAAATGCTAATGAATGTAGTGTTCTAAAGTATGGAAGATCATCTTCTGTATAATTAAATTTATCCATTGCTCTACCTTTAGCTTCGTTAGCAGCTTTCTTAGTAAATGCAAAATATCCTATCTTATCTGGATCTGTATCTTTTAAATATTCCTGAACCTTGTTTAATAAAGTATATGTTTTTCCTGTGCCTGGTGGTCCTAATACAATTGTTTTCATTAAAAAGGTGCTTCCTCTTTTAATTTCTTTTGAGTAAATTGATCTTCAACTTTATCAAATATATCTACTTTCATAATGGATGGTTTCTTTTTACCAATAGTCATTCTTCCTTCGTCACATCCACAATGTTCTTTTAACATTTGTTGTGTAACTTGGTAATCTTCTTTCCATTTTTTCTTAGTTAAATGTCCATGAAAGAATCTATGAAAAGTAAATATATGTTTACCATCTTCAGAATAAACAGCTCCATTTAAAATATCTTTTTTAGTAACTGATCCAATTGATCTTTGAATACAGTAGTCTTCTAAATGATTACTTAATTGATCTATCTTAGATGATCCAACCGGTGCTTCTACTTCTTCAATTCCTTGTAAAAGCATATCAGTATATTTTTCAAATTCTTTAACTGTAATTCTCGGTGGTTTTTTATTTATTTGTTTTGCTACCGTTCTTCTAAATAATCTTTGTTCCATTAAATAGTCTATATTGTCTAACTTAACCCTATCCCCATCTACGTTAACCCAATAATATGGTTCATCTAATAAAATTTTTTGTAAATCAGTAAGTGATGGAAATACCGCTTCACCACCTATCCCAAATTTTCTAGTTCTGCATAAATTTTTATCACAGTGATTACACATTGGTTCTTCATTACATTTAAAACCTAAATCTTTACCATCATTAAATTTTATTTTTCCTTGAACAATCTTATCCTCTAATGGTCCTTCAGAATGTTTGTCAAAATATTTATAATTAAATGCATTAATCTTCGCTTGCCAATTTTCTGGCCATTTTCTTTTTGCATATTGAATGTATTGATAAAGTATTCTATCTCTACCATCTTTAATTTCTGTTTGAGTTATAGATTCTAAACATGGGGGCCCGTCATTAAATTCTGATTCAGGTCTTTTAATTTCTAATTTTTCTAGTTCTTCGGGTGTTAATCTATTTCTTTGATATAAACTGTAAAAGCCAGACAGAGCCGCTGCTTCTCCATTCTCCAGAAAGGCATATCTTGTTGTATCATCCCCATTAAAGTAGGGTAAATTTAAAAAATTTCCTGTGTCATCTTGCGATTTTAATTCTATTTGTTTTGGAAATACCTCGGAACCGCCATATCCTAAAATAGCACTTACCGACAAAAGTTTATCTCTCATTAATTTTGCTTCAACGTGAACTGTTGTAAAACAAAATACATGAGCACCTCCAGATTTAGATCGAAATACTATTAATGGTAATTTTAAACTTTTAATTTTGTTAATTAATTTTTTATGATCAAATCCTGCATAAGAATCTATATCTATACATCCCCATACACATTTATTGTCATCATTGATTGGAATTATACCTAGACTCGGTTCAATTCCTTGAAGATGTTTATTCCATAGATCATCGGTAACTTTTTCTCTTGTTACAAATGACTTACCTTTTATCTTTTGACCGTCTTCACCTTTTTTGTCAACATAAGTGACACCTCGTGCACGATCTAATCCTTTAAATATATCTTTAAAATTTGCAACTGACATAATTTTTCAAAGTGGGCGTATCCACTCTCGCTTCCTCGCCCACTACCTAGGATTCGGTTAGTATGGTGTACTACTTGTTTCCTCTGAGCCATGCTTCGCTTGCACTTCGCCTTTACCTACTCGGTCAGCAAAAGTTTTAGCGATATCATAGATTGATTTGTCAGATACAGGACCAACTTTAGATACATCCCATCCAAACCATGTTCCTTTGTCGTTAGACATTTGAACAGTCTTTAGATTATAAATGTGGCTATATGTTGGCGGTGTAAATAATCCGTTTTTACCCTGCATTTTTATGCCCATCATCATTGAGTTCCATTTTCTACTCACTTTTAATTGAGTAGCTTTCATAGAAATCAAAGCTGTTGTTGGACTCTTACCTAAGAGTATCACAAAGTGATTGGCAGTGTTTTCTAAATAGTTACCATTAGGTAATCTATCTTTGAAAGATTTATCACGAGTAGTTGTACTCACGATATCACTGTCTGCCTCGTGAATCGCAACTGGCGCACCAGTGCTAGTTCCACGATCCTGCCACTCTATGTATTGTCTTTTGTAAAAGACGGGCAGTACATCGATTGAATCATACAGTTCATTAGAAACTGTATTAATTATCTTGCCAGGTTCTGCGCCCTTAACATATTTCCCGTGAGATTTATTTACCTCGGGAGATAGTTGTCCCAAAACTTTTAAGAAAGGTAACGCAAGATCTTCCTGCGATATGTTTTGAGCACCTTTATTAGCATCAGCTTCAAAAATATTTGTTGCCAATGCTCCTTCTTTTTTCGTTGCTACTTGGTTCATAGTTATTGTTTCCTTTTTATTGTTGTTTTATTTCCAATGAATACATTGAAAATTTCCGTTGGCATTTCTTTGCCTGCTTCAATACGTTCACGGACTAACGCTTTCAGGGTCATAGGTTCTACCTTCAACTTTTGTGTCGGTGAAAACCCATGGCCCTTCGCAAGTTCAGCATAATCTGCTGCCCTTGTATCTTCGTTACGACCAAATGATACAGAAATTTCATTCTTTATAATATCACCTAATCCATTGTTACGAAGCCAGTTAAACGCCGCTTCTTTATTCGCCTGTGTAATAGTGGCGCTGTAATGCGGCTTAACATCTACCGAAGATCCATCCATCAATTTTAAATGAGATAAACCCATCTCACTCATCATCGTTGGAATAATTTCTCCAGATAAATGTTCTTGTTTTTTCTTTAATTTTTTTAAATTTTCTTCTCGAAGTTCTATATCTCTTTGAAGATCTTCTAATCTTTCAACTTGATCAGCTAAAGATTGTATATTATCAGTTTTTTTAATGACCTCCTGTTGGTCTTTTTCAAAATCAATCATCTATTTTTCCTTTCTCGTATAAATTAATTTCTATAGGATAGTATTTTCTTTCTTGTCTATCCCATTTTAAAAGTTTATAATTTCCACTTGTCATATCTGATACAATAGAACATGCAACTCCAATAATTGCTGGATCTCCTGTTAATAATAAATAATCTTCTTTTTTAAAATTTTTTAACGCTTTTCTTAATTTAAAAATTAAAGGACCAGGAGAAAAAATTATTTGAGATAATTCAGGTAATAAAAATTTAAATGAACCAAATTCAGCTGCCCCTATAATATTTATTTTAGGTTTACCTTCTTTAGTTCCAGGAATTTCTTGTATTACATGGACTACAGATAAATTATTTTCTTTCATGCTTGACAATATAGGTCTTTAAGATTATATTGTCAACTAGAAAGTAAAAATGAATTACAAATTTAAGACAAAACCATATGCGCACCAATTAACTGCGTTAGAAAAATCATGGAATAGGGAGACCTATGCTTATTTTATGGAAATGGGTACCGGTAAAACTAAAGTCCTGATTGATAACGCAGCTATGCTTTATGATAAAGGAAAAATAAATGGTGTATTAATTGTTGCTCCTAAAGGAGTCGTTGGAACCTGGTATAATCAAGAACTTCCGGCGCATTTACCAACACATATAGAAAATGTGTCCGTATTATGGCAATCAAATATAACTAAAGAACAATCTCGTAAATTAGGTACTTTATTTAAAACAGGAGAAGAGCTTCATATTCTAATTATGAATGTAGAAGCTTTTAGTACAACTAAAGGTGTAGATTTTGCAGCTAAGTTTTTAGCTTCTCATAATACGTTAATGGCTATTGATGAATCTACTACTATTAAAAATCCTCAAGCTAAAAGAACTAAAAATATTATCAAACTATCAGAAAGAGCTAAATATAGAAGAATAATGACAGGTTCTCCCGTTACTAAAAATCCATTAGATTTATTTAGCCAATGTTATTTTTTAGATCCTTTTCATTTAAATCACGAGTCTTATTACTCATTTAGAATGAGATATGCAGTTATGAAAACGGCTAATATTGCAGGTCGAAAAATTCAATTGGTATCGGGCTTTAGAAATTTAGGGGAGTTATCGGAAAAATTAAAACCTTTTTCCTACCGAGTTTTAAAAGAAGATTGCTTAGATCTTCCTGACAAAATTTATATGAAACGTCAAATTAACTTAAGTCCTGATCAACATAAATTATATGATCAAATGAAAAAAGAAGCATTAGCTATTTTAAATGGTAAAAAAGTTACGACCGTCAATGCTCTTACTCAACTTATGAGATTACATCAAATTACATGCGGTCACTTTACATCTGATGATGGCAGCACTCAACCTATTAAGAATAATAGAATAGATGAATTAATGGATGTTTTGGAAGAGATTGAAGGAAAAGCAATTATATGGGCGCATTATCAATATGATATTACTACCATAATTAAAGAAGTTGTTAAGGTCCATGGTCCGGGGTCCATTGTGGATTATTATGGATTAACTCCCCAAGATGAAAGACAACCTAATATAAAGAAATTTCAGTCCGACCCTAAGTGTCGGTTTATGGTTGGAACGCCCTCTACGGGCGGCTATGGCATTACTTTGACGGCTGCAAACACCGTAATTTACTATTCTAATGGATATGACCTCGAAAAAAGATTACAGTCAGAAGACAGAGCACACAGAATCGGACAACAAAAGTCGGTAACGTACGTGGACATTCTGGCTGATGAAACAGTTGACGAGAAAATCGTAAAATCTCTAAGGAAAAAAATAAATATAGCGTCAGAAGTTTTAGGTGAAGAATTGAAATCATGGATTTAATAGGATATACGCGCAACGCGCGCTAAAATTTTAGGATACGACTTTTCCGCCAGACCATTTCATCTCGGGCAGTCCGTTGTCAAATTTTTTTCCGTCGTAAGTTAAAACTTGTTTTCTGTTAGCACCAGCTTCATTATAGCTCACGTGCACCCAGCCACCTGCTGGATCGTCCTTATTGTAGAACTCGAGGATCAGCTGGTCAAAATCTACGTTATTAGAAAGCCAGTAAGCAATCTTAATATTTGGTACGCCTGCTATTTCGAAGTCGACCGCCTGGCCCTTAGCATGTTGGCTCGTTTTTTTCGAGCCGATAGCTTCGCAAAGTGCTTCCGATCTGTAACCAGAGGTAATAGTAATGGGTTTATCAAAGTGCGCACGAACCGGTTCCAAAATTTCATAACATAC
>VTLG01001134.1_pt1 | contig 17914 bp, 16 predicted proteins | sample 4694571 | NCBI WGS metagenome assembly VTLG01 (sample SAMN12604809, study PRJNA352737) | marine metagenome | biome: ENVO:00000447; feature: ENVO:00000209|ENVO:00000569|ENVO:01000036; material: ENVO:00002151; isolation source: viral sequences binned using virsorter ... | reverse complement strand
GTAGAGAAACTTGATTTTAATGACAATATTATTAGAATAGGAGATAGCCCTACTGAAGATGGCTCTCTTAGTATTCATATCGGAGATTATGCTGGTGCTTATCAAGGTGATGGTGCAAACTATGCTGTCAATGTAGGATATTATGCAGGATATCAAAATAGTGGTGTTTACAATATAACTATGGGTTATGCAGGTGGAATGCAGATGAAACCTGATTCCGATTATAATGTAGCTATTGGATATTATGCAGGCTATCTAGCTTCTGGAGATGAGTCTGTATATATTGGATATAAAGCTGGTTATGGTATTGATGGCGACACCGATGCAGATTCTCGTAGAGTTGCTATTGGTTCTGAAGCTTTACTTGATGGTTATGAAAATGATAATACTGTAGCTATAGGTTATCGTGCTGGACATTACGCTGTATCGGGCTATGACAATGTTGCGATAGGTGATCGAGCTGGAGCATGGGGAAATGGCACCCTTAGAACTAATAGTAACTTTGCTACATATCAGGGAAATACTGCTATAGGGCATAATGCATTTTATAATCCGTTTAGTGAAGCTGCGGATAGTGATTGCTTATGGAATACTGTTGTAGGTTATCAAGCAGGATATAATGCAGATGATAATGGAGATTTAAATTTTTCAACCTTTTTGGGAGCTAGAGCTGGATATAATTGTGAACAAGCTTATGGAAATACCGCTGTTGGTCTTGAAGCTTTTCGTGATAGTGAAGGAAGTTATAACACCGCTGTTGGATATCAAGCTGGAAGATCAACTACTAATCAAGACTTTGCAGTATCTCTAGGCTATCGTGCTGGATATAGTGCAGCTAATCTTAATTTCACAGTAGATATTGGCTATAAAAGTTGCCAAGACGCTGTCCGGGTTTACTATACTTCAGCTATTGGATATCAAGCAGGTAGGAATGCAGATTCTGACTATAGTATATTCTTAGGTTATAACGCAGGAGCATATTGTGTTGGTGATTATAACATTGAATTAGTTACAAATGGTGCAGCTACTAGTATCTTAGATGATCTTTCTAATAAAATTCATATTGAAAATACAATTGTTGGCGACACCTCAGCTAAGAAACTTGCTATTGGAAATGTAGGCGTTGGAGACGTTGTGCCTGATGCAACTCTCGAAGTTAAGCCAAGCGCCACTACTGATGTGGGTCTAATTGTACAGGGCGCGTCAAGTCATACAGCCAACCTTACAGAATGGCAAAATAGTTCTGAAACTGTTTTAGCTTATGTAGATGTAAATGGTAGTATTTCGGGTAATGCAATCAAAACTCCTTTAATATCCAATGCTGATGGGGCAACCATTACGTTTGATTTAGACACAGGTAATACACATGCCGTAACTTTAGGAGACAATAGAACATTGGCTATATCTAATGAGTCGCCGGGACAAAAGTTTATGTTAAGATTAGTACAAGATGCTACTGGTGGTCGAACTGTTACTTGGTTTAGTACCATTAAATGGGCTGGTGGAAGCGCTCCAACATTAACAGCTACAGCAAATAAAGCAGACGTATTTGGATTCTTATGTACGGGTACAGATACATATGATGGATTTGTAGTAGGGCAAAACATATAAGGAATTTATATTATGAGTCATGATATTTTTGATCATAGACATTATGTAATTATTCCATATAGTGAAGTTAATAATATTAATTTTGATCAAGTTATAGAAAGTAGTATTGATACTGTGAGAAAGTCGGTGGATAATACAAAAACATTTGTGAAATATAAAGGAGAGATGCCTTCTAGCATTACTACTATTGAAGGTAAAAGCCAAGAATATTATTATGAAGAAATGCGAGTCATATTAAGTGGCGAAGAATGGACAATGCCAATATAGGATCTTATATCTATGTCTACCACTATACGTAATACTTATACATCAAATTTACATATTGGTCCGATAATCACAACGCGAGGGTTGGTTTCGTGCTGGGACGCTGCTTCTGTATATAGTTATCCTCGCACAGGTACAAAATGGTATGATCTAATAACACGAAATGCCAATGATGGGAGTTTGTATAATATGTCAGATGCTAATTTTAATACAGATGGTATGGGTAGTTTTGCTTTTGATGGAACGGATGACTATATAACTGTGCCAGACGACCCATCTATTGATGTAGGAACTGGTTCTTTTACTGTAACAGCATGGATCAAAGTCAATAAGGATATTGATACTTTTGATTACATGTATGTTGTAGGTAAACGAGGCTTGGGAGCTTCTGCGGGGGCGGGCTGGATGATTCAGATTAAGCCAGAACCAGTTATTGTCTATCCAATCACGCCGACCAAGTGGCGATTTTCTGGTACAGGAATCGAAGATAGTTCGGGAACTGCTGTGTCATTTCCTACGAGTGTAGCGCAATTTGATATAGATGTATGGACTCATATTGCATTGACTTATGATCGGGGTCAGACATCTTCTATATATGCGAATGGGATCGAGGTTATGGGTATGGGCATACCGACGCTGAATAGCCTATCTAATTCTATTCCTTTAGAGATTGGCGCCACTAACTATTGGAATGCCCAGCATCTGCTATATCTGAGACCTTTTGTGGGATCTATCTCTTCTGTTCATTATTATAATACTGCATTGAGTAGTCAAGAGATTAAACGGAACTATGATACAGTTAAAGGAAGGTTCGGTTTATAAGGATTTAATATGGAAATAGTTGTAAAAATTAATTCGGTTAATAATGATCAGAAAAATTATCAAGATGGAGATATTGTACAAACGTTTACTAACGACCATATACATATATGTCATGCCGAGATGATTTGTCATCCTAAACACTTTGCGTTGAATACTTTTGGTCTTCGAGATAGAAATACTTTATTAGAAAAATTTATGGAAAAAACCAGCAAATATAAATTTACTAGACTAAACAGTAACGATGTTCAAAGATTGAATTTATTAACAAATGAAGAAGATATCCTTAATACAATTCCCAATAGTAATAACGAATATATTGATGTCGGAATGTATTTAACACGTAGAACGAAATATCCTAATCATAAAATTTTTGGTGTTTCACATGGTAATGAAGTATGGTATGGTGGTATTGTTACTAAAGATAAAGTTGTCATTGATACTGTTTGGAACGATATTGAGACTGACAGTGATAACTTAAAAAACAATCATAATCATTGGCCCCTTAGCGATGTAGAAAAGAGACATTTTTTACCTTTGAATTGTATTGGTTATAAATTTAATAGACAGACATGGACTAGTGAAGTTAAAGAAATATCTATAGATACAGCTTGTGAGAGAGGGTGTTGTGTATGTGAACCAGACGTAGTAGTTTTAAATAATGAAGGGGAGGACGATGGAACTACTGAAGAGGGTCCTATGATAGCTAAAAGGAAATGGCAGGTTCCTTATTGGGATTTGACTTCCAGTTTAGGAGTTAATGTTGATGATGTACGCAATAAAGACAAAGAAGTTGATGTTAGATCAGATGATCCTTTGATTCAACGTAATAAAATGGATGATATTAATGTAGATAAAGTTGAGGAAGGTATTGTAACTATATAGGTAATTCATGGCTACTATAACAAAAACAATTGGAACGAGTAGTAGAGACTATTCCACGATGCTTTTATGGGAAGCAGACTTGGATGATGATAGTGTTTATGATGCTGGTGATGATGCAGTAGGGGCATGTTATAATGATTCTGCGTTTGATATGGCAGGAACTTATCTTTATATTGACAGCGGCGGTTCGGTGGGTGGGGGTGGAGCATTGGGGTCTGTAAAATTAACGGCCCCTGAAGGTCAAAGGCATGATGGTACTGCTGGCACAGGAGTTAGAATTGTTTCTACTACCGCACATAATAGAGTATATATGAGACCACAAGATTCTGCTGAAGGATGGCAAATTGTTGAGTGGATTGAATGCAATAATAATGGTCGAGATACTATTAGTTTTAATAGTAGTGGCGCAACTGATTGTGTCCCAGTTCTTCGGAATTGTATTATTCATAACGGAATGAGGTCTTTATTGCAAGCAACTAACAAAGACTGTCGTGCCTTAAATAATCTTTTTTATGCAGGAGGAGCAACTGATGACGGTGGTGTAAAAGGAGTAGATATTGATGCTGATTTAGCTAATGGAGGATTTTTAAATAATACAATTTATGGAATTAATAACGATACTAGTACCGCATTATATGGGCTCTATATACGTAATGATGACACAGACGGTGTTCTTAAAAACAATATAGTTATGGGAACGTCCAGCAGTGGAGGAGCAACCCCTGTAGATATTAGATTTCCATCTTTCTCTTCTAATATAGCTTCAGATTATAATATGACCTCTGATAGCAGTGGAGACAATGCTGGAGGATCTAATAATTTAATTGATAAAACGACTGGTGATCAATTCGTGTCAACCACAACCGGATCTGAAGATTTCTACTTAAAAGATGGGGCAGATGCCATACACGCAGGCGTAGATTTAGCAACGACTCCAAACGGTGTTAATATCGATATAAAGGGATTTGACAGAGCTTCTCATGGAGTTATATGGGACATAGGAGCTAGTCAAAACGTACATACTTATAATGCGGCATTCGCAATGTTTGTAGATTAAAGGCAATATTATGTTAGGTTTTTCGTCCATATCGTCATTACCAATTAGTACGGCGTATTCTCCAGTTGTTACAAGTCAAAAGATACCTCTGGAGGTATTGTCTAAGATTTCTACAGTGGTAGAACAGGTTGATATACCCATTGAAATCTTAGGAACAATACATACTGTTATAGAACAGGTTGATATACCCATAGAAATTTTAGGGGTTAAAACCGAGGCAGAACCATTAAAATGGGTATTAAATAGTAGAGGAAAACAGTGGGTATTAAATCCTCAAACAGCACAGTGGGAATTAAATACTCAAGTGACAGATTGGAGTTTAAATGCTCGACTCGTACAATGGGATTTACAAAAGCCGAAAACCATGAAATGGACTGTTAAGTAATGAGTGTAGTAAGCACAGATTTAGTTATATATACCGCTGCTAATATGCCAGAAGACAACGCTAGTCTAACTGGAGGAGATATTAATAGTGGTATACGAGCTAGTTTTGATGATCTATCTACCCCTAGTCGAGTTGTTGTTTATAGTGCTAGTGGAACAGATACAAGTCAAAATTTGACCGTGGTTGGTCGAACCTCAGAAGGAACTATTATATCAGAAACTGTGTCGTTAGCAGGAACCACTCATGTATTTACCAGCTATACTTATGGTAGAGTGTTATCGGCAGTATTAAACGCAAGTGCTATAGGTAGTATTTCAGTAAGTGGCAATACAATTAATAACCTTTCCAATATTCCCGTAGGAGAGTATGGTTTTCGTAGACCTTTTTATGATGCAACTGCGAGCGTAGAGACATCAAAAACATATTATGAAAAACTTTTTGTAAAAAACAATAATACTAGTGCCGCTCTAACAGATGCAAAAATAGTAGAAGTGAATGATGGCTTAGCATCAAAGATAGATTTTGGACTAGAAGATAGTAAAAAATCCAATCAAACAGTAACAAATAGAGAAACGGCTCCGACAGGTATTGGTGGAGGGTTTGGTTCAGGTCCTAGTGGTATTATGGATGATATGTTACTTGTGAATGATTATCAAGGTATGTGGGTAAAGTTAAGCTTAGGTGCGGGAGAAGCCGCTACTAATAGTTTTTATGAAGTTCAAATTTCTGGTACAACGGTGTAAAAATGGGATTAACAGCAGATCAAAGACTATGTAAACAACCAACTGAAACACGTAGGTTCACAATGAACTTTAGTAGCGTGTTAGGTACGAGTGAAAATATTACTGATATTACTTCTATTAATTCAGAAAGGGTGGGTGGTTATGATAGCGATTTAATCATTGGCTCCACTGGCTTAGTTAGTGCTAGTCCTACTACTACTGCTGAAATGTATATTCAAAGCGGTACACTAGGAAGTACTTATCGTATTGAAGTTTTGGTTAATACAGACGCCTCTCAAATTCTTGAAGGTGATGGCATTTTATATGTAACGGATCAATAATATGGCAACATGGCAAAATACTAGTTTAATAATGTTACGTACTATGCTCAATGACGCAGGGTGCGAAAGTGTACGGTATACTCCACAACGATTAGATGACTTATTAATTACGGCTGCATATCTATTACCCTTAGAAGTTAATTTTAAGAATGATTATGTAGTTGATGTGGAATTACGAACTATTACTCCTGACCCCATATATCCAACGAAACAAGAGGATGGAGACGAGTTCGTTAACTTATTAGTTTTGAAAGCAGCCTGTATGGCTGACGAAGGCAACTTTAGAACTGCGGCATTAGCTCAGGGTGTTACGGCTCGTATTGGTCCTGCATCTTTACAAACTAGTAGTTATGGACAATATCTAGGAACGTTGCTTAATGAAGGTCCGTGTAAGGCTTATGCTAAATTAGTAGAAGTATATAATATGGGTTACGATGGCTCAAAAATTATTCGTGCGGTACTGTCTCCTTTTGTTGCTAATGACTACGATCCAAGTAATTTAGGTACTATTAGATAAATATAAATGAAAGGTTAATACTATGGCTGATATGGCTGGCAATACGATAACAACGGGTCCTTATACGAGGTCCTATATTAATCACGGCAGTGTTGTGGTTGGTTCGCCTCGTGGTAGCGGGTATTTAAATAGCAATTATTTATTCGGTGTGGGATATGCAGGGGCTGTTCCTCTTTCAAGTCGAATCCCCTCTCTTAGTGATATAAATGCAGACTATGGTAGCGTAGCTACTGGCTGTCCTCCTTGTTCATAATTATGGTTGGTTGCATATGGTAAATCCATTTAGCGGCATTATCGATAGTGGTTTTAAGTCTGTATTTAATAATGCTATTTCGGCAATATTAGCAGATGATGCTTTAACTATTTCTTGTACATTAGACTATGGCATTACTAAGTATGAAAATTGCGGTAACTGTTTATATGATCCTATTGGTCAAAAGTCATCTAATAGATTTCAAAACGGAGGTCCTGCTCCCTTCCCATTTGGTACTTTATGCCCACTCTGTAATGGGAATGGAAAAAAGCCTGTGACTAGCTCAGAGAATGTTAATTTAGCTGTAATTTTTGAGCCTAGACAATTTTTAGAAATGTCTACTCCAGTCAATACTGCTGATGGATATATCCAAACATTAGCGACTAAGTCTATGACTTCTAAATTGCAACGAGCGAAGGAAATTGTAGTAGCTACGGATGTGTCGGGATTTTTTACACATAGATACCAACGAGTTAGTGAGCCCCTTCCTATTGGATTGGGTAATAACGAGTTTGTGATTTGTACTTGGAGAAGAGGTGGGTAGTGGAAGCAATTGCTACTATTAAGTTAGATTCGAATTTTTCATCTACATTTCATAAAAATGTTGTTGCCGAAATTACACAAAGAATAAAGAAAGAGTCTGTGAAGATTAAATCTACTATTACTGATAAACTTAGAAATGCAGTACGAGACTCAGTAATGGCAACTGAGGAATATCAGTCTATAGTTCATGGTAAGTTACGAGCTGAGTTGGGAATCCCTGATCCTAATGGTCGTATTATTACCATTATTGATACGTGGGTTAATAATATTATGGTTGATGTGAAGGCGGGAACAAGTCCTCTATTATTAATAACAATTGGTATTCTTCAAGACGATTATGGAGATGTATTGTCATTACCACAGGCTCAATATACTTATCAAAGCCACCGCAGTAAAGGAGAAATACCTTGGCTTAAATGGTTACTTTTAGAAGGCGATACAAGGCTTGTGACTACATATGAATTTTCTAGTAATCCAAGGGGGAGTCGTACCGGTATGGGCATTATGGTTAATAAAGAACGTGGATTTTGGCAAGTACCACCAGAATTTTCTGGAACTTCAGTAGATAACTTTGCTACACGAGCCCTTGGCAATATTCAATCTGTCCTTGATACAATAGTAGAACAAGCAGTTAGAGGTGCGTTCAAATGAGTACATGCAATATTTCTACAACATTTAAGCAAGTGTCACAAGTTGGAAATACTCTTTTAAATTCACAACTGGAGTCTAATCTTAAAAGCTTTATTGATTGGGGTATGCTGGGTATTGGGGGATGGTTTAATATAACCATTCCAACATCTGGCGCATGGGGAGGTACTTTTGATCAGTTAAGAGTTGTAGATGATCCATCGTATACTTTAGGTCAGGTATGGGAAAGCGCTCGTAAAGATTGGGTATGGGAGACTGAAACACCATATCCTATATCACCAATTAATATATCTGGTGTTTATATTAATAGTTCATTAAAAGCAACTGGAGACGCTACTTACGGCCATCATTATAACTACCCTTTAGGGCGTGTAGTGTTTGATACTGCTATACCGACCACTTCTACTGTTCAATTAGAATATAGCTATAGAAACGTGCAAACCTATATTGCGGATCAAGCTCCATGGTGGGATGAATTGCAATATAATTCTATGCGGGTGGATGATGCCACCTTTAGTCAAGTATCATCAGGAAACTGGAGTATTTTATCTAATCATCGTGTTCAAATGCCTGCGGTTGTGATTGAAGTAGTTCCTCGTAGAACTTATCAGCCCTATGAGTTGGGGTCGTCAAATAATTTTATTACTCAAGATGTGTTGTTTCACGTTGTAGCTGAATCAAGATGGTGGCGCAATCAATTAGTGGACATTATTTCACTACAAAAGGATAAGACATTAATGTTGTATGATTCTGATAAATTGGCTGATTCAGGTGCTTTCCCTTTAGATTATAGAGGGATGGTGGTAAACTCGACAAATAATTATTCCGGTATTGTGAATACTGCTGGATATCAATTAACTACTGCTAGAATAGTGAATATGGGGGTGACGGAGATGGAATCATATAATTCTAGACTATATGAAGGTACTGTGAGGGCTAGTTTTGAGATGATTTTTACTTAATGGTGTATTTATAGGTAGATTTTCCTCCCAAAGAAAAATTTAAGAATTTCCTAAAAAAGGAGAGATTTATGGCTAATAGAATTTATTTTGCAAATCAACAGCTGGCCTTTAGACGGGATGGTGGTTCAACTTGGACAGCCGCACATGGTGTGCAGTCGGTTGCAGTTACAACCACATTTAATCTTGAGCAAGCGTTTGAATTGGGCCAGTTGGCTATTTATGAAAACATTGAAGGTGTTCCAGACATTGAATTAACTGCTACCAAGGTTTTGGATGGATATCCTTTACTTTATCACTTATCAACGTCCAGAGACTCAGGTCACGCGACCGCTCCAACATTAGCTGGTCGTTCCAATGCTAAGTGTGTAACAGCGTTGGGTATTTGGCCCGATACAGCAGATTCTGCTGGCGCTGGTGGAGCTGCCGCTAGTACGCAAATGGAATGCTCTGGTATGTTTGCTAGCTCTATATCTTATAGCTTTCCCACTGAAGATAACTTTACTGAAGATATAACATTAGTAGGTAATGATAAAGGATGGAAAAGTGCCACAACTACCGCGATTGATTGTGATAATCCGGGGTGGGCTTTCGCGGCTGCTGCTGGTTCTTTTGGCAGTAATGATGATGCCCCTCAAGGTACGGGCGGCGTTCAACGACGTGAAAATTTAGCCTTTAATAGTGAAAATGCAAGAGATGCAGGAGGTCCTGACTATACGTTACTACCAAGACAAATTCCGGGTGTTAGCACGAGTGGTTGGATGCGTCCACAGAATGCTGGCAATGAGGTCCATCTTCAAAGTATATCGATTTCCACCGATTTAGGTCGTGAAGAACTTTTTGAACTGGGAACTCGACAACCGTACGCTAGAGTTGTGACCTTCCCAATTGAAGTGACGTGCGATATTGAAGTGTTATCCCTTAGTGGCGATATGATCAATGCATTTTCTGACGGTTGTATTTATTCCACTGACCAGTGTACTGGCATTTCTGACAATCTGCAAAATGAGTCGATTCGTCTTGCAACCTGTGAAGGTACACGAATTTTCCTTGGTGATAAAAATAAGTTAGCGTCAGTAAATTACGGTGGAGGTGATGCTGGTGGTGGTAATGTAACTGTCACCTATAGCTATACCACCTTTAATGACTGCACTGTTATGCATCCACAAGATCCAGATGCCTCGGGCACTGAATGGTGGGATGCTCGTGCTAGTTATTTGACTTCTGCTATAGTATAAGTTTTGTAAATGGTTGACTATAAGGGGGGAGGGACCATTCCTCCCCCTTTTTGTCAGTAGTAAAGCGATAGCCTTGGCAAGCACATATAAGGATCGATATAGGGGCGAGTTTTCACTACTGACTTTTTTTAATATAAGAATAAGAGGATAGAGGCTATTATAATGGAAGAAGGAAGACGTAATTTTTTAACTTATCAGATTGTTAGTGGGTTAAAATTTATTACTATAGATGGTATAAGATACAAACTTATTGCTCCATCAAAGGAACTAAAATTGTTAGCTGAACACGTATATCAAGAGACGATACATTCATTACGGTTTGATAATCTTATTACTCAAGAAAAAGCTGATTTGTTTTTACTCAGACTGAATACATGGGGACCACAGGATAATGAAGCGTTGACAAAACTAGAAAAGTATTTGGATGATAAGAAAGTGGATTTATATCACGCTCTCTACGATATGGAAAGACAAAAACGATTGCGGCGTACGATTGATGGGATTAAAGCCTCTATTCACAAGTCCTATCTCCGCAAACATTCTTTGGACTACATGACATTAAATTATCATGCTTTAATTACTAAACGAAAGTTTATTACAGCTATGTGCTTAAGAGATACACACAACAATCCTGTGTATAGTGAAAAGGATTTTTGGGATGCAGATTCAACTACATTAGAGCAAGTGACCGACAAGTTAGATCAAGACATTGTTTCAATGGAGGAATTTCGAGAATTAGCACGCAATGAGCCGTGGCGTAGTATGTGGAGTTTGGGCAAAGAGACATGTATGGGATCTCCGGTAATAGAATGGACGGAGGAGCAAAAACATTTAGTAGCGTTTGCTAAAATGTATGATAATGCTTATCAAAGTCCTGAAGCTCCTTCGGATGATGTATTTGAAGACGACGATATGTTCGATGGATGGATGATTGATCAAAAAAGATTGCGAGAAAAGGACCAAAAACAAAAGCAGGTTGATACCCTTAATAATGTTCCTGATAAGGCTCAAGAGGTGTTTGTATTTGCACCTACTAAAGAAGATGCTGAAAGAGTTTATGATCTTAACGATACGACATCACGTATGAAAATAAAACAACGACAGAAGTTTATTGATGCAAAAGGGGAGGTCGAAGCTAAAGATCTTCCAGACACTCAAATGGAATTGCGTAACCAACAGATGAGAGAATATAAAGAAAAAATGTCTAGAGGAGGATAATCATGGGATATGATCAAGATCAAGAAGAGAATTTTATGGAGTTTCGTAGGCAAGCCAATATAAACCGTGACCGTACTACATCAAAATATAAAGATGGCTCTAAACGTAGGCTGACTAATATTTTAAAGAAAAAGTTTGATACTACGATTATTGGTTCATTAGCTGCATTTGAAGAAAGATTTGGAGATTTATGGGGACACGGTTCTCCTATTGAAGTTTTGGATGAAGATCAAAGATATTGGAGGGAAGTATGGATGGAAACTAGATCAAAAGTTTTAGACAATGGTAATGCTAATTCGAGAGCGGCTCAAAATGAGATTGCTCAATATACACTGTCGTGGAATCGTTATCTTACTGATAGCAATCCACATGAATAGGAATTTATAGGAGTTTATTATGCCACAAGATCCAGTAAAAAAGCCCAGAAAATTTGAAGTGAACGGTACTAAATATGCTGTTCGTGTTCCTAGCGTTGATGAAATGAAAAGAGCTAATGAAAGACGTGCGACCACATTTAATGAATCTCTTAGTCGAGGTGATCTACTACGAGAACAATTAGAGGCAGAGCTTCGTAAAAGAAAGCTTTGGAATGACGATAGAGAGCAACAGTATCAAACCTTGCGTAAGGAAGTAATAGATGGAGAATATACATTACAGAAAGGTGGTATTAAGCTTTCAGATGCGCGACAAATCGCACTAGACATGACTGATAAAAGAAATGAAATGGTAGAGCTGCTGTCTTCTCGTACTGATTTAGATTCTAATACTTGTGAAGGCAAAGCAGATGCGGCCCGATTCAACTATCTTTTTGCCTGTTGTTTGGTGTATGAAGAGTCATGCGAGGTGTCGGATCGGCATATTAGCGCAGGAGATCCATATTTCCCTGATCCAGACGATTATTTGAACAATCAAGAGGATAGCGTAGCTTTGGCTGGTGCTAGTCAATTTTATTACTTAATTTCTGGCAGTGAAAGCGTTGACGAACGATTGCCTGAAAATAAATTTTTACGTAAATTTAAGTTTGTAGATGGTAGCTTAAGATTAATTGATAAGGAAGGTCGATTAATTAATACTTCTGGCAAACATATAGATGAAGATGGAAATTTTGTAGAATGGCAGGGAGATGGTAGTTGCACTAAGGTTGATCCAGTAGGACGACCTGTGAATAACGAGGGAGATTTTGATGTAGAGCATGAGGCCTTTTTAGATGATGATAATACAGCTATTGATGAGAGCGTGTATGATGAGACAGGGTCTGTGGTGGTAGATGATGAAGTAAGCGATACTAACGCAGAGAAGTCTGAAAAAGAAAGTCCTAAGCCTAAACGAGCAAGAAAAAAAACAGCAAAAGCGGTAGCTAATTCGGCTACTGAAACTATAGAATCTGATAGTTAAGTGATTGGATAGTGGTCGTACCGGAAACAGTATAACTGTTTGACGGTATGGCCATTTTTGCTAATATAGAAAGAGAATATCAATGGCGTTTAATATTAATGCTCAAGTTATTCTTAGCGGTCCTAAAAATATTAAGGCCGTTACTAAAAATTTACAAAAACAGTTAGGCACCGTTAAAGCCACTGTTCGTCTTGATATTCCTAAAAATTTAAGTAAAGATATTGGTGGTTTTAATACCGGTTTAAAAAACCTTACTAAAAATATTAATATACTGAAATCTGCTTCGACTTCTGCGAATTCTCAATTGACTAAGCTGACTAAGCATTTTCAAAGTCTAAGTTCATCGTCCGGTTCATTAGCTAAATCTCAAAGTTCTCTTCAAAATGCTTTATCTAAAACAGGAAATCAGGCACATGCAGCTGGAAGTGAAATCGAAGCTTTTGGTAAGGACGCAGCTTTGGCTGTTAGACGCTTTGCTGCTTTTACCGTTGCCACAGGTGTTATTTTTGGTTTTGTAAGAGCGATTCAAACTGCTACGAAGGCTGCGTTAGACTACGAACGTGAAATTACTAAAGTGATTCAGGTAACAGGAGCGGGTGCTGCATCTATTAACCAGTTAAAGGGTACAATTGATGATCTGTCTACATCTTTAGGTGTGGATGCTAATGAGTTGGCAGAATTGTCAAGAATTTTTGCGCAAACTGGACAGTCTATTGATCAAGTAAGATCTTCTATTCGTGCTGTTGCTAGATCGAGCTTAGCTCCTTCTTTTGGAGAAATGAAAAATACAGCAGAGGGTCTTATTGCAGCCATGGCGCAGTTTAATATTGCTGCTGATAGGTCTGAAGAAGTATTAGCTGGTTTAAATGCTGTGTCAAAGAAATTCGCTGTTGAAGCCGAAGATTTAGTATCCGTAATTAGACGTGCTGGTGGTGTTTTTTCTGTTGCTGCTGGAGATATGAGTGATCCGGTTAAGTCGTTAAATGAATTAATTGGTATTTTTACTGCCGTTAGATCTACTACTCGTGAAAGTGCGGATACGATTGCTGTTGGTTTAAGAACTATCTTTACTCGTATTCAACGACGAGGAACTATAGATTTTCTTAAACAATTTAATATTGAATTAGTTGATGCTAGAGGTAATTTTATTGGACTATTTCCTGCTTTCCAACAACTGTCCAAGGGGTTGAATTCAATTATTAAAAGTGGAGATGCATTAACATTATCTGCAATTACAGAAGAGTTGGGTGGCGTACGTCAAGTTGGTAAGTTGATTCCAGCTATTACTCAATTTAATAAAGCATTAGCGGCTACTAAAGTTGCTGGGAAAGCGGCGGCAGAAGGGATGGGTCCAGATGTTGCCAAGGGCTTAGAGCCTTTAGGCAAGCGTTTAGAGTTAGTTCAACAGCGATTTATGGCGTTGGTTCGTACTATTAGTGAATCAAAAACTTTCCAAGGCTTGGCAAACATAGCTTTATCTATGGCAAATGCCTTTTTATCAGTAGCCGAAGCTCTCAAGCCGTTAATTCCACTTATGACGACTTTTGCCGCCATTAAACTTTCCTCGGGTATTGTGTCGTTTGGGTCAGGTTTTGTGGGAGGTATAAAAAAGGGTGGTGGAGCAGCTGGTGCAGGTGGAGCATTAGGAGGGGTTGTTACTGGTGGAGGTGGTGGAGGAGGAGGCAAGCCAGATGCCGCGAGTAGCACACATACTACAGCCGCACAACAGACACTAACTGCTGCTATTAAGAGTAACTCAGCATTATTGGGAACAAACAATACAGCCCTGAAAACCTTAGCTGCTCGTGTAAATGCATCCGCTCAGAGCAGCGCACATATTACAACTGCTATTAAGAGTAGCTCAGTATTATTGCAGACACTAACTACTGCGGTTAAGAGCAATTCATCTGTATTGGGAACAATGGTAGCAAACAGCGCACGCACCAACAGCCATCTGTATGCACTAACTACTGCTGTTAATAGCAATTCATCTGCATTGGGAACAAACAGCGCACGTACTACAACAGTACAACAAGCCCTAGCTACAGCACAACAAGCCCTAGCTACTGCGGTTAATAGCAATTCATCTTTATTAGGAACAAACAATATATCCCTGAATACCTTAGCTACTCAGACGGGTTCTAATACAAACGCAATTAACACAGCGGCAGGTAAAATTACTACTAGTGGTACTCAAATAGTAGGAGCTGTAGGAAATCTAATCAATGCCTTAAATCGTGTTGGAGCCGCAGCCGCAGCAGGACTTGGTGGTGGTGGAAGACGAGGGGGAAAACGAGGAGGAGGAAGAAGAGGTCGTCGTGGAAAGAAATTTGCTAGCGGTGGTTATGTTAGTGGTCCTTCTCATGCTCAGGGTGGTGTTCCCGCCATTCTTGAAGGTGGAGAGTACGTTATTCCTAAAACGCAATATCATGCGGGAGGTACGGGAGGTCGAGGCGTCATAGGAATGTCTACGAAGGAAATTATTGAGGCGGCTAGAAAGCAAGGAAAATTTACAGGTACAGACAAATGGAGAACACCGGAGGCGAAGGGAAGAGAACGAAGAGGATTTGCAGTTGCAACCATGAACGAAAAAAAGCCCAAACTAGATAAGCGATTAAAGTTTTCTGTTCAAGATGGTAGAATAGGTGGTTTCTTTTTAGAGGAACATGGAGTTACTGATCCTAGAACGTGGAAGACGAAGGACACCAAGTTTATGTTAAAGGGAAAATTAGCGCAGGCTACTGGACAAAAACCTCCAGTCCCTGCTGAATTAAAAGCGGCCACGCTGGCAGGATTTTTTCCATCTAAAAAAGACATAAAAAAAGGATCATTGCACAATGTTGTTAAAAAATTCGCTAGTACAGCCTTAACTCGGGCGGTAAAGGGTATTGCAAAGGAGGCACGTACTCAGAATATAGTGGATATTCCCGGCGTTTGGGATGCTAATGAAGAAGCCATGGCGAATCATGCAGCAAACCGACTTGGTGCTGATGGCAACGCCGTTAATAGTGTGTCTGGATTTCTTAACGAAGGTGTCATTCAGGCATTAACTGGAGCACAATTGGCTGGAGAAGGGACTAATTTTGATTTTCCTAACGCATCTCTTAGGGGAAAGAAAAAGCGTCTTGGTGACTTATTTGGAGGCCGAAGCGCGATGGCTAATTTAGTTAAAGCTGATGCTAAAGCATCGTGGGGACTCAAAGATGGTATTAAAAATAAAATTATTAATGATATTAACGAAGGAAATTTAGCCGGTGTTTTAATGGAGAAGATATCAAGGCGAAGTCAGGGAGCAACAGACCGGGCGAACCGGGGCGCCTCGACCTCGCGCCGGATGGCAGTCCGCCGCCAAGCAATGGGGTTCGCTGCTGGTGGAAACGTTTTCTCTCCTCAAGGAACCGACACTGTTCCCGCTATGCTTACGCCGGGTGAGTTTGTTATTAATAAGAAGTCTGCTCAGAAGATTGGGTATGGCAATCTTGGCAAAATGAATAATTATGCTACAGGTGGCAAGGTTCAGTACTTACAAGATGGAGGTAAGACAACGGGAGGAACGGGAGGAGGAGGTGGTCGCGATGCTATGGGACTGGTATTTGGCATACAGATGGCTGTTGGTGCTTTGGCTGGTTTTACTACTGCTCTTGCTAGTTTTGATATGAGCGCACCTACGACATCTCTCATGGCATTGGGAATGGCAGCTATGCAAGCCGTAGGTGCTATGACATTGTTGGCTCCGGGTTTAGCAAAGTCTCTAGGTGCAACTAGTGGTATGACTAAAGCAATGGCAGGTCTTAAAGGACAGTTTAAGAACATTACTCAGCCATTTACCAGCGCTACTAAGCAGTTTAAAAACGTGTTTGCTTCAACAAGGGCAGGCAGCCCTGCGATAAAGGGCGGTCCTGCTGGATTGTTTGGCCACGTAAAGCCAAGGGCAGCTATCCCCGGCAAAACTCTTGAGGAAAGTTTAAAGGCAGGTGCTAAAGCATTTTATACGAACATGGGAAGAAGTTTGCCAACACTTCTTAAGGGTGTTTTTAAAGGTATTCCGGGATTGATTACTTCTTTTGTTGCTGCTCCTATTGTTAATGCTGTATCTGGAGCAATAGTTAAAAGTAAATTTGGTGAAAAGACAAAAATTGCCGGTACAAACATAGAAGGTATAAAAGGATTAACCGATTCTCAAGGGGCAATGGTTGGCGTATTAGACTCTGCTGGCAAAGCAGTAGGTTCCGGTATTGCCGCAGCAGCAATTACGTCGCTCATACCGGGATTGGCGCCACTAGCTCCTGCGGTAGGTATAGCCGTAGCAAGTATTCAACTTCTAAAAGGGGCTGCTATTGGAGCTGCCAAACAGCTGGAGTTTAATGCGTTTGACGAGATGCGTGAAGCTGTAACTGATGCCACATCACAATTAGAGAAATTGAATAATTTAGATCTGATTGGTATTACAGCTCTTAAGAATCTTAATAAAGAATTGGCGAAGGTTACTACAAACTTTAATAAATTAGCTGACGCTTCTTTTAAAAGAGAAAGAGCCGAACAAGCGTGGACTCTGTCTGGCACTATTGGTAAGGGTGGAACACTTTCTGAAGCGGGTTTGGGAGATACTGGTGTTCAACTTGCGGCTATGGGTGCTGGTGCGCTTGTGGGTGCTGGTGCTATGTACGCTCTAGCAGCAGCTGGTGCGAAAATGGGCGTTACGATGGGTGCGGTACTCGGACCACTTGGTAGTGTAACCGGTTTGATAGCGGGAGCTTTTGCTGGTGCTTTGATAGGATTGGGCTTTGTGATACTTGGGACCAATAAGCGTCTTGAAGCCATAGGGGCATCGTTTGATAAAGCGGCTAACTCTATAACTCCAGAATTTTTGAAAAATCTTGATACGGCGTTTGGCAAAACGCTTGACCGTATGATGGAGTCGGTGTCGCTTGACTCTGGAGATATGGGCACAATTCATAAGTTGGCTTCGGTTACAACACAGGATGAAAGTATGGACTCTGTTCGTCAGGAGGTTATCGATATAAGAGCATTTAGAGATATGGCAGCAATTATGGAGGGA
>VTLG01013331.1_pt1 | contig 17916 bp, 19 predicted proteins | sample 4694571 | NCBI WGS metagenome assembly VTLG01 (sample SAMN12604809, study PRJNA352737) | marine metagenome | biome: ENVO:00000447; feature: ENVO:00000209|ENVO:00000569|ENVO:01000036; material: ENVO:00002151; isolation source: viral sequences binned using virsorter ... | reverse complement strand
TGTGCTTGATATGCTAATTCCTGTAGCCATCTAAATCCTCCGATTATACATTTTCGCCTATAGCCCCCATTCGATCCCGGTATTCATCCGTTGTTATGGTGCCTGATATATAGGCATCACGGATGTCGTCGGCATTTCTGAGAGCGGTTGCGGAACTTGGTGACATGGATTCTACGGGTGGATTGGCACTAGTATTCTGAGCAACAGGTTGAGGCTGCTGAGTGCTTGTATTAGAACTTAGTATCTGGGATAAGTTCTGCATAAAGTTCCCTTGCCTCTGCTCCGGTGTAGCTACGCTCGTATCAACAAGCAACTGGTAGTTAACACGGGGGTCCTGTGGGTTAATACCCATCTGTTGTACCATTGTGTAGACCTGTTGCCACTGAGACTGAACGTCAGAATTGTCTGCTACCTGCTCCTGACCCGGTTGTGGTTGCGACTTATTATCAACTTTGTCGAGTCTGTCCATCATGTGCTGAAAGAATGGGCGTTGATCTTCATCTATGCTTTCAAGAAGCTGTTCCTGTCGTGCCCGTTCTCCCATGACTGCAAGTTTTTCCTCGACAGCTTTATCGAAATCACCACGAATCGCATTCAACGCTCTGTCAGTATGCCCCCTGCTTGCATTAACCATGCTCGTCAGTTGACGAACTTGTTCGGTTTGTGCAGCAAGTTGAGACTGAAGTGCTTGGACTTGCGATAGCTCGCTGGTCGTTTCGACAATACCCTGCTCTGCATCTATTTCCTGCTGAGCCTGGTCAATAATCTGTGTGACATCATTGTTGTCCGTGGTCATACATCCTCCTTTGGCGCATTCACGGTTTTGCTATAGTTTCATAGAACATCTTCGTTATTGTCAAGTTTACGCTTAACACTTAGCTGTTCCAGTATTTCATCATAGTCATCAATAGAGTTCGTTTTTCCTAGCTGCTGTGTGCCTACTGCTATATTCTCAGGATGGCGTAACGTGTTCACAAATCCCCATCGGTACAGCATATGCTCCTTATCAGCATTCTGGTCACGGTACATTTGTTTTGCCCGTGTAACAATACTCTGCACACGCTTCATCTGTGCGACAGCAGTCGGTTCATAAAACGAATCATCTCTTGTCTTCTTCCATTCTTTATACATTTCCCAATTTACACCCATTCCTTGTTCGTACCCATTATCAACTATTGTTTTTTCAAGTGCGAAATATGGGCGTAGTTCCCTCATTACCATATGATATTCAACAGCAAGCGGGTCTTCTTCGGAATGGGTTGATACCCATGAACGCTCTATATAATTAATTGCTTCAGTACCATACTTAGCAATAAATCCTTCCTCCAAAACGTTCCGTAAGTCGTAGTCGTACTCCTCACCTTCTGGAGCATTTTCATCATACAGGTCGGGGTTTGCTAATATAAGCCGTATATATGCCATACGTGCAGATTCAAAGTGTGGTATACGGTCTTCCGGGTTTACAGCACCATCCAAGAACGCCATACCCAACGGATATTTTTCGATTACTTTGTCATATTCCTGTGCGAATTTGCCATTAATGTCCTGAATAGTTCTGCGCCCTGCAATATCCGGACGCTTGTTAAGAAAACTGGAAAGCCTATTCGACTGATCTAAGCGTTTTTCTGTCGTCAATTCTTCCATTTCATTGAACATATCTTCCAACTCTTGCTTCTCGGCATTCTTTGGGTATGTAAACCATTTCTGCTGGTCTGCCATATCCTCAACAGTTACAAGGTCAGGGTTTTCCTGACGGAGTATTCGCTGTTGATCTCTGTCAAGCTGATCCCATGTATCGACGCCACGCTCTCGTGCCAACCGTGTTTGTATTTCTTCGACAACTGTCCAGGGGCTTTCAGGATACGACTGGAATCCCATAAATTCTGCTGCTGCACCCGTAGCTCTGGAGCCCCACGACCCTGGAGGACCATCCAACAACGCTACTGTCCAGAAAGGTGTTAGCCCCTCATTTGCCAACGTTGTCATTGAGCTTACGGATTTTCCAAGGCTGTCGCCCCATCCATCACCTTTCCATTCAAGCTGATGACCCCCATATGTCTGACCTGTTAGTATGGTTTTTGCAGCTCCCAGCGAAGGCGACATTTTATTTGTTACAAACTTCGTCCAACTCCACTCGGTCCAGTCTTTATCAAACTCTTCATCAAGAGCATCTCCGTTTTTACCAGCAGCTATCATCCGTGCACCAAACTTTAATGCTGTCATCATTGTGCCACCGATACTTAGTCTTCTGTCCATACCAGGTACTTCCCATGACATAAACTGCCCACCGTCACCACCCTGGCTTTTTGGTAGTGGGTTAAGTTTTGGTTCCTGTCCTGTAGCAAGACAGATAGCCGTATAAAAAATTGTTCCTGACGCAACGAGCTTTGCAACAGATTCCCGTGCCAGTTCGCCCTTCAGGTCGCCCTTCATGATATCTGCCATAAGTGATATCTGTGATCGTACAAACCGTGGTGCAAACAGCAGGCTTGATTCAATTGCTTTTCGTTCTGCACTGAGACCGTACTGCGCCATATTAATAACACCAGTTGTTTTATTCGCATGGTCAGCTATTTCAGCTCTATATTTCCGTGCCAGTTCATTATAGCGAGTCATTACTTCGGGATTATTTTGAGCTGCCTGAAACTGCTTTTCTGTCATCTTCATACGTTTTAATGCTTGTTTGTGTGCTCGTGGTAGGTGAGCCTTATACAGCATTAACCGTGCATAGTTGCCTGACTCCTGGAATAACACAGGCATGTTTTGGATGCTAAGCGCACGCCCACCAACTTTAACTTTTGATGGTATAGCTACTGCCTGTTGTGTTTTTTTTGCGATACCTCGAACAAAACGGCTTGTAGACATAATGGCATCCGTCTGCTCTGCCGTCGTTTCAAGGATAAGCCTGTCTTCCAATGCAAGCTTTACCAAGTCACGTTCTTTTGCATATAGTTTTGCTGTAAAGCCACGCCAGTTGGGATCACTGATAGCTTTTGCAAACTCTACCCATATTCGTCCATATGCCTTTGCACCAGCAGGTCCTTGTGTCAACAAATACATTCCTTGAATCATCGGCCATCCTGCATCATACCCAGTGCCCCAATACCGTAGGACTTGTGCAACGTTTTGCATTACCAGAAACGGCTTCATTGCCACTTCTCTTGCAACAGTTCCAAAGGTTGGTGTTACAACACCATTCGCACTTACATTGAATCCTCTCATATGTAGTATCTGATCCGGGTTTTGCTTTACTTGTTGGTCAATAACCTTTCGGAGATTGTTGCCGAACTTCAGTCCGTTTGACAATGCAATATCCCCTTGTTTTTTTAAGGTTTCCCGTAATTTTATTTGACGACCTACCGAATGAGTACTACGTATCGTATCGTCATAACTCATATGTGTCAGTTTTGAATATGCCTTATCTAAGTCTGCCAAGTCTTCAGCAGTAAGCATACCTCTATCAATTACGCCTTCTTTTTTCAGAATCGTTCTTGTCAAAACTTTGCCTGTTTTTGGATCAATAACCTCATCTACAACCTCATCTAATAATCGAGATATTATTTTAAACCCGACACCAGGATACTGGGTTGCGAAATAGTCTACCTGACTTTTTGAAAGGTTTAATGTTGTAGCAGTTGAAAATTTTTCAAAGTGCGAAGCCAACCTGTTTGGTTCGAGATTAGCTTGTTTTCCAAATGCAATAGCTTTACCGATAACATCTTGTGCTGCCGTGTGCTGAACACCCAACTTTGCTAACCTGTCAATCTCAAATGCCATGTCTTCCATTGGTTCTATGTCGCCACGCTTAATAAGATTCTGCACATCTTCAGCAGTAAGAACATCCTTTCTGCCCTTAAATAATGCTTTATCTTCAGCTCTAGCCGCAGACTTTAATACTCTCGCCATAGGTCCTGCCATTACAATCGCTTTCGGACTTGTTGCAACAATATCCAATGTCCGTTTTATTGCACCCTGTATAGAGGTTTCAAACATATCGGCAAGTTGGGACTCTGCCTTGACACGTACATAATTATCTGCCTGCTGCTTCATAGCCGCAGCAGGATCGGTTACATAATTAACTCCACGGGATAAACCTTCTTGTATCGAACTGTCATTAACACGGGAGTGTATTGCTTGAAATCGCTTACCACCCATTCTCATGCCTTGGATAGCTAAAGGCTGACCTGCTTTCTGAACCACTCGTGGGAAGTAACGTCGTAACGTCGTTTCATTTATAAAAGCATCTTGTACATTCCCTGCTCTACGTAAGTTATCCTGAACCCACGGCAGATAATTTCTATTGTATTCAGTTACAGCGTCAAGTTGTTTTGGTGTAAACTCAAAAAAGTTTTGCCACTCCATAACGTCGGCAAATTGATATCGACCCTTTGCTGCCATTCCTTCTAATGCGTCAAGCTCGCCTTGAAGTTCATTTGTAAGTTCTGTATTTTTCGCTTTTCGTGCATCTGTTATTTGATTTCTTAATGTGCCACCAGTACGAAGTGGGACAACGGTCCCGTCCTTCAGTGTACGAGTACGTGGTTTCCCTTTTTTTGTATATACTTGAGTGCCAAGATAATCATTCCAGAACTCAGCAGGCTTTGCCTTTATCATGCCTGCCTGCATAGTATCACTAACGTTTGTGGTTAAGAATCCCTTATCATCCAATTCAAATACTTTAGCTACCCTTCCACCAACATCTTCATCTGCACGGATAAACGCATCAAACTGTTTTGACAGTACTTCATTCGTATCGCTACCAGAGGCTACATCCATATCAAATGCTTTTTGCATTTTACGCTGTTTATTGTATTTGTGTATAACAGTAAACGGATTAAATGTAACAGTATAAAGATGTTTCATTTTTGGTACTGCCGTGTTTCGTGTCCAGTATTGGAGCTTACTCATTTCGGTCGGATCACGCATAGGGTGCGACATATCTGATGCCGTATTTTTTAATTCATCAGCCTCTCGCAGTATTTCGGACTGTACCTTTTCTTGTTGTGTAACCATTTCTTCGGGACGCAAACCTCTGAATGGATCATTTGAATCAAGAAGTCCCTTTTCATCCACCTGGACAACATCGTCAAGTGCTTCTTCTTTTGTAAATAATCTCTTGCCATACTTCCCTAAGACTGACCCTGCAATCTTAGGACCGACAAATCCGTACTTGACGCCGTTCTTCAGTGCCTTGGCAACAATTGCACCAGGTATGATATTCAATGGATCAGCTACAACTTCCAGCAAGCCAAGTTCAAACTTTGGTAATGGATTACTGTTCCACGCTGTCTCCAGTAGTTCCTTTCCTTCTTCCCTTGAAAGGTCGGATCGTGATTGCCAGCCTATAGCTAACGGCAATCCCTTCTTCAAGTACGTTTCACCCATGTATTTTTCTAGTGCATTCTCTGCAACCTGAAGCTGTTGTTTCTCTTCTTCGGTATAGGTTGCACCCTTCAGTGAGTTAAGAGCTCGCATTCCTTTTTCTTTTTGGATGAGTGCCCAGTACAGTGGTGCCTGTAATGGTCTGGCTACATTCTTTTCATACGCATCAATAACACCTAAAGCTTTTCTAAAGAATCCTGGACTTGTTGTTTTCACCAGTTCTTTGGATTCATACCCAGGCTTTACTGGTTTGATGTATGCGTTCTGTGCATCCTTAAAGTCTTGTGCAGCTTGTTCAACCGTTATCGTTGGTTGTGTTGTAGTAGGCGTTGTATACTTATCGGCAATGTCACCCTTTTCCCCGGTATCTTTTTTGCGTAATATCCCTTCACTTAATGCAAGTGCTGTTCGACTTATCATAAGCTGTTTTCGTTTTTGTTCAGCAATGGCACGTTCAGCTTCTGTATATCCCGGTAAGGATATGCGTGACGGTCGGACTGTTGGTTGCGCACGACGAGTTGGCTGTGCCGGTCGATACGGGTCTATAGGAAAACGCCTGTTTGTCATTATCCCCTACCTGTCCTTGTGATCCCTGTCATCTGCTGTACACCAGGTGCAAACCCTCCACCCGGAGTTACACCACGAACCTGTTGTGCAAACTCGCCAGGTGTTAATCCCTGCTGTATTCCAGCCATTGTCTGGGCCTGCTGCATTGCTCGCTGTCCACCTTGCTGTAATGTTCCAAGTGTTGGAATCATTCCCTGTGGCGGAGCACCCGGAGCTGCTGCCCCTGGTCTACGTGTTATTCCCATAAGGTCTGCAAGACCTTCAAGTCCTGGTGTTGTCTGTAATGCAAATATTGCTGATGGATTATTTGCCAGCATGTTCATTGCTTGTGTGGCAAATGCTGTCTGCTGCTCTATTCGCTGCATGTCCATCTGGTGTTTCTGGCTCTGTGTTGCTAGTTCCCGTTCATGAGTTCGTTGCTGTCCTTCACGTGTTGCTACACTTTCGAGTTCAGCCTGAAGACGACCCATCTCTGCATCACGGGCTTTTTGTCGTTCAGCAAGTTCAGCAGCACTATGATCTTTACGCCATGCAAGTTCATCTTTTGCTAACTGTAAGTCACCTTCCATTTTCGTAACTTCTGCAAGCTTTACAGCAGCATTGGCATCAGTCAGCTTGATGTTTGATTTCATCTGGTTAATTTGTTCTTCTTGTTCTTTCTGTACCTGTGCCCACGACGCATCGAGTTTTGTTTTCAATTCTTCGGATACTTCGCCACGTTCATATGCAGCAGCTTCGGCTGGCGTAAAGGTCTGACCTGCAATGCTGGATAATGAATTAGCCAGTGCCGTCTGTCTGCTTAATGCGACGTCGGTTGGGACACGCTCACCTGTATCCGGATCAATGGTTTCACCAATATCATTCAGGTTTGAAATGTTATACTGACGAGCCATCTGGTTTCGTGTTTCTTCATTTGCCAATAGATCGCCATACGTCTTTAATACATCTTGTGATACAGGTGTAAGTTCTTTGGAAACCTGTTCCTCACCTGTAACCGGGTTAGTAATTGGATTGCCTAAAGCATCTAATACTGGCACATCTATTGTTTCTAGGTTTGCTAATGGATTCGTCATTGTAGCTCTGGTTGCTTCATCGGCAGCAAACCATTCGGCTAAGTTCTTGAACTGTGGTGAACTGCCGAAGTTAGCAGACGTTGAATTTTTGAGTGCGTTACTTAATGCGGCAGCATTTTGTTGAAACGTTAATGTATCTACGTTGGCTTGTGCTGCTTGCTTTAAAAACTTATTTTGTTCCTGAAGCATTTCATCACGTTTTGCTCGTTTTGCTTCTGTGTCTTGATATCCTGGAGCAGCATCTCCATAGATTTTTTCTTGTGACGCAGGATCACGAATATCCTGTTCATCTTCAAACGACATCTGATATTCTTCAGGTATAGGAGGCTTTGCTGCTTGTTGTGCTTTATATTCTGCTAATGTCATGCCGCCTTCGGGGCGTTTTTGATCTGCTGCAAAATCAACAAACTGGCTGCCTTTTTCGCCTACATCTTCTGTTGTCGTCAAACCAAGCCCAGGTTCATCAGGGGCTCCGGCACCACCTGTCTGTATTGGCGTTGGGGGTTGAGTTTGTTGAGGTGGTTGTGTAACTGTTCCTCCACCTACCACTGTAGGCTGTCCTGACAATGATGCCAGTGCGTCCGTGGTAGGAACAATTGTATCTGTTCCAACCTCAACGGTTCCAAGGACATCCTCAAACTCAGGTTCTATCATGCCTGCCATACCCACTTTATCTAACGCTTCTTTTCTCATTTGTGCTTGCGTTCCTGTTCCAAGCAAGCCCCCCATTCCTTCAGGTATATCTGGCACACCACCTTCTCCAAACACAACACCTTGCGTTTGCAAATTTTTTATCGCATCGCTTGATAGAACAGGTTGTGTTGGGTCTGTATAAAATTCAGGAAGTTCAGCAGCACCTGCGCCACCTGCATCAACAGGTCCCGTCTGTTGTATACGTTTTGGAATAAGCGACTGTAACGGATTATCTTGTGTTGGTGGTATATTTGTTGATGGTTGTGGTTGTATACCATAAGACATACCAGGTGCTAATATTGGTGGTGGAGCTATCGGTTCCTTAAGTATTGGTGGCGGCAAATTCATTACATCTTTTAATTCCTGATCGCTTTTCATTTTTTTCCCGATCCAGGAATACATATCCCGATATGCTTTTTCAGATTCTGGATCACCTGTATACGGCTGCACTATGCCAGTTACAGGTCCCGGTTGTGGAGCTGTTGTTACAAATCCAGGACCACCGGCTCCCGGACCACCTCCATGTGTTTGTCCTAAAACACCACCAACCGGACTTGGTCCTGGTGTATACCCGACTTCTTCCGGAAGGTCGCTAATGTTTTGCATGGCACTCGCACCACCAACCAGATTATTTTTCTTTTTCTTTTTTCCCAACGTATTGGTAGGAGATACATACTGCTGATTCATTACTCAACCTCCAACTGGCTAAGTGTCTGCTGAATAAGTTCCTTTATATTCACACCATCCATAGATTCAGGATTCCGTGGTTTCGCTTGTGGACCGACTAACAGGTCCTGAAGCCTTCCCTGTTGTACTTCAAACATTTTCTTTGCAACCTCTACGGGTGCCGTTATCTGGTTAACCTGTCGTTCTTTTGCCATGTTATCCTTCCAATCTCTGACCTGATGGAACATTTACCGGACCACCCGTGGGTCCTCCAAGCTGTGCACCGAGTGCATCAATCCCCGTCATTCCCTGTGGGAACACGGCAGGATCAGCCTGATTCATTGCGTTTTGTTGCTGGGTGGCAGCTTCACCAACCCGTGGGAGTTGAGCACCACCCAGATTCATGGCACCAACATTACCGGAGTTCTGTACGGGACCACCGACAGCCTCGGACATTTGCTGGGCCAGACCAACCTGATCAATTAAGAGCTGGCTCTGGGCCTGCATAAACTGCTCATTGTTTAAAAGAAGCTCGGCACGAATCTGCATCTGTTCTTCCAGAGGATTCGTAATGCCGCTTCTTCGCTGTGCTTCATACAGCGAAATGACACCGGCAGAGTGCAGCCGCATGGCAAGTAGGGCTTCCCGTTCCCTCTCCTCCGGTGCCTCTGCCTTAATCTGAACGATGTTTTCATAGTACCCTTTAATATCGTCGGGTCCTATTGTCTGGTCATAGTTATGGACTTCCGTCCGTGCATGAACCGTAACTCTGCCACGGATTTTAAACTCCACCAGTTTTGCAAATTTTGAATTGACTTGTTCCAGAGAGTGCCGAACACCGTCAGCAACTCCCTGAAAAACAAGTCTTCCCATACCCGCTAAGACGGAGATACCGAACCCGCTTGAGACACCTCGTGGGCGCACTCCACGGATAACATTCGGAAAGGTTGCCTGCTCGATAAGTGTTTGAATAATATTCAACTGCTGGAACAGATCAGGAGGGACCTGCACCATCGGGCTTGGGCGGACATCGACACCTGGGGGAATGACGTTTTTACCGCCGAAAATTTCGTATGTTTCCGCTGCCTCTTCGGCTTGAGTACGAGGTCCTGCGAAGTCAAGTGTACGGTATGCCGTTGTACGGATAATGGCACTTAACTGGGTAATCATCCGTGCTTCCTCGTCAAGTAATGAGTGGACATTCTTGAGGATACCACGGTACCGGTCCTGTGGTGGGCCGTCACTGAACGTATAACTATAGACAGGGCTGATGGGCGTGTATGGATTGAAGCCATAGCCGTGCCGGTGAGGACCGTAGACAAATTCATTATCTGCAATATAGGCAACCCACTCTTCATCCCAGTATTCAATCCACTGGGCGATAGCTGCACCATCTTTTCTGGTTGTCCATTCAGGATATCGTCGTTGAATTTCCCGTACATTACGCTGGGTAAACTCAATACACCACTTGACTCTGTTCCTTGAGTCGTCCCATATCAAGTTTCGTGGGTTCACCACACTGACAACAAAGGGAAACGCCAGATCACGGTCATCCATAAAGGTTTCTAAGGCATCTTTATAGGCAGTTTCGTCCTTAAAGTCATGAAATACTGGTGCATCGGGCCACCGGTCTGCATCAAACATCACTTTCAGCCATCCGATTCCATAGAGGAACGTCTGCCTGGTGACGGTTCGGAGTACCGGTTCCTTAATCGAGGACCATACGCCCTGATAGAAGCGTTTAATACGTTCAGCACGAGCCTTTGCCCGTGGTCCTGACGGTACATCGATCTGTAAATTGTTGATATCGACGTGATCGGTACCAACATTAATGATTGCACCTGCCGTTGCAGGCCATACGGGGTCAATTCCTTCGGGCGCAGGGACACTTCGTTTCCCCATATAGTAATCTTCTTCTTCGGCACGGAACAATCCAAGGATTTCGTCGAGTGTCGGAGCCTTACTTTCATGGTCGTTGGATTCAGGCATTCCCGGAATCCAGACACCATTCTTTCGTTCATCACTTGCTAATACCATTAATTCACCCCGGACTCTTCAATACGTTCTGCCATTCGCTGGAGCATACGTTCTCTCATTAAGCGTTGTCCTTTCGATGCAAATCCTCCTGAAGCTGCTTCCGCCTGCGTCGGGACATACCGTCTGTTTCTAAACCTTCGAGGCGGGCTTGCGTCAACAGACGGAGCCTCTGCACAAGCAGTAAGTGCGAGGGCGAGGGCGAAGACTTCGTCATCATGCTCACCCGGAGGTGCCTCAACCCGGTAACGCCCGCCCGGCATTTTGCGATACTGGAATGCACGAAGCTGTCGAAGAAGAGTTGGAACAGCCGGGAAATGAATCGTTTGGCGTTCCATAGCGACTCCGAGAGCCTGAAGAATATGTTCCCTGGATGCAGCCGTAATAATAAACGGTTCCACCGGGAGTCCTGCTTCCTGTATCTCCTGTACAAAGATATCACCACCCATACCAGTCGCATCAATTACCAGTCTTGTGACGTCCCATTCCTTTGCAATCCGTGTGATTGCTTCCCGTTGCATGACCCAGTTCGTTCCGTCATCCCACATATAATGGGCAACCATAGCACGGTTCTTTGCATCCATTATATGCATAACCGACGCATCCATTTTACGCCCTAAGTCAAGTCCTGCAACATATTCTACACCAGGAAGGGGGTCTGATTGCAAATCACCGGCAATACAATTGGAGACATTACGGAAATATCCGGCTTCTTCACTGAACTCTGCCAGATACATGCGACGCCATGCCATCTCACGCAAGCTCTCACGGTCTGCTTCGATCTCCGCACGGGCAGCATCGTCTAAAAGAGGGTTCTCAAAACTTGTTGCCTTATAGGCAATAAACCCCGGACGACCACCCTGAGCCGATTCAAAGGTACGGTGAAACCAATGGTCACGCCAGAGGCTTGGTATTCCCTCAAATACACCATAGGACATTCTGCCCGGTGATCTGAGTGTCGGAAGTAATTTTTCAAATGCACGGTCAGACACATCCTGTGACTCGGTAATCCAGAGAAAGTCAAGACCTGCCGTCTGGAGTGCATCCGGGTCATGGGCTGATTTCACTTCCAGTAATCCCCACTGGCGTTTCTGCGATCCGACCAGATAGATCAGACGGTCATCCTGATGGATACCACCGGGTGCGACAAACTGCTGTGGCATAAATGAAATAAGCTCGTTCCATACCTGCCGTGACTGGGGAAAGCTGGGTGCAACAATCCATGCGTGGAATGGTGGAACAATACTGTTGTCGACTTCTATTTCAAGCGACTCGACAAATCTGCGTATAAGTTCCCAGAGAGCGAATCGGCTTTTTCCCCACCGACGACCGACCTCCAGGACTTTGACCTGTGCAGTCTGATCGTGCAGCCACTTCTGACCGGGATGTGGGGTATAGGCCACACCGAGATCAAGGGTGCTTACCTCTTCTTCATTCGACATCAATCACCTTATCTTGTTTATCACCGAACATTTTAACATTAACATTCAGGAAGTTCCCACCGAATGTCGGTTGTGCTTTCTGGTTGAGGCCCGTCGCATCGTGGATATGCTTGATAGCTGCAAGAACGACCTGGTTGTTGGGTTCCTTTTCGACAATCTCAAGCAGACGCATTACGGTATACGGAATTGCCATCTGCATCATCTTCGTACCGACCTCGGTTGTACTCCCGACACCATGTTTTACGGCATCGGCAAATACGGGACTGGCTTTGGACTCAGCCGTAACCCACGACAATGACTTCCCAAGTGCAGCGGCTGTACGGTTGACATCATGGTGAATACCCATGAGCGAAATAAATGCACGCTGGTCACTGGTCAGTCTATCCCAGACGGTAGCGTCGGCATCAGCAACAGGAGTAACCTCAGCGGCTGCCGCCTTGTTTGCCATAATCGCAGGATGCTTGGATATTTCTTTTCTGCGAGCCATTACACACCTAATGCTATGAGCTGACGCTCGGCTAACTCCTCGCTTTGCATAAACCCACAGACAGCACACCACCTACCGGCCAGCATCCACGTAAGCTTTCCTTCATCCCTGGACTGCATGTATACATTACGTACAGTTTGTTTACCCAACGCCCCGTGGTAGTGAAACCGTTTTGTATGAGGTTTGTCATTGCGCAGCAAGACAGTGTTTCGTTTATAGTTTTGTAAGTTTCGTACCATAATAGAGACAAGCGTAGCGTAGACAACGCTAGCGTGTCAAGAGGTAGCAAAAGGTAGCAGTTGGAAAGCTGCTAGAGTAAAAGGATTTCTTAAAAAAAAAATTATACGTACCATATAATTAATTAATTATTATATTAATAAAATTAATATCTAAGATTTACGATTTAGTTTTTACAAGTAAATCGTAAATCTTAGATTATATTAATTATTAATATATATATATAATATAATATATAATCTTAGACGGCTAAGATTTAGTTAAGATTCTTGAGTAAATCTTAAGTATAACGGGCTAAAATTAATTATCGCTTGTGCGACTACAATATATATAAGGGGGGGTGCTTGCACTGCCTCGGCTCGACAACCTCCAGAACATCTCTTGATACTCTCACAGAGAGTGTTCCCGGTACCGGTACCGGTACAGGTACCGGTATCTGTACCAGGAGAAGTATTATAATATAATACCTGGTTCTTTTGATATCCTTAAGATTCCCATCATTGCGAATTTTTCCCTAGGGGTTGACACATTAAAATTAATATGGTATAGTGTTAACTATCAAATATAAATTAGATTCAATTCTAATTATTAGGTTTAATTATTAGGGTTGACAAATGATTAAATGTTTGATACGATACCAGAGTCGAATCAAGTAAGAAGCGTCAAAGCCCATAGGAACCTTACAAATAAGATTAGGCAAAAGTATCAGAAACAGTATCAGAAACAGTATCAGAATAGAGTATAGGTAAGGTACAGAATGACACTAAGAAAACGAAAGAATGCACAGAGACAAACATTGATACCAATACCAGAACACAGATACGGAAGCAGTAGCAGATACGCAGTACAGATAACAGACATAAGGTGCATACAACAGAAAAGGGGGAATTGGAGACTAACAAAAGAACAACAAATTAAAAACGCAATGACTGATCCAAACAAATAGACTCAACAACTAAAAAGATTCACACTCAAGCTCTAGAGTAGACCAAGCCAGATTTGAGCCAAGCTAAAAGCTAGACTTACAAAGTAAAGTTTAGAAAAGCTAACTCAAATAATAATTATGTCAAGTGGAGGGCATTATGGAAAAAACAGTAATCGAACTAAACGAAGACGCAAGCAAGCGGTCTGTGCAAGCTTTACAAGATATCCGTGCAACAAGCCAAGACCAAGCAAATCAGCTAGGCTCAATAGTACATTACTATTTTATTATGGAGGCTCGGATAAAAGAATTAGAAAAAGAAAATAATGAATTGTATAGATACATTCTCCGTATAGATCCAACATTTCAAAATCTAAATATAGATCCAAACAACCAATAGCGAGGTATAGAAATTATGATAGTAACAACAGTAGTAGTTCAAACAATGGTCCGAATAGTTGGGGAAAGTGTAGAAGCTAACCTAGCAAGAATTGAGAATAATAGCATGCATGATGCCATAACAACAGCAGAAAATAATATTAAAAACAACATAGTAAACAAGCCATCAAAACGTATGGATATAGAAAACACTGTTGAACTGATAGGCTCTACGCTTAATACAGACCATGACAAGATACACCTTTACACAGAAAGTCACCCTATCAAGCCAGATAGATTCGGTGACTGTTCGATAGATGGTGAGTGTTTCGACTGGGAAAATTATCACTGGGCATACGATACAATCAATGGATCAAGAATCATATAATAGAATAATAGATAGGTTAGCATAACGCTAGCCTATCTATAAAAATAAATTAAATAGTATGGAGGTACTAAAATGCAGACAACGAAAGAAATATTAAATATCCAGGTAAAAAATATCAACGAATTACTCCAATTATTAGGCTATAAAACAGATATAACAGTGGATTATAGTGATGGATTACCATCCTTACGCTCACATAATGGCTCTGTTATCCTAGCTACGGCACTAACTAAACCGGAACTGCAAACAGCAATTAAAGCAATACAAAGTATTTTATACAATTGGATTGGAGAACAAGAGTAGTATAATAGTGTTGACAAATAGATTGACAAATGATAAGCTAGCACAATAAACAAATAGTATGGAGGAATTACAATGGGATTCGATACACAGGAATCAATAGCACAGGAATTAGTATTATTAGCTAATAATGACTATGAATTATATAAGTCTAGAATTGTACCAGTAACCAAAAATTTAGAACGCAAGCTAGCAAGTAAAACATTTAATACTGGTTTGGCTTGCAAGTTAGTTAAATATTTAATGGATGATGTAGCTAAAAAATACGCTCAACATTATGGAAATATGTTCACTCCAGATGATAGACGATTAGCATCTAAAATCTGGGTTGATGAATTTTTGGCTAATAGACAAATAAATAAATAATCAAAAGTAATGGAGGTTACGAATGAATAAATACATAGATGAAACCGGTGAAATGTTGAATGATATTGCATTGAATGGATTCCTGGATGATCAATACGGATCAGTGCAAGAAGAAGGAATCTGGGTTGGATTAATATTAGAACATAAAGCAATCATTCAGGAGGATGACCAGGGATTTTTTGACTACAAGATTTTCGAGTCTGTAGATGATGCACAAAAAAAGTTTACTGAGATAGTAGAATCAATGGAGGTATCAAATGACTAGGAACTATAGGAAATCGAGGCAATCATATCCGGATGGAGTGTTACTGGTATGTGATAGTGGTGCTAAACATATGGATAGATACATGGTGGTATATGAACCAGTGAATGATGTATTCCCATATGTTAGCATGTCGGATAATCCATTTCATCCACAAGGCTGTGGTCAACATGGTGAAATGGATACACGATACACAGTATGGGGAACAAAAGATAAGGTACTGGAATTTGAAGAACTTCCAATGGATTGTCAACAACTAGTATTACAAGACTTAAAACAAATGGAGGGAACGAATGAATAAAGTAATTGAAAAATTATATTCATGTAAGAAATGTGGAGTAACAATGGTACTTGAATCATTCACTGATGAACAAACTACATTAGAAATGATAAAACAAAATCCATATTGTTTAGCATGTGAATTAATGGAGGGAACTAATGAATAAAGAATATACAGCAGACATAGAGATTACACTAACTGATACAGGAATTGAAGCTGAAAATGAAGCAGACTTTATACAAAAGATTAAAGCAAAGTATTTAGAAGAACATAATCTTGTATTAAGGGATGAAGAGATAACAAATATTCTGGAGGGAACTAATGGATAAAGAAATTATAGTAACAATAGAACACCAATGGGGCGAGAAACGAATCAAACCAGTACCAGAATCCAGGGATGGTCAATCACTTTTACAACTAACTGGTAAGAAAACATTCAGTGATTGGGATATAGAAATAGCTAAACGTCTTGGCTATACATTTACTATAAAAGCAGAAACATTATAAACAAGAAAGGAGTATAGATATGAGGTGCAATAACCGGAACTGTAAAGTGTTTATAGATAGTGGCACAAAATTTTGTATCAGTTGTGCCAGGTAATATATAGAAAAAAATGGAGGTGAGTGATGGAAGACATGAAAAGAGTACTTAGCCATGCCTTGTTAGATATTAATTGGCTACTCGTTCACGGCTTTGATACAAATGTTGATGAATGCACCATACCTGGTGTACGAGAAACGATTGAAGAGATAAGAGAACTCTTGGCAGAAAGCGAGGTGAGTGATCAATGAACGGACTCAGCTTATTCTCAGGTATTGGCGGGATCGATGTAGCAGTCAAGCTCGTACTGCCTGATGTAAAAACAATAGCATACGTCGAGAAAGATGCATCGTGTCAGACGGTGCTGAGGGCACGCATGGCTGATGGCAGTCTCGACGCAGCACGGATTATTGATGATATCAGAAACATGAGTGACATGGAAGCAGAAGAACCCATCGATATAATATTCGGCGGGTTCCCTTGTCAGCCATTTAGTTTAGCAGGAAAAAGAAAGGAGGCAGATGATGACAGAAATCTCTGGCCAGAATTTATCAACACCATTACTACGCTACGACCCAGATACGTCTTCTTGGAAAACGTTCCAGGCATCCTTACTTCCAAGCAGCATGAGCCCTACATCCTCACGATCCTTGCCGACCTCTATCAAGGTGGGTACGATGCGGAATGGGGTACTTTTAAGGCGTCCGATATTGGAGCCCCTCACAAACGGGAGCGATGGTTCTGTCTCGCATGGAGACGGGACTTGGCCGACCCCCACCAAGAGGGATTACAAGGGGGGTTCGGGTACGATAGTGGAAAAGAACGGGAAGATGGTACGTCAGTCGAATACGACCGGAACGATATATGGAGCGAGACTGGACGCAGTAGCAGAACATTGGGCAACGCCATCGACACAGGAGATACCTCACCCGGACATGGAGCTGACCGACACAGGCAGACGCAAGAGCAAGACGAACACCAACTCTCATTCGCTGAACCTACAGGATCAGACTTCGATGTGGCCGACTCCACGAGCGAGAGAGGGGAACGCTGGAGAACCGGGATCGAAGGGAAGTATACACAATCTGAAGAAGGGGTATCTGGATGGAGTAGTACAAGAGAACTGGCCGACCCCACAAGCGATGGATTCGATCCATCGAAGTCAGGAGTCATTCGAGAAGATTATGAATCGTCCTCGTCAGGGGAAGATGCTGCCGAAGTTGGCAGACATTCCCCATTCACGCAACTGGATGACACCATCAGCCAGCGAACACAAGGCTCGGCTTCAGGGGAACACTCAGCAAAGCAATGGACTCACGATGCAATCGAGGAACTGGCCAACACCACAAGCGAGGGATCACAAGGGATTCGACTGGAAGACCAAGGAGAACCCTGCGAAACCAGTGGAGCTTTACTACAATGCAAAGAGTTTATCGAACACGAGTTCCCACCAGGACCAACCAACTACGAAGGATGGGCACGAGTGCTCAGTGAAATGCCAGAGGTTGAACCCTCTTTTTGTATTGAAGCTGATGGGATATCCAAGTCATTGGTTATTTCCAGAAGCCAATCACTAAAGATGTTAGGTAACAGTGTGGTACCCCAACAGGTAGCTGCTGCCTTAGTAATGTTATGGGAGAGAATGGAGGAATAACTATGACACGTACATTTGGACCGGATTACGTAGAGATGCGAGATGGTGAACGCATCCTCAACCAGATGGGTAGGATCATGGAGTACATAGCTGATGAACACTGGTTCACGCTGCGAGATATCGAGCGAGATCTTGGGTATGGTCAGGCAAGCATCAGTGCACAGCTCCGTCATCTGCGTAAGCCAAAATTTGGAAGCCACATCATCGTCAAGAGACATGAGCACGGTGGATTGTGGTGGTATCG
>VTLG01011563.1_pt1 | contig 17918 bp, 16 predicted proteins | sample 4694571 | NCBI WGS metagenome assembly VTLG01 (sample SAMN12604809, study PRJNA352737) | marine metagenome | biome: ENVO:00000447; feature: ENVO:00000209|ENVO:00000569|ENVO:01000036; material: ENVO:00002151; isolation source: viral sequences binned using virsorter ... | reverse complement strand
ATTGACCAAAACCGGAAGCCCCACTTGCCGACCCTTGCCTTGCTTCAGCAAGACCAGTTAAACCAAGAATCGACTTAAGGTTATCTATCTCTGAAGCTAATTCATATTCTCCATGACTTCCTGGGAATATAGCCTGTAGTACATCCCAAACGCTCCCTACAATTTCCACTCCGTCTTCTTCTGCTTTAGCTAAATCTGCTTCAATTCTTTCAATAGCACCAAGCCCATGTTCAGCATGAGTGGATAGAGTTCTGTTCCTAGAATTTATAGCATCAAGCTCTTTATAGGTTTCCCGTACGTCTTCACTGGTGCTAGGAACAGAAATCCATTTCATCACTATGTTTCCGTCTTCATCTATTATCTCATCTCCGTTTTCATCCCAATCAGGGTGCTGCTCCCATTTTTCATCGGGATGTTTAGGCAAAATAATAGTATTTACAGCTTCTCCTTCCAAAGCAAATCTTTCTACAGGAGTTAAGCCCTGCATATTATTAATTTCTGCAATTCTGGTGTTTAACCTTGCCATTGATCCTGGATCATAAAGAGACGCACTTATGCCATATCGATCGAGAACATTAACTGCCCCTCGATTTCCTCTGGCTTGTTCGGTAGGAGGAATCAGCCACTCTCCCTTAACTGGGTCATACCAATTATCTCCATCTTCTACTTTTTTCCAATCACTGTCGGGCATAACCATTGCAAAAAATTCATCTGCGTTATCGTCATAACCACCGCCATTAACAAAATTATTAATACTAACTACTTCTGCTGGATTTAAGTGCGGAGAAGAATTTGCCATCATAATCATAGAGTTTCTACGCGCTGCTGTTTCTGTTTGCGCTGCTAGAGCTTGAGTTCTTTCATGGGTTTCTTGATCTCTTCTAGCTCGCTGAGTTTCTACTTCATTCTCTATTTGCAATCTAGTTAGCTTTGATGCTTCTTCCGCTGCTGCTTGTTGGGCGTCCCTGTCTTTTAACATTTCTCCAAAAGCTACAGCCCTCATAGGGTCTATAGCCTTTAACTGATTTAATACGGCCATTCGGCTATTAGAATCGTCAATATTGAAATTAGCCATTGCTCCTTGCAGTTGTTCTCCCTGCGTTTGCATAGGAAGCCCTGCTTGAACCCCAAACCTTCTAACAGCTTCTACATTTCTAGGGATATTAGAACTAATACCCATAGCTAATTCCCTGATACCTGTAGGTAATCCGGCAAATTGGGCAGCAGAGGCTTGGCCTTCGGCTAATAGCCTTTGTTGTCTCTGTTGAGGAGTTTCAACAATGTCGCTAAATAGTGCAGCTATGTTTGTAAGGGACATTATGTTCCTCCCCCCGCTATTAAATCATCTAACCAATCCAATGAAAAACCACCAGACCCACCGCTAAGATTTCCAGCCTGTGCTGCCGCGACATTTCCAGCAGCAGTTTCTTTGGCTACCAGCAAATCAAACAAGCCTTGCAAGGTTTGGTTCCTTAGATTTACACCAGCACCCCTAGTGCCTAAATCGTAATCAAGATAGCTCTGGCCTAAGTTCAACGTCTGACCGCCTAAGTCTCTTCTGGCAGCAGTAGAAATATTGGCTAGGTCTATTGAAGGCTGCATGGCTTGAATTAATGCAGTCTGTGGGGCATAGGATTGAGTAAGAAAACTGCTCGCTATGTCTGCTCCAAGACCTTTCTGCCTTGCCATTTCTTGTAAAGAGGCTAATCTTTGCTGGCTCCTTAACTCTTGGTCAGTTCTTGCTTCACCTATCGCCAAAGCTCTTTGATTGGCAAGCGCTTGTGCATCTTGTCTAGCCATTTGCATAGCCATCATTGCGTCAGCGGCTTTCTGTTCTTCAATGGCTTTGCTTAAAGCAAACTGTTCAGGAGAACCGCCAAATTGGGCTGTCTGTAAACCCTGTCTTCCTCCGGCAACCAAAGCCGAATTCAACGCTGTTTGCGCCCTTTCTTCTTCAGGGGTTCTTATTGCCCTCATTCTGTCATACGCAGTCTGCTCTGCATCAGCTAGGCTTGCAGCAGAAAAAGGATCGGCATACTGCTTAAGATAATCATCTTGTTTCAAATGCCGATAAGTTCTTCCCAAAGCATCTTTATCACCAACCTCCAGCAAGTTTTGCAAGCGTGGCAATTCTGCCATCATATCTTGCTTCCATTCGCCCGTGGCTGGATCGTAAGTCCCATATTGACCTCTGCCCATAACGGTATCTATCAATGTAGACCCGCCCGTTCTTAAAGATCGAGCTAGGGCTTCTTGCTCTGGGCTTAATGAAAAAGCCGCCCCACCCTGTGCGTCTGCTTGTACAGACCCCATAGGAAGGCCAGTAACCCCAAAGGGTTTAAACGTAGTAGTTCCTGCTATTGTGTTATAAAGGTTTTGATCACCTGGAAAGCCTATAAATTCCTTGGCATCGGCTCCCATGCCCTCAAGTTTATTAACTGCACTTTCAGTAGCCGCTAATTGACCAGCCGCACCAATTAGTGTGCCATAGTTATCAACAAAATCTTGTAGCTTTCCACCAAACCCACCAAGATTTAAAGTTTTAGCACCAGTATTAGTAACTCCATTAGCCATCAGTAAGTCCCTCCATCAATAGTCCCTACTGTAAGAGTGCCGCCTACTGTCAAATTGGCAGTCGTTACTGTTCCAGTAAAAGTAGGAGAAGCCGTGTCACCCTTGGAATTAACCGCAGTCTGTACCGCTGTAAATTCTGTAGTGAACTCTGAGCCTTTTATAACCTTATTGGCATTACCAGAAGGCAAAGAGTCTTTAGCCCCGAAATTGGTTACTATCGTGTAATTGGACACTTAATTAATCCTCCCTATCAGGGAATGTATATTTAATTCTTGGAAAGCTATTTCGTTTCCATCTACATTAGTTGTTAAGCCTACAGTAACAAGGCTTCCGCTGCCGCCTGTATTAATCTTTTCTGTATTAATAAGCGACCCAGAAGAGGAATACTCAGCAGTCGTATTGTATTCGCTAATATTATACTGACCAGAGCTAAATCCAGCCAAAGTATAAACCTGAGACTGATAATTTCCTTCGTAATCATAAGCCCAGTTAAGGGTTACATTGGCATCAGCCCCGTTAAAAGTTGTTACATTAACCTTCTTTAAAAACTTCAGCCTAGAAGAATCGCCAAAACTTAAAGGGTGAGAGAAATATTGCAGGGAAAACTCTGTGGTATTGTCTGTATAACTTGTGTATTCCGCTATCCCAGTGGCAACCCCTATATATAAAGCGTCTGCGTCAGTTACAACAAAACACAAAGGGTCCATTGCAGTCCAGGTGGTTGTTCTATAACTGCCATCTTCCAAGGGATACTTGGTATCAAAGCAATAAACTACCCCGACAGTCGGGAAATTAATCAAGAAAAACGCATTATTAGAGTCATAAATAGACTTAATATTGCCCGTTTCAGCCTGAACCCTAGACTTAATATCATTGTTCACATTCTTGGAAATATCCCCGATAGGAGCAGATTTTTCCTGAATAGTACGAGACAGAGAGCGAACACCAGAGAAGTCTAGGAATACTATATCCTTACCTGTGCTTTGAATTGCATCACGCCCGACACAGCCAATATTATTAACTGTATCACTAAGAGACATATTGGCAGGATCGGTAGCCCCTGAATAAACAAGCATGGAGCGCTTGCCCATAATGATTAAAAAGTTGTTGTGCGCCGCCAAGGCTGTAATTTCATCAAACCCATTAGGCCACACAGTCGTAACATCGAGACTACCGCTTGACCCTCCAGACCAAGCAAGACCATTCAAAGAATCTGTCCAATACAAGGTCTTTTTATTAGCGGTAATGTCAGCAACCCACAGCCTTCCAAATGCAGCGAGACAAATATGCGCCTGTTGAGGGGTTCCTGCGACACTCCCATGAGCTGCTATAGTGGTTAATGCGCTGCTTGAAGCATCATAAACTAACGGAGCATGACCTCTTTGGAAAAAGTAAAACTTGTTTGCCAAACTAGCCATAGACCAGTTATTAGCGGAAACAGTCAGGCTTCCGGTTATATCTGTGAGGGTAGAAGTGCCTGAAAATATCTTGTTGTTCCCACAGGAAAATACAATTTTAGTGCCATCTTCCTGAACAAACTCTCCAATGGACTCAATTCCAGCAGAACTACCTAATACAGTAGCCCCGTTGCTGGAAACCATTGTGTAGCCTTTTCGAGAAGCTATACGGCCTTCTTTGTCGATAATGCAATTATCCGCTATAGCCGCATAACTAGGGTCTTGGAGCAAAGGAGCGTCCTGCGTATTTATTCCTCTAAACGCAGGAGCAGAAATTGTTATATTTTGTAGAGGCTGTGCCATTTATACCGCCAAAAAAGTCATTTCTACAGGATACTTATTAGCATCAATCGCTATTGCATCAGACAAGGCAATACTAGCTAGCCCAAACTGCTCTGCTGCGCTTTGCCCTCCTGTCTCACCTCTCTCTCTGAGAGCCATAGCAAAGGCAAGTTGCAAAACAGGATTAGAAGGAACGCTTAAACTTGTAGCATCTGCTGATAACGCTGCCTGGGGAGTAACAACATCAAATCGCATTGCATACACGCCATCTGGCTTGGGGTAAACATCAACCTGAATATCACCATTAGAGTCTGTGCTGTTCATTGTAAAATAGTTCGGCGCACCAGAAGCAGGAGTAGCATTATAAAATTGCGTATTAAAAAAAGACTTGGTGCGCTGCTGCAAAAACAGATTGCTTGTGTCATTCATGCAATCTTTTAAGACTGAATTTTGCCCTGCTCCTGTCAAAGCATAGGTATATGTTCCATCTACAGTATTGAAAGTAATAGTGTTTCTTAAAGCTGACCACTCCCAAGCCTCTTCAACTGTGGTTTTAGCGTCATTTACAAGATCGCCAATTAGTGTGCTGTAAGCGTTTTCTGTATTAGTAGAAACAGTAGTTTCTCTTAATCGTCTTAGGACACCATTTATCAAATTTAGGTAAGTCATATCCAGTTATCCTATTTGCATCATTTTTGCCAGCTCAATCAAAGAAGAGCCTGGAGTTCTTTGCCTATATCTTTCTTCTGTTTTGGCTAAAAAGTTAGAGGCTTTAGGAAATAAGGGCTGTCTTCCCTGTCCTAACACGGGCATTTGGGCAAGCTCAAAATCAGTAACACGAACCCCAGGGACATCCATTTGTATTGCCTGTCCTCTATCCATGTTTACATTAAACCCTACTGCTCCAGCCTGACCTCTTTCACCTTGAGCGCCTCTTTCACCTGTAGCTCCAGCTACTCCAGCGGCTCCAGCAGCACCTCTTTCCCCTTTATCACCTTTATCACCTTTATTACCTTTGCCATTGCCATTGCCATTGCCATTATCATTTCCGTTGCCGTTGCCATTTCCGTTTAGAACAACTCCATTACCGTTGTCACCATTTCCGTTTAGAACAACTCCATTACCGTTACTTCCATTTCCATTACTTCCATTGTTTGTATTATTGCTACCGCCTCCAGTTGTGGTAGTACCTCCGGTAATGGTAGTACCTCCTCCTGTAGTAGTGCCTCCCCCAGTGGTAGTAGTGCCTCCCCCAGTGGTAGTAGTGCCTGTAGTAGTGTTATTACTAGCATTAGCAGCGGCATTAGCAGCGGCAGTAGCAGCGTGGGCAGCAGCATTAGAAGCAGCATTAGCATCAGCTATAACTTTAGCATCGGCATCAGCTTTAGCTTTAGCCGCAGCCGCAGCCGCCTTATCAGCGGCAACCTTCGCAGCAGCATTAGCAGCAACAGAAGTATCAACAAACCCACCTTCAATTTCACCGCTTGCAATTTTGTTTATTTGGCTCCAAAAATTGTCCCAGACAGGAGCCATAATTGCGTTGTAATCTGATTCCTCAGAAGAATCAGCAGAATGCTCTAACTGCCAACCACCTATGTTAAGTCCCTCACCAGCACGATCAATAGTGGGCCTATAAAGCACAACTGTATCGCCATCGTTAAAAGTGGTTCCTTCCGTACCTCCTACATCAGAGACACTAACAATTTCTGTTGCATCTCCCATTCTATTTCCGTCATTATCAAATGGCTGATAACCAAAAGTATCTGTGTCCTTATCATAAATCCAAGAATAACTAGCAGGTGTTGAGACTGCTGTGCTGGTACTTCCGGTTGAACCATCTCCACTACTAGCTGTTGCAGTTGAGTCAGTCAAAATACCGCCACCAGAGTCTTCTGTTGATGAAGATAAAATGTCCGTAGCAGATGTTTCTGAACTATCAGCCCCTTCTAAAGCGCTCTCAAGCGCACTAACAAGGCCACCCCCGCTAACAGAAATATTATTATCTACATTTAAAAACCCCGAATCCCCATAGCGAACACCGTATCTTGGATCAGAACTATTAATTTCATTGCTAAAAGCATCGTCTATTCCAAACTGCCCCCATGTCTCTTGCAGGGCGTTTAAACGCTGTTCATCAGTCAAATTGTAGTCATAAGCAGTTTTATTGATTAGCTCTGCTGTGTAGGTAGCTTTTTCTTGATTAGAAAGGTTAGGGTCGTTATTAAGAATATTTACAGCTTCTGCTAACTCATCCTTAGTCAATATTTTATTTCTTAGATCATTAAATCTTTTTCTTTCTGGTGCGTAGGCAAGCTGATCTCCATGAGGCAGCACATCTTTGTACTTTTGCCACCAGTTTTCCCCCGTGACAAAGCCGCCGTAACCTGGAGCATGAGGTTGTTCTCCGGTCCATTCACCCCCAAAAATTCCCAATTCTTGAGCAGCATCTGGCGAATGCCATCCAGGCAAAACAGAACCCAACAATCCACCACGACTAATTTTATTAAGCAAATTTTCTGGCATAACTGTTATCCCTAAGCGTAAGTGTTGGTCTTAATCATGTTTGTTACTTCCAGGCTACGTCCTTTTACCTGACGCGCCCAAAGAGAATCCAAAAACTCGGTAGCAGCATCATCATAGCTACCTATTTCCATGTGGCCTATAGCCTTAACAAACTTGGAGAAACGAACCCTGCCTAGATTGAAGTGCATATTGATAATTCCGTCACGCCTTGCGCCTTCTTCCAGATCAGTAAACCAAGGATATTCTGAGCTTAACTCCAGAATAGTCCTAACAATGTCATTAGAAAGCATGAAATCAATTTCTTCATCACTTAATCCCAAGCCTTTATGTTGCCCGTCTGGATGTATATTTCGCCCTGCGCCTATATGCCAAGTGCCAAACTGGTCACGATACGCATGGTTTTTTACACCTTCATGGCGCTTTAATTGTTCAATCAGTTTTTCCATACCGTTAATTTCCATTGTGGCTAGACCCGAAGTAGAAACTGGCGATACCGCTAACCAAGCCCCCAAGATAACCGAGAACAAGGTTGACGATGGCATCATCATTGCTTTCAGGCGCTTGCAGCGTAACCATAAATATATACGCCAAGAACCCAAGCATTGCCATAACTGCAATGACTTTAGGCGTAGGGTCTTTGGCGAACTTAGCCCTTGCGTCCTGCCTATCCTCAGTTTCAAGCTTAAACCCCTCGATATTCGCAGTGAGCTTTTTTATCTCTAATTCTGCGTCTTGCAAGATTTCTGCTTTTTCTGGCTCGTTTTCAACCACTTCTTCTATTTGTTCTATGGTTGATGTTTCGGGCATTCCCAGTTTTTTAGCTGCTAATTTGACTGCCATTCCAGCGATAGGATTACTACTAGCTACTGTTTTAACCAGCGTAGGAGCCAATGCCCCTAATAACCCTTTAAGCTTCATAAAATATTAACCATAACTTTATTAATGCCTCAAGATTCCGAATCACTTTTGTCGGTTGCGTCAGCCTCTTCCTCCTCGACAATTTCATCAATAGTGTCGCAAACATCCACAATCGCTATACCTGTAGTTACTTCAGTTGCTACACGCCCTACAGCTCTTATGCCTTTATAAAGCTCTGAGCAATAAAGCTCTTTGTTAGCAATCATGTCTTCACTTACAGAACACCCCGATAATAAAAAAACAAATAACACCAAATATATTTTACGCACCTTTTAATCCTTCTTTTTTCTTTGATTTTTCCCAATCAGTAAGAAAAACATCTAATGACTTCCTGTAACCCTTCATAAAATGGTCACTCAGCATTTCGTCTTTTTCAGACAAAAAGTCACTTTTCTTAAAATCTTTATCGGGGTTTATTCTGCAAGCACCATTATTTGCAAAATAAAGCTGATCTTGGCTGCATGACGCGCCATATAAGAGCCTTGGAATGCGAGCCACTATATCACTACCATGCACTACAGAAACTTGGTTATCGAGCTGTAAGGGACGCTTAAAGCCTTTAAAAAAGGTATTTGGCTTCCCAAAGGTAACTAGGTTGAGATTTGAGTGCTTTTTATGAGCTTTGGCTGCCGCCAGCTCTGCTAAAGCTCCCCCCAGGCTATGACCACAAAATAGAGTTCTTTTCTTATAATCCAGTTTTTCTTCAATTTCTTTCCATATTGACTTTATAGCTATTCGGAATCCTCCATGACAAAGCCTTCCAGCCCAAGGAAGAGGAAAAATAAATGCGTCAGTTAAGGCATCTTGCCCCTCTGCTGTCCCTCTGAACGCTACAATATCTATGGTTTTCCTTCTTATAAAGAAAGCAGTTGTGCTTGTTAGTTTAGATTCTATTTTTTCGGCATCTTTGTTCTGGTCTTTGTAGGCTTTTATTGCCCATCCACAGGCAACATTTAATAAAACTGGATCGACATTCATGTTATTACTCGCTGTCATTAAGAGGATTATCTAGCATTTGTTGTATTCTGTTTTCTAGCTCTTCTCTAATCTCGCGCAGCTCAACATCAACTTCTCGGAGAGTATCATTTACTCTCTCTTCCAGAGCATATACATCATCGCGTAACTCTCTAGTGGTATTAGCCACAGCATCTTCTGCAATTCTAGCAATACTTTCGGTTTGACGCACATCGGCTTCAATCGTGTCTATCTGGTCATTAATGTTGCCCAGTATGCGTTCAAGCTGGTTCTCAACGCCTTCTGTTTCTGCGCGTAAGGAGTCTTCAACGGTATCGAGTATTCGGTCTTGGTCGGTAAGCCGTGACTGAAGCACAGCCAAAGCCTCGTCATAGCTAGAGAAATCAGGACTGACGTACTCAGTAATGGCAGCTTCAGCATCGAGAAGTCGTTGATATACCTCAAATCCACCCCACATACTGCCACCTATAGCGCCCAGCAAGGGAACAATAAGCAGTAATTTACTGCCTGAGAAGGTTGCTCCAGCAAATTCAATTTCAGTTTTATCGGTCATATTGCTGTCCTACTAAATCCTGGTATGTCTGTGCGCCTTGTCCTTGCAAAGCCCGTACATTGCCATCCACAGGCGCATTACCTCCATATATCTCTCTATCCTGATACCATTGTTGCTGATCCACTAAGTTGATGTTGTAGGTTTCCATTCCCTGTACACGCCCCATTAACAAAATGGTTAAGCTCTGGTCATCAAATCCGCCGGAGTCCTGTATTCCCTCCAACTGAGAGTCTTGGGCTTGTTGAATCTCTGCATCGCTCATGTTTTCAATGGCATTTGAAGCTCTGCGAACTGTTTGCTGCTCCTCTACGCTTGGCGGTGCAACGTCAAACTGCCCGAAATCTGGTAGCTGGTTAGAAAGAAACTGCCCTATAGTCTGCCCTGCTCCAATCGCATCATTAAAATCCTGCTCAAACTGTACCTGCTGGGCTGAATCACTCAAGTCTTGAGTGGTTTCAAGCTCCATTGCCTCTTCTTCCTCGGCTATCTCTACAGCCTGTTGGAAAAACTGCTGCTCCTGCTCAACTACCTCAATCTCAATAATGTCCGTAGCTTGCTCCATCATTTGAAAATTTTGCGTTTGTTCTTGGCCTTGAGCTTCTTGAGTAACTTGTTGCTGTTCCTGCACTTCCTCTCTTCGGACTTCCTGCATAGCTAGAAGTACCGTACCTGAGTCTCCATACACCGCGTCAATTTGAGGTGTAGTAAATATTTGGGAAGAACCAGATGACTGAGTTAGCTGAAGCAGTTCAGCTCTGGGGTCTATAGTTGTATTAACTTGCTGACTGGTGGTAATCCCCACCCCACCGTAGCTAAAAGACAGTTCAATCTGAGAGCTTTCGGTAAATGAACTGCTTTCTGTAAATGAGCTTTGCTGAGCAAACGAAGTAGATTCTGCCACTATATTTAAAGCCAGCCCGGTAACATCAATGGGAGAGTTAAGTTCCCTGACTTCAGCTACCTCTACAACTTCTTCTTCTATTAACTCTTCTAGCTCTTCTTCTAGTTCAATTAGTTCTTCTTCGAGCTCTACAACTTCAATAACTTCAACTTCTTCCAGCTCTTCGATTGGCTCTTCAATAACCTCAACAACTTCAATAATCTCTTCTGGTTCTTCAACTAATTCAACAGGCTCTTCAATCTCTTCTATAACCTCTACAATCTCCTCGAAAGGCTCCTCAAATACCTCTTCAACAGGCTCCTCAAATACCTCTTCCACAGGTTCTTCAAACACTTCCTCTACAACAGGCTCCTCAAAAAACTCTTCGACCTCTTGAACTTCAATAACTTCCACATCAGCAATTAAAGGTAATTCATCAATTCCAGCATCATCGCCAAAGAAAATATCATCCCCAGAAAATAGATCATCATCAGCAGTAACAACAATAGTATCTTCCCAAGTATCGTCTTCATCGTACCCGTCTAGGTCATAGCCATAAAAATCTTCATCGTCATAACCAAGGGCATTCTCGTCATAGCCTAGAGAAACTATTGTGGTAGTGTCTGTGGTATCTGAGTAATCCACTGCGTCATCATCGGTATCTACAAAGTAGTAATCGGTTACGTCATCACCATCGACCACATCGGTGTAATCATCCGTAGCGTTAGAAGCTAAAATCGTACCCCAGTACCCGTCACAGGAAACATCGTAGCTGGAGTCCAGATTACACTGTTGAGTAGTGTAAGCAGCCTCATACCCACTACATTCACTACTGTAAAGAGCGTTGGCATCACACTGCTGCGTTAAATAGGCCGCATCGTAATTACTACAGGATGTAGAGAAAAGACCATTGGAATTGCACTGACTAGCAAAAGAAGCTGAATACACACCCCCGTTTTCTATTTGGTTTGTAAAAGTAGCATCCCAAGAATCCCACGTTGGGTACGCATTGCTTCTATCGTAAAAACGATAAGTGCTGTGATCTGAGCTACTGTTTTGCTCTCCTATAAGAACGTCATGCTGAATAATGTCCAGCTCTCGGTATCTGTACTCATAGCTGTCGTTTTCGTACAGGATAGCCTCAAAACTGTTACTGGAGTTTCGGTAATACTCCCTCATGTAATACCAGCCAAAAACCACATAGTCATCAAATGCTTTAAACAACATTTTGGAAGCATTTCCCGTAGTTGTTTGGTTGGCATTACCCGCTATTAAATCAGTCCAAAACGGGTATAAAGTCTGATCTCTATACGGGAGGGGTTGCGGTGTATAGTCACTGCAATTAAGCCCTGTAAAATTTATACAACCATTTGTAGACATCTTTGCTCTGGTGTAAGTATTGCCCCAAATGCTGAAATCAAAACCAAAGTTAGGACTCCACGCAGACACGCTGTCATCACCAGAAGTCAGGTTAGTTGTTCCTGACATTTCGTAAAGATCGATTAAACCATTGGAATGCGCTGTATATACATCAGGATTGCTCGTACTTGCGCCGTAGGCTGTAGAACAAAACAGTAAGGATACTAACCACCTCATCTTGAATTGCCTCTTCTTCCATACCTCCAAGGTCTAGGTTCTCGTTCTTCAACTTCTGGCTCTTCAGCTTCAGCTTCCCAAGCAATTTGAGCCTCTGCGCCAATCAATCCCTCGTAAGGACAAGGCGTTCCCGCCATACGCATAGCGTCAAACACACGCTCGTCCTGGCACATCAGACTCACAGCAGCCACGCGCATACCCATATCGTACAAAGTCTTGCCTAGCTTAATCCTTTCGCAGTTTTCATCAGTAATAGACCTGCCACCAGAGAAGCCAAATAACTGACTTTGCACAGCACCAGATATGCCAGTAGTACAAAGGTCTTGTGAGTAACTAGAGCCAATAGACGGGGCTATCGCACTGGGCGGTGGCGATTCTATACGCTGCGTTACCCTTTGCGTTGAGGTGGTTTGGGAAGTGTTGTTATTTGTATTGGTGTTATTAGCGGTAGAACTAACTTCACTGCTTGATTGGCTAAAATCATTATTAGTATTGGTGTTATTGCTACTGGAAGTCTGCGTCACATTGGACGTATTCGTGTTGGTATTCTGATTTACACTGCTGTTGTTAGAGGTGGTATTGCCAGTATAAGTCGTATTATTGGTATTTTGATTAGTGTTGTTGCTTACAGAAGAACCCGTGTAATTCGTGGTGTTCTGGTTATTAGCAGTTGAATTAGAGGTGTTATTAACCGTTGAATTGTTGGTCGTATTATTCGTGTTGTTATTGGTGGACGTATTTACGGACGTATTTTGATTTACGTTGTTAGACGTTGAATTATTGGTATTGCTATTGGTAGTAACACCTGTGTAATTCGTAGTGTTCTGATTCGTATTCTGGTTGTTTCCCGTGTAATTCGTTGTATTGGTATTCGTGGAAGTATTTACAGAGGTGTTGTTCCCCGTGTAATTCGTGGTGTTGCTATTGGTATTGGTATTCTGATTGGTATTTACGCTGGTTGATGTATTTACCGAAGTGTTGCTATTGGTATTGTTTGTAGTCGCTTCGTAAGTCGTATTATTGGTATTTGTATTTACGTTTGTCCCACTGTAAATCGTATTATTTACACTATTATTGTTATTGGTATTTGTCGAAGTCGAAGTCGAAGTCGATGTATTCGTATTCGTATTCGTAGATACGTTGGTATTGTTATTTGTATTTTCGTTTGTTGATGTATTGGTATTGCTGGACGTATTCGTCGTCGTAATATTAGTGTTAGTAGTCTCCTGCGCGAACACGGGAGAAGCCACTAGCAACAAAACGCTGAAAAGTAATTTTTTCATCACTCACAATGACCTCCCCTTTATTTTAATTGTTTAACTTGGCTCCGTAGGCCATGTAACTGAATTAGGAAAACCACCTTGAGCTGGGACATCTCTTAAAGCCTGACGATAAGTTGCCCACGCAGATGGCATTGTAACGTCAGACAGCCCCATCCAGTCTGTATCTTTTAGTTTCTCATCGCGTTCAGACCTGACTGTTTTTGCTGCTTGGGTATCTAATTGCGTCTGATACGCGGCTTCTTTATCTGTTTTAGTACCGTCACTATCCGTAGTAAAGCGATCTTTTTCTTCCCAAGCCTGTGTCCACTTGCCACCAACCTGTGCAGGGGTTCCCTCGACCACAACCTTCATGTCAGAGGAAGCTGCTGGCATATTGACCGCAGTAATTTCATCCCATCCAAGGTCAGCAAAAGTATCAACAACTGTGCTGAACGACACATTCTTATGAAGTGCTTTAACTTCAGCTTCAGTCTTAACAGTTCCTGTATCTCTTTGTCGATAACTAGGCATCGTATTTACCTCTAGGCTGTCAGCCTTTCTTCAATCTGTTTAAACGGTGCTTCCCACTTCCCAAATTCTTCCTGTCGGAAGAGCGTCATACTGTCGTAATAGGGCGTGGAGTCTCCGTCTGCGGCGTATAAAAAATAAGGCATAATTGGTGTGACTACCCAAGTATCTATACCCATCGCTGCTGACAAATGCGACACACTCGTACAACTTGATATAACAAGGTCACAACCTGCTGTTGCCTTTTGGGTGTCTTTCCAAGTGTCTAAAACAGTTTTTTTAACCCAATCGGGTTTAGCTTCCAAACCTTCATCTCGTTGTAAGGACACAAACTCAGCATCAATATTTTTTACAGCTTCAAACATTAGCTCGTAAGGAAATCTTTTGTGGTGTTCATGCTCAAATGCACTACTTCCCTGCCACCGTAAGCCAATCTGCTTTTTGCTGCCTTTTTCTGTTTTGGGTTTGTCGATGTAGGATTTTCCAAAAATATCACCAAGCTCATAACCTAAAGGCACTACGGCACTCATCCCTGCTACCCAGTAGTCGTGGTATACACCAAAGACAGCGTTGTGCTGAACTACCGCTGAAACTCCTTCCACGTCAATAAACAAAGGAACAAGGTATCCGCTGCATCCCACAACAACCTTACAGCCTCTAGCGGCTATATCCTTAGCGTAACGAACCTGATGAATCTGGTCGCCCAGACCTCCTTCCAGATAAAGCAACACAGTGCCTTTAGTTTCGCCATCCCACTTAGGGGTGGGTACGTTGGGAGCAGAGTTACCAAAAACACCAGCAATCCTACCCTTATCCAGCAGTTTATACCCTTCCTGTATCCTACCTTTTCTTAGAAAATGCCAACCCCTATTGTAAGCTGCTCTCAGGTTGTCAGGCTCTTCGAGTTTTATTTTTTCAGACAGTCGCCAAGCCTCTTCAAAATTACCTTCGGTCGCAGCAGCTAACTGTAAGTCTAGGTCTTTTACTTCTGGCTCTATTTCTTTGTCAGACCAAAACTCCGGCTGGCAAAACTCGTTGTAGTAGTGACCTAACACCTCTTTAGCATTTTCGTTATGCTGTTTTTCCAGCATAGGCTTAATGTCATGCAGTCCTGCTACACCGTGTAATTGTTCGTCATCTTCCTTAACGCTTTCGCCATCAATGTTTTTAAAGTCGTATTCAAAAGGTTCTAGTTCAAGAAACTTGTGAATGCGCTCTAGTTCTTTTTCTGGTTGCGATAATAGTTTTTCGTATTCAACAAAACAGAAACACTTAGGAAACGCCTCGTAACCCTCCCTGAGAGTTGCGTATGACCCTTTGAGGTGCGCTATCAACTGTCCTGAGTACATAAACTCATCCAAATCTTCTGGCTTTGCTAGTCTTACGAATGAAGCCGCACACTCCGGTATGTTCCTCACTGTCGCAATTATCTTTGGCTTTTTCTCTAACACCTGGTGCATTGCGCCTAAAATGACTTTTAAAGGCCACGTTCTTGCCTTGTCAATGACCACAGATTCAGGAACATCGTAGAAGGCATCAATCGTTCCTCTCATTGTTTTTACCAGCTTTTTTCTCTCGGGGTCGTTCTCGCCTAAAAGATTGCTCTCGCTCCAGATGTTAGCAAGACTGTCTAGTGCATAAACTAACCCAGACGTTGTAGAAACATGAACGCCCGTATTCTGGTTGAGAATAGCGGCTAGAACAGTTGAGCCGCTTCTCGGCAGTCCTGCTAAAAAATTAAGGTTCATAAAAAGCTAAACTTGAACCATAGCCCACAGCAGTTGCAACCTTCCAACTTGTTAGGCTGCCCACCTGCGCGGGAGAGGAAAGGGAAGTTTTATTATTGTGTCCTAATGTTCCATAATTACCCATTCCCCATGACCACAATGTCCCATCAGTCTTAACAGCAAGCATACCCATATTCCACAACCCAATCTCTGATGACCAATTTGTTAAAGCACCAACCTGTGCAGGGGAAGAAAGAGTAGTTGTATTACCGTGTCCTAACTTTCCATAACTCCCATAGCCCCAAGTCCAAAGAGTACCATCGGTTTTTACGGCTGCTGAAAAATAACCAGCCGCAAACGGAGTTGCCCAGTTAGTAAGCGAGCCGACTTGCACAGGAGAAGAGTAATTGGTGGTATTGTCAAGACCAAGTTTTCCATAACTACCTTTACCCCATGCCCATAGAGTACCGTCAGTTTTGACAGCAAGCATATGTTTAACGCCTACGCTTACCTCTGCCCAGTTCGTTAAAGCACCAACCTGTGCAGGAGAACTTATATTACTTGTACTACCATGACCAGTAACGCCATCAGCACCGTTCCCCCAAGTCCACAGTGTCCCATCGGTTTTTATTGCGGCACTTCTTTGCAGCCCTGAACCTGAAGCAGAAACTTTTGACCAATTTGTTAAAGAACCTACTTGTACAGGAGAAGAATATGAAGTGGTATTACCTAAACCTAAAGACCCAAAAGGCCAATTATCGCCACACGCCCACAGTGTTCCATCCTTCTTTACAGCCAACATCGTTTGACCGCCCAGAGACACTTCTTCCCAAGTGGTCAAGGCTCCTACTTGCTTCGGAGATGAATAAGCGGTTGTGTTACCATGACCTAATTCACCATCCGTATTGTCTCCCCATGTAAATAATTTTCCATTTTGAATAGCCGCAACGTGATTTTGACCACCCTCATTGTGGCGTGGCGCAGATAATTTCGTCCACGGAGTAGCACTTCCAACAGTTTTAGGCGATGAATAGCTACTTGTGTTACCAAGACCTAACTGCCCATCACCTCCCTTGCCCCACGACATCAACTGGTAATCTGTAGCCGTAGAAACTCCTGAAGCGGCTTGTAGTAACTTATTAATATTGGTCATTAACTTAGATTGGCTCCCGCCAAAAACCCGTACCACCGAGTTCCACCGTCTGTGGTGTAAAAAACAAGCACATCCACACCAGCCGCTGTTAGCGTTGGTGCAGTTGCTCCTGCCCAATCAACAGTTCCAGGCCAGTTTACAGTTTGGCTTCCACCATTGGTTAACGTCAAAGTAAAGCCACACAATTCATCTGAAGCTGTAGGATTAGAAAAAGTAAAAGTATTAGCAGAGGTATCAACAGTAGCGGTAACGGAATTACCGGCAGTAAGGTCAATGTCCTGCGTACCACCACCTGTTGCACCTATGGCGTTAGTAACTTCGCCGTAGTCTTTAAGATTAACAGCAGAAATTGTTTGATCGCCTCCAGTAACCGCTCCTGATAAGGTAACAGCACCTAGCGTCTTATTAGTTAAAGTTTTTGTGGAGGCAGAAAAATAAGTGTCAAAAGTAGCTACTGTTGTTTGGCGCATTGTGCCGCCATCATTAGTAACAATACCATCTCCAGAAGCGACTGCTGTAGTTCCGGCTGAAGTTCCTCCGTCCATTAGATTCAGCTCTGCTGCGGTTGCCGTGACGCTACTTCCACCCAAAGAAAAGGTACTGCTTGCTGAGAGTGTCGTAAACGCACCGCTGCTTGGTGTATTCGAGCCAATCGTTCCTGGTCGAGTCCAATCAACAGACGCATCGCCTAGCGCATCAATAGCTTGTTTTACACGCAGGGGAGAAAAGATTTTTCCATCTGTTACTGTGCCAGCTTCAGCTTCTGCCTGAGTTGCCAGATCATAAACACCAGAGACAGTTAGCCACTGTAAAGCACCTGATCCGTTAGTTGCTAAAACCTGATTAGCCGAGCCATCACTGGTAACAAAAGTTAATCCACCAGCGGTTAAATTTGTTGCTGTCAGTGTGGTAAGACTTGAACTGCCTGTGCCAGTAATATTGCCAGTGACGTTTCCTGTAACATTGCCAGTTACATTGCCCGTAACATTGCCCGTAACATTACCAGTAATCGCACCCGAAAAATTAGTAGTGGCAGTAATTACCGTACCACTAATTGTTCCAGAAGAAGTAATCCCAGTAGATGTTAAAGCCCCTGTGGTAACGGTGGAAGGATTTGTCCCTAGTTCAACAACTGTAGCAGAAGCGTTTTCAGTGAACAGGCGTTTATCAGCGGTATTAACCGCTAACTCGCCTTCTACCAAATCCGAACTGCCTGGAACTGCACTTGCGCTGCTAGAGTTCTTGGTAACAATAGTTGCCATGCTTTGCTCCGTTAATTAAAAAATCGGGGGCAAATTAATGCCCCCAAAGGATCAAAGGAGATTAAGCATTTACAACCATGTTAAATGCTGCATCAGGACGATAGGTTTTAACGCCATAGATAGTATCAGCGGTAAACAACGTACCTAACCACTCCTGCTTGTACTGGGTCTGAGAGCGAATATTTTGCTGTTCAGCAAGAATAAAGGCTTCCTTGTGGAACAAGGTTG
>VTLG01015864.1_pt1 | contig 17929 bp, 13 predicted proteins | sample 4694571 | NCBI WGS metagenome assembly VTLG01 (sample SAMN12604809, study PRJNA352737) | marine metagenome | biome: ENVO:00000447; feature: ENVO:00000209|ENVO:00000569|ENVO:01000036; material: ENVO:00002151; isolation source: viral sequences binned using virsorter ... | reverse complement strand
ACAAGGTATTAGATAATAATGATGGAAGTGCATATTCTGGTTCAGAACCTACTTCTACATCAACTTCGCCATTTGTTCTTGGTGGATATACGTTGAAGTATATGTACACGATTACAGCATCAGATTCCACAAAGTATTTGACTCCCGACTTTATGCCAGTTGCAACAGACAGCACAGTAAGTGCAGCTGCAACGGATGGTAAGATAGAAAGTCTGATTATAACTGCTGGTTCGGGATATACAAATGGAACATACTATGCCGCAGTATATGGTGACGGCACAAGTCAGGGAACATCCTCTGGTGCGATTGTACGAATTACTGTAAGTGGTGGTGCAATTTCTTCTTTCGGATTGACTGCTGGCACAGATACAACAATTCATGACGGTGGTGCTGGATATACATATGGAACAGTTAATCTTGGATCAGATTATACTTTTTCTGATAATGGACTTTCAACCGCTTCCTCTATGGGAAGTGGCAGTGGTGGAGCAGTAACCGTTCAGATTAGTCCTAAAAGTGGACATGGATATGATGCAGTAAAAGAGTTGGGTGGCCACTACGTTATGATGAGGGCAACACTCACTGGCGCAGAAGCTGATGATATTCTTGCCGGAAATGATTTTAGAAATATTGGTCTTGTAGTAGACCCCACAACTTACGGTACTACTACAGTTGCATCTGCTACAACACACCGACAAGTATCTGCATTAAAACTTACTTCACAGTCAGGAACATATACTGCTGATGAAAAAATCTCACAGGCATCTACTGGTGCGATTGGTAAAGTAGTTGAGTGGGACAGCACTCTTAGTATTCTTTATTATCAGCAAGAGAGATATGCTGACTATGGAACGGTTAGTGCAACAGGTTCAAATACAGCCTTCTCTGGTTCAAATGCAGTTACAGGTGCAAGTTCATCTGCTGTAGGAACACCAGACTCAACTGCTGATTCTGCTGTGACGCTTGCAAATGGCAGTACTATCACATTTACGGATGGATACGCAAATCCAGAGCTCCAGCCTGACAGTGGAAATATAATTTATCAAGAAAATAGAAAACCTATCAGTCGGGCAACAGACCAAACTGAAGATATTAAGATTATTGTGGAGTTTTAGAGTATGGCTCAAAAAACAGACCTTAATGTTGCACCTTATTATGATGATTTTGACACTTCAGATAATTTTGTTAGAACTCTTTTTCGTCCTGGCTTTGCAATTCAGGCAAGAGAACTAACACAGTTACAATCTGCTCTTCAAAATCAGATTTCGCAACATGGTAGTCATATGTTCAAAGAAGGTGCTCAGGTTATTCCTGGCGCAATATCATATAATAGGTTTTATCATTCTCTTAAATTAGCATCCACTTTTGCTGGGGAAACTATTGATCCTTCTCAATATTACAGTGCAACTACTCCTGTAACACTTACAGGTGCTACTACTGGTATTACTGCAACTGTGATTGGTTTTGATGTTGCAACTACTACAGATCAACCAACATTATACATAAGATATGTTGCTAGTGGTACGGATGGCGTAACAAATATTTTTGCTGATGGAGAAAATATATCTTCAAATTATGGAGTTACACATACGACAGCATATTCTGCAAATGCTGTTTCTGCTACAACATATACTTCAGCATATAGTGTTGCAGCTGGTTCAAGTGAAGCAAATCTTAACGGTTCAGATGGGCCCGCAGCTGCAACAGGAGGAGCAGTATCAATTGCTCAAGGAATATATTATATTCGTGGACATTTTGTAGAATGTGCTGCCGAAACTCTTGTTCTTGACAAATATGATAACTATAATAGTTATCGTGTTGGATTTACGATTACAGAAACATTACTTACGCCAGAAGATGATACTTCCCTTTTGGATAATGCAACTGGTTCAACAAACTATGCTGCAAAGGGCGCTCATCGTCTAAAATATACTTTAGCGCTCGCAAAACTTACAAGAGATTCTACGGCTGATAGTGCATTTATTGAATTGATGGATGTAAAATCAGGTGTGATTCAATCTTCAACTACAAGAACTGATTATGCAATACTAGAAGAAACTTTAGCTCGAAGAACGCATGATGAGTCGGGTGATTATACAATACGTCCTTTTCAGATTCAAATGAAAGAAAATGTTGAATTAAATGAGAGGCCTGGAGTATATACTGCCGGAGATACAACAGATGATGGTAATACTGCTGCTAATACTTTTTTAACAGCAGAAATAAGTTTAGGAAAGGCCTATGTAAAAGGTTTTGAAATTGAAAAAATAGTTCCAACTTACAAAGATATTAATAAAGCAAGAGATTTTGAAACAGTAAATGCTGGACAAACATTAGCTAATCTTGGTAATTTTGTACTTGTAAATAATTTATATGGTTCACCTGATATTTCAACAATTTCTGGTGAGAATACTGCTTATAAAACTATACATCTTTATTCAGATTTTAATGCTACTAGGGGTTCTGCCAACGATAATAAAGGAAATAATATAATTGGTGAAGCAAGATGTAGAGCTATAGAGTATTCTTCTGGTACAGTTGGCCAAACTGATGCACAATATAAGTTGTATCTTTGGGATATTAAGATGTTTACTTATCTTACTCTCAGCGGTACTCCAAGTCCTACTCTTGTTGCAAATCATGCTCAAGGTGTACGAGTAGAAGGTAATACGTCTGGTGCAGTTGGTTATGTTGTAAGCGATCAGGTAACTACAACTGGAACAAGAGTGGTTCTTATAAAAGAATCTGGAATTTTTCAAAGTGGTGAAAAACTTTTAGTATCTGATTCTTCAGAGACAGGACAATTAGTAGAAGATTCGGATAATACTGATCTTACTGTTACATCAGTCAGCGGCACTGTTGAACAGACGTTTAAATTTGAGGAGGTTCGGTCTTTCTTTATGGAAGATACTGGTTCAACTGCTGCTCAAAATTTTACTGCTGATGCTGTTTTACTACCGCTTGCTCGCAGAAAAAATGAGATTAATAATTTAACATTAGACGGAACAGATGCTGGTAGTGCAAATGTAAACGCACGATGCGGAGTTGGTGAAACGGGCGATGATAGGCCTAACACTGGTGGACAGCAATTGGAAGATATTCTGCTTGCAAGACTTACTGATTCTAATAAAAATAATGCTTTAGAAAAATTACCAAAACAAGTTATTAAAACACTTTTGACAACTAATAATTCTGGCATAACAGATACACAATTTACTCTTCGTAGACAGTTTATTGGTACAACAAATGCTTCTGGTGCGGTTAGTTTTAATGCTGGTTCTAATGAAACATTTGTTACACTTGCCGAAGCAGATTATGTTATGACTATTCTTACTGCTGGTGATGGAACTGGTGTTGTCGGTCAACCTGTCAGTATTCTTTCTACAGCTTCTGGTGCTGGTACAGTCACACTTACAATTACTGATTCAACTGTTCTGGGTGATTCAGCAAAAATAAAACTTACCGCAACAATTCTTAAAACATCTGTAACCCAAAAAAATAAAACTACAATGTTAATGAAACAAGTTAAAGTTAACACTGGTGCAACAGATGCTTATGGGACACGGCCGACTGATAGAGATATTTCTTTAGGTCGAGCAGATGCATTTAATTTAGTTGCTGTTTATGATTCATTAGATACGAGTACAGATGCGGCCGCACCTACTTTAACTATAGGAACTATTACAGGAACATTTACAAGAGGTGAAGTTATTACTGGTGGAACAAGTGGTGCTAAGGGTAGGCTTATAACTGTATCAAGTCCATTACAATATGTTTCAACTAATGCTAAATCATTTACGTCTAGTGAGGTAATAACAGGAGCAAGTTCTGGTGCAACAGCTACAACTTCTGCAACTACGACTGGCGATACGGTAATTACTTCAAGGTATGTTTTTGATGATGGCCAACGAGACAATTTTTATGATATTTCAAGGATTATCAGAAAGAAAGGTTCGTCTGCACCAACTGGAAGAGTTCTAATTGTATATGATTTTCTAGAGCATAGTGCTGGAGATATATTCACAGTTGATTCTTATACAGATATTGCTGGACGAATGGAATATGATGATATTCCTATATACACAGGATCAAGAGTTGATCCAGATGAACCAGTGCCAAGTGGGGATTTTCCTTTAACAGATACATATGATTATCGTCCTACAGTTGATAGTGTTGCTGGTACATCAACAACATTAGCTACTGTTGATGAAATAACAGGACGTTCTTTTGATTTTGCAAGTCGAACATTTGGTGGTACAGGCGGTACAACTGTAGATACACCAAAACCTAACTCTTTTATTCAATCAGATTTTGAATATTTTCTTCCTCGCAGGGATGCTCTAGTATTAACCCCTAAAGGAAGGTTTGAAAGTTTTGAAGGAGCTTCTTCAGAATATCCATTGTTACCTAAATTTCCAGACGATGCAATGTTAATTGCAACTATGAATATTCCTCCATATACTTTTCTTCCTACAGATGTAGAAATTCAGAGAGAAAAACATCAAAGATATACTATGAAAGATATTGGTAAACTTGAAGATAGAATAGATACAATTGAGTATTATACAGCATTGTCTTTGTTGGAACGTGATGCTGAAAGTTTTGAAATAACTGATGCAAACGGACTAAATCGGTTTAAGTCTGGATTTATGGTTGATAATTTCAAAGGCCATCGTATTGGTGATACTGTACACAAAGATTATAAATGTTCAATGGATTTTGAAGAGGGAGAATTACGTCCACAACACAGATCAAAAGCAATACCGTTAATTGAACTTGCGGCAACTGATGCAGAAAGAACAACAGCTGGCTACCAAAAAACTGGTGATGTACTTACTCTTCCTTATACAGAAGAGGTAGTAACATCACAATTATATGCCTCAAGGAGAATATCTGCCCAAACAGGTGAGACTGTTAATTGGATTGGTGATATTACTCTCACTCCATCATCTGATACATGGTTTGAAACTGAGGTTTTACCAGATATTATTATAAATCAAGATGGTGATTATAATGCAGTATTGGCACAAAACCGAAATAATCTTGGAACGGTTTGGAATTCATGGCAAACTACTTGGTCAGGAATAGTTAATACTAGAAAAGAAGGAAGAAGAGTCCATGCGGGCAAAGGAAACTTCGTAACTTATACGAGAACAATAAATGATGTTCGTACAAGAAAAGTAAGAACAGGTGTTACTACAAAAGTTGAACTTAGAATTGATAAGGAATCCCAAGGCCATCGTACTGTTTCTAAAGTTGCGATTCCATATATACGTTCAAAATCATTATCATTTGTCGCAGAAAATATGAAACCAAAAACAAAACTTTATGTATTTTTTAATAAAACATCTGTTAGCGCTCATGTTACTCCGGCCAGTAGTGCTTATAGTTCAGATAGTTCACCTACAGCTGGTAGTCCTTTAATTACGGATTCTGTTGGTAAGGTAGAAGGAACATTTTTAATACCTGATCCTAAAGTAGAAGGAAATCCAAAATTTCAAACAGGAGAAATTTTATTTACATTAACTTCCAGTTCTACAAATGAAGAGATTACAATAAATCAAGGAATAGGTTCTGCTGCATTAATTTTATATAGTGCTAGTGGGTTGTTAGAAACGCAACAAGAAACAATTATTGCAACAAGAAATGCTCAGGTAGTAAGAGAGGATGTTACCGATTCAACAGTTACGGAATCTTCACAAGCAGGAGGTTGGGGAAATGTTCAAGCTGTTCATCGGAGGTATTTTGGGGGAGGGACTACTCAAAGTTGTTTTGTTGGTGGAACTCTTGTCCGAATGGCTGATGGAACTGAAAAGAAAATGGAAGATGTTACTGTTGGTGAAGTTCTATTGGGTCAGGATGGTTCTCACAATGTAGTTAAAGAACAAGATTTTGTTCCTCTTGATGGAAGGCAACTGGTTGGTATTAATAATTCTGGGCCATGGATGACTCCAGAACATCCAATGTGGACACGCGATGGATGGAAAGCATATAGAATGGATGTTACAATTGAAGCATATCCTTGGATGGAAAAACTTATGGTTGGTAATCTTGTTGTTGGTGATGAACTTTTAAATGTCGATGATAAATGGGTTGAAATTAAAAGTATTGAACTTTTTGATGATGAACCAGAACAAACAGTGCATAATTTCTATGTAACTGGTAACAATACATATTATGCAGATGGACTTCTTGCTCATAATAGAGGCCATTAGGAGAAAATATAAATGCCTGCAATTAGTTCACCATTAGCACAAACATTTTTGGTTCAAGGCGATCCAGAAATTGAAACCACTGGCAGATTTTTAACATCTGTTGATGTATATTTTGCTGGTAAAGATGATACTCTTCCTATAACATTGGAAATTCGATCTGTTCTTAATGAATATCCTACTGGTAAAGTTTTACCATTTTCTAGAGTTATAAAAGCATCAGCTGATGTAAATGTATCTGATACAGCAGCTATTGCAACAACATTTACATTTCCTGGCTTGGTTTTCCTTGAAATTGGTGTTATGTATGCTTTAGTTTTAAAATGTGCTACTCCCGAATATGAATGTTGGATTACTAGAATGGGGGATACTGATATAGGGGGAACTAGAACTATTTCAAAACAACCTCATATTGGTGTTTTATATAAATCTCAAAGTGGCGCTGTTTTACTCCCCTCACCGCAAGAAGATTTAAAATTTGCTGTCAGGGGTGCAAAATTTGATAGTAGCAAAACTGCTGTGATAACTCTAACAAATGGTGATGTGCCTCTTGCGACTTTAGCCCGTGATCCTATTGTTATGGATGAAACTACCACATTAAAGGTCAAACATCCAGACCATCATATGTATGCTACAAGCAATAATGTGACTATTGCTGGTGTTGAATCTGGTGCTTCGACAACTTTGAATGGTGGAATAACTGCCACAGCAACTACATTGACTCTAACAAGTGGAACTAATTTTGACGATACCTCTGGTAAGTACTCAAAGACAGCATCAAATCTTTGGCATATTAAAATTGGTGATGAGATAATGACCTATAGTACGATTAGTACAAATGCAGTATCAGGACTTTCAAGGGGTGTGAATAGCACAACTGCTGCAGCTCATGCTGATGGTGCAACAGTAGAACTTTATCAAGCACATAAAGTTCCGTTTACAGAGATTAATAAAACACATACTGCAATTGCAAATCCAGAAATTGATAGTTATACAGTTACGTTAAGTACAACCCCTGTAACTGATGGTTCTGGTAATGCAGTTGAATTTGGTGGTACTTCTGTAACTGCAACTGAAAATGCAATAATGGATTATATGCAGACTATTCTTGGTACATTAGAATTACAAAATAGTAAAATTACTTCAAAAGCAATAACAACATCTGCAACAAGTGCTGGCGGATCACAAACATCATTTATCAGTGGCCGAAATAATAAAACTGCTGTACCTGATGTAATATTTCCATTAAATGATAATTATAAATTTGATTTTCCACACATGATAGCATCATCAATTAATGAAACTAATGAACTATCCTCTTTAAGATCATATCAAACAGAACTTAATCTTACCTCAGAAAGTGCCCATGTTTCTCCTGTAATTGATCTTGAAAGAAATACTTTAATTACAGTATCTAATAGAATTAATAATGTTGATTCATCTTCTGATGTTTATCCTACGACAGACTATGTTTCATCTGAACAAGCAGAAGGTGATCATAATGCTGCAATATATATTACAAAACAAGTAAATCTAGAAAATGTTGCAACAAGTATAAGAGTTTTACTCGCTGCTCATAGGCCTGCTACTAATGATATTAAAGTTATGTATAAAGTTTTAGGTGTTGATGAGTCAGTTGATTTTCAGAGTTTAGGTTACAGATATTTTAATACAGATGGTAGCTCTGATCAAACAGTACAACCATCAGCTCATAGAGATGACTTTCAAGATTATGTTTATAGTGCTGGTGTAACTGATGATGGTATTGGAACTCCTTTACAGGAATTTATATCTTTTCAAATTAAAATTATTATGCAAGGAACAAATAGTTCAGAACCACCAAGATTAAGAGATTTAAGAGTTTTGGCCTTGGCAACATAAAATGAAAGAAAATTATATACCTGTTGAGGGACATGCAGATTTAGTAAGAGATAGTAATTCTCATGCTATCATTAATCGCAATACTGGTGCGTATGAGAAAGCAAAAATGCGAGCAGCTGCAGCCCAAGCACAAAGAGATGAAATACGGAATACTACAAGAGAAATAAATCATCTTAAATCAGAAATGCATGAAATTAAACATCTTCTCAAGGAGTTGGTAGGAAATCGTTCATAACTTGGAGATACAGTACATATAAATATGTAGAAAAGGAAGATTAATATGGCTGTTCCTACAACAAAAGCTACATTAAAAAGTTACTGTTTACGATCACTTGGATTTGGAGTCATTGATATAAATGTATCTGATGACCAGGCTGATGATCGTTTAGACGAGGCACTTCAATATTTTGCACAATATCATTACGATGGTATTGAGAAAATGTATCTAAAACATCTGATTACCTCTGATGATGTAACCAGAGCTCGTTCTGATGCATCAACTACTGCAACTGATACTGCTGACGATTCAATAACTGCTACTTGGAAAGAAGGAAAGAACTTCATTCCAATTCCAAGTTCTGTTGTGTCTGTTGTACAAGTATTTCCATTTACCGATACTGGTGCTGGAAGTAATATGTTTGATATTAGATATCAATTACGGTTGAATGATCTATTTGATTTTTCCTCTACATCTGTTATTCAATACGAGATGACAATGGACAACATTGATTTATTGGAACATATACTTGTTGGCGAAACACCAATTCGTTTTAATCAACACCAAAATCGTCTTTATGTCGATATGGATTGGGAGAATGATATAACAGCTGATGTAGATTATATGATTATTGAATGTTATCGAAAACTAGACCCCACTACATACACAGATATTTACGATGACATTTATTTAAAACGATACGCAACTGCCCTTCTGAAAAAACAGTGGGGAGCAAATCTCAGTAAGTTTAATGGCGTAACCATGCTTGGTGGAGTTACCATGAATGGTGAACAGCTTTACACTCAAGCATTAGAAGAACAAAATAAACTTGAGGAAGAAATTCAACTTGCCTTTGAGTTACCAATAAACTATATGGTTGGATAAGTGAATGGCAGTTAATTCAGCATTTCATACAAGCAATCTTCACTCTATTGCAACAGAAAGAAATTTGTATAGTGATCTTATAAGAGAGGCCATACAGATTTATGGTCATGATGTTTATTACATGGATCGTACTCTTGTTGCTGAAGATACAGTATGGGGAGAAGATTCTCTTTCCAAATATAGAACACAACATCCCATAGAAATGTATATGGAAGATGGGGATGGTGGATTTGCTGGTGAGAAAGAATTAATGAATCAGTTTGGTTTACAGAATTTAAGTGAGGCAACTTTTGTTGTAAATAAATCTCGCTTTCAAGAGTTAGACCGGCAAATGCAGATTGAGGATGGAACAGATACAAGTTCTGGTGGTTCAATATTATTGGAATCTGGAACGATAGACCAATCTTCAGATTCCTCTACACTAACAACGGTTACTGGCGACAATAATTTTTATATTTTACAAGATACAGCTGCAACGGATTCAGATCGGCCACAAGAAGGTGATGTAATTTATCACCCTGTTCTGGACAAGATGTTTCAGATTAATTTTGTAGACCACGATGAACCATTTTATCAGTTAGACAATAATCCTGTCTATAAAATGAGATGCCGTCTATACGATTACAGCTCTGAAATTATTGATACAGGTATTTCGGATATTGATGCGATTGAAGATGAACAGTCTCAAGACACACTTATTTACCAGTTTACTCTGGAACAATCTTCAGCGGTTAATGAAGAAATTAGATTGGAAACTGGCACTGATGATTTGGATACTGGATTGTTACTTGAAGAGACAGATGGTGATAATATAGTTGGTGAGAGCGATAGCACTTCTGTTGGTGAAAGTATTCTTCTTGAACAGGCTGCTGATAGTGGCGATAATCAATATCTGATACAAGAGGACTATATAGTAGGAGACTTTGACCAAGATAAGACATCTCAGAATGAATTATTTGAAGTCAAGAGTAGAACAGTATTAGACTTTAGTGAATTAAATCCATTTGGAGATGCAGGGAGTAGTTCGTAATGTTAGGACAACAATTTTATCACGAAACCATAAGAAAAGTTATTATTGCTTTTGGAACACTGTTTAACGATATTCAGCTTGTTCGCAAAGATAATGACGGTAATATAATTCAAACAATGAAGGTTCCTCTTGCGTATGGGCCAAGAGAGAAGTTTCTTGTGCGTTTGCGTGAGGATGCAGATTTAACAAAACAAGTTGCAATTACACTCCCTCGTATTGGATTTGAAATTCAAAATCTCTCCTATGATTCTGTGAGAAAATTGAGCCGTGTTCAAAAGTTTAAGAAGGTAAAAGGTTCTAACACAAAACAATTAGATACACAGTATATGCCAGTTCCATACAATCTTGATATTGAGTTGTATGTTATGGCAAAACAATCTGATGATGCTTTACAAGTAGTAGAACAAATTCTTCCCTACTTTCAACCAGACTATACTCTTACTATTAATGATATGTCAGATATGGGAATTAAAAAAGATGTTCCTATAATCTTAAATGGTATAAATTACGAAGATAGTTATGATGGAGATTTTGAAACTCGTAGAGCTCTAATATATACATTGTCCTTTACTACAAAATTTTATTTGTACGGGCCTGTTACTTCCAGTAAGGTTATTAAGACTGTTCAAGTTGACCAGTATACAGACTTGCCCGACCAATCACCGAAACGTGAGCAGAGATATAAGGTTACACCTAAACCATCAACTGCTGATGCTGATGACGATTTTGGATTTAATGAGACTACATCATTCTTTGAAGATGCTCAGGGTTATAATAAAGAGACAGGTGAAGATGATAATAAATCATGATGGAAAAAGATTCAAGATTACGAATTGATAAAGAGCTCGGTGTTATAGAAAAGATTGTTCCTAAAGTTATCCCCGATAATTCTGAAGTTGTACCCTATCAAGCTGAGAATGGAGATGATATAGAGAATGATTACAAATATCAAAGAGAAAATTTTTACAACTTAGTTGAAAAAGGTTCAACTGCGATTGATGGAATATTGGAATTAGCAAAAGAAAGCGAGCATCCAAGAACATATGAGGTTGCTGGAAATCTTATCAAACAAGTTGCAGAAGTTACAGAAAAACTAGGTGATTTGCAAGAGAAAATGCGTAGATTAAAAGAGGTGCCAAGCAATGCACCAAAAAATGTGACAAACGCATTGTTCGTTGGTTCTACAACGGAATTACAAAAAATGTTGAAGGATAAACTAAAGGATGAAAGTAATTGAGAATGTAAAAAGTAAAGACATGTGGCCAACCACCGCTTACACTTTTATAGTTAATAATATTGAAAATGAATATATAAAAAATAAAGTTTTAGAAAGAGAACAAAAAGGTTTAGGGTTTCGTTTTGACCCAATACAGGGTGGCGGTTGGCAAAGTAACAAAGACTTGCTTAACTATTGTGAAAACGAATTTTCTTTTTTAAAACAATCTCTTCTTGTTGGTGTAAATGAAATTTTGAGTCAGATTTATGTTGATGATGCCTCTATTAAAATGATTAATAGTTGGGCAAACATAAGTCAAAAAGGCGAGTGTACCATGCCTCATATTCATGAAGAATCTTCTTGGTCTTGTGTTTACTATGTTACTCCAACAGAGGATGCAAATCTTTATTTTAAAGACCCACGATTGTTAGAATATATGGATAAGTCTCACCATTATTTGAAACAACCTTATGCTAACATGATTAGAAAAAGACCATTTAATGCAGGGGAAGCTATATTATTTCCAAGTTGGTTAGAACATGGAGTGGGGCCAAACACATCTGATAATGCAAGAATAAGTATAGCATGTAATTTTTTGATAGGAGAATAATGTGAATAAGAAATTAGTATGGCCAACAGAGTTATATTCTTTTAAAAATGTAAATATAGATAATGATAAAATAAAGAAAATAATTTTAGAAAAAGAAAAGACAGAACCAAGTAGAAAAGTATCTAACATGGGCGGATGGCAGAGTCATGGAGAATTACTTATTGAAGATTGTTTTTCTGAAATTAGAAATTTTTTATTTGAGTGTGCTTCATCCATTTTAAATGAAATTTACATAGATGGTGTAAAGATTTTTTTAACTCAAAGTTGGGCTAATGTAAATAGATATGGACATTCTAATGTAATTCATACTCACGGCAATTCGCATTGGTCTTGTAGTTATTATGTAACAGAAACTTATACAGCACCAATATATTTTGCTGATCCAAGAGTTAGGTCACAAATGTTTGCAGCATATGATTTACATAATGAAAAGAATAAATATTATAGCAATATTGGGCCAGAACAATGTCAGCCGGGAGATGCTTTATTTTTTCCTTCTTGGTTGGAACATGGAGTTACTAATAATTCAACTGATAACCCAAGAATAAGTATATCATGTAATTTTCAAGTGACAAGCAGATAGAGGAAAATATGGAAACATATCTAGGAAATCCTAATCTAAAGAAGGCAAATGTTGCTCAGGAGTGGACTCAGGAGGAAGTTGCTGAGTATGCAAAATGTATGAAAGACCCTTTGTATTTCATACAGACATATATTAGAATTGTTTCTTTGGATGAGGGCCTCATTCCATTTAAGCTCTACGATTTTCAGAAGGAAATGGTAGGGACATTTCATAATAATCGGTTTACCATATGTAAACTTCCTAGACAGTCGGGTAAATCTACTACTATCATCGCTTACCTGTTGCATTATGTTTTATTCAATCCTACAGTCAACGTAGCAATTCTTGCAAATAAGGCTGCAACTGCGAGAGATTTATTGGGTAGACTGCAACTTGCATATGAGAATCTACCCAAATGGTTACAGCAAGGAGTAATGACATGGAACAAAGGAAGTTTAGAGTTAGAAAATGGTAGTAAAATATTAGCATCTTCTACTTCAGCAAGCGCTGTTCGTGGTGGGTCTTACAACATTATCTTTTTAGATGAGTTTGCTTACGTTCCAGCAAATGTTGCAGAACAGTTCTTTAGTTCAGTGTATCCAACAATCAGCTCTGGTAAAACAACTAAGGTAATGATTGTTTCCACACCACACGGTATGAACATGTTTTATAAGTTGTGGACGGATGCAGAGAACGAAAGAAATACCTATGTACCTATTGAGGTTCATTGGAGCGAAATACCTGGCCGTGATGAGAAGTGGAAAGAAGAAACTATTAAGAATACTTCAGTATCACAATTCAATACAGAATTTGAATGTGAGTTTCTTGGGTCTATTGATACTCTTATTGCGCCTTCTAAACTTAAAACAATGGCATATAAAAATCCTATACAATCTAATGCTGGTATGGAAATATATGAGAAACCAAAAGAAAAGCATACTTACTTATTGACTGCTGATGTTTCGCGTGGAACATCAAATGATTATTCTGCATTTTTGGTATTTGATGTATCAGAGATGCCATATAGAATTGTCGCAAAGTATAGAGATAACGAGATTAAACCACTATTGTTTCCCTCTAAGATATACGATGTTGCACGAGCATACAATCAGGCATTTGTACTTATAGAGGTGAATGACATTGGTGAACAGGTTGCAACGACTATGCAATTTGATTTAGAATACGATAATCTTATTATGGCTTCTATGCGAGGAAGGGCTGGACAAATTCTTGGTGGTGGTTTCTCTGGTGGTCGAGCTCAATTAGGAGTAAGAACTACTAAGGCAGTAAAGAGAATAGGTTGTTCTAATCTTAAGCAATTGATTGAGGATGACAAATTAATAATAGAAGATTTAGATGTTATTAGTGAATTGTCCACATATATTGTAAAGGGACAGTCCTTTGAGGCTGACGAGGGTTGTACGGATGACCTAGTTGCCTGTTTATTCCTGTTTGCATGGACTTGTGACCAGACATATTTTAAAGAATTAACTGATATGGATGTGCGTCAAACTATGATGAGAGAACAACAGGACGCTCTGGAACAGGATATGGCTCCATTTGGTTTTGTTGTTAATGGACTAGAAGAAGAAAATACTGGTCAAATGGTAGATGAATATGGCACAAAATGGAATCCTGTAGTGAGAGATCATGGTACAAACTGGTGAAAAACTAAATAAATTCAAGTAAATCATTATCTGCTTTGATCCAACAATTTGAACATAATATAGTGGAGTTTCCTACTAGGTGAAACACTTCTCTACGACTTTCATTACTAGTGCCAACTCGTTTTGTTAATTTTCGTATTTCAGAATCATGAGGGTAGAATTTGAGACACATAGTTTCACTTTCTCCACAATGTTGACAGGACTTGTCTGCTAGAAATTCGTTGAGCAGAACAATTCTTTTGCGATAATTTCTGCGAGCTACTTTCTTAATAGTCTCGCTATATTTTTTATAATGTGCATTTGGCATGATATTATTTATATGTTATAACACATATAAAATGAGGTTTTTAGGAAGTGGTTTTTTATAAATATAATTGAATAACAAAAAACACTCTTAAATATAAAGGAGTAACGATATGAGCTTTTTAGTTTCACCTGGCGTACATGTCAGAGAAATTGACCTAACAAATGTAGTTCCCTCAGTCCAAACCACTATTGGCGCGATTGCGGCTCCATTTGAAAAAGGGCCAGTTTCTTCTATAACGTCAGTCACTTCAGAAGAAGAATTGGTTGCACTCTTTGGTAAACCCCAAGGTACAAGCAATGCTTTTGAATCTTGGTTTGCTGCTGCTAATTTCTTGCAATATTCAGACCATATTAAAGTCGTTCGCTGTGAATCAGCAGTTGTAAATGCTGGTGCGAACAGCGGAATTCTCATTCGTGATGAAGATCATTATGAGGCATCCTTCTCTACAGGACAAGGTTCTCATGGTGAGTGGACTGCCCGTACCGCTGGTACTTGGGGTAATTCAATCGGTGTGCAGATTTGTGCTACTGCCGATGCATTTGAACAGAACTTTAGTACAAATCAGTTAGTTAATGGCGCAGCAAGTGCTGGTGCTGAAACAATCACAGTTGATGATGCTGATGCAAGTGGTTATGCATTTAACGTAGGAGATTTAGTCTCTTTCTATTCAGACAATTCTGGTACAGTTCCAGTTGATGAATTTAATGAGTATGAGGTTACAGCTGTAAATACATCAACTAACGCATTGTCACTTCGTCTAAAAGACGATCCAAATGCTGCTGGTTTGCAAAATGACATTCCTGATAACTCAACGATGAGGCGTAAATGGAAATACAACGATCTGTTTGAAAATGCGCCTGGGCAATCTCAGTGGGCAAAAGATAACGGCCGTGGTACTGCTGATGAACTTCACGTTGTTGTTTATGACACAACAGGTGATCTTACTGGATATGATGCTGATGTTGCTGGTCAGAGAACTTCTAGTGTTCTAGAAATTTTTCCAAATATGTCAAAGAATTCAGTTGCTAGAACTGCTGAAGGCAGTAGTAATTACTATCCAGATGTTATTTTCCGAAAGTCAAACTTCATCTACTGGACAGATCATATTTCTGGTGGTTCAAATTGGGGTACAGATACAACGACTGCTTACACTGATGTTCTACCAATTACTATTGATTCGCTTTCGGGTGGAACAGATGACTATGCGGTAACTGCTGGTGAACTGGAACTTGCATATGATTTGTTTGCTGATACAGAAGCACATGATATCAACCTTGTAATTGGCGGTAAAGGTGGTGGTGCTGGTGACACAGCTGCTACACAAGACACTCATGTAACAATGCTTACAGCTCTTGTTGAAGATAGAAGGGATTGTGTGGGATTTGTTTCTCCATATCGTTCAGCGACTGTTGGTGTTGCAAGTGCCGGTGCAACTTCTGCTAGGGCAGTCAATAATGTAAAAACTGCATTTGACCTTTGCCCTGCATCGTCTTACATGGTATTCGATAGTGGATACAAATACATGTATGACAAATACAATGACGTATATCGAATGGTGCCAATGTGCGGTGATACTGCTGGACTTTGTGCATATACAGATAATGTTGCTGATCCTTGGTTCTCTCCTGCTGGTTATAATCGTGGTTCTGTAAGGGGTGCAATTAAATTGTCCTTCAATCCAGATAAGGCAGCTAGAGATATTCTTTATAAGGCTCGGATTAATCCTGTTGTTAACTTCCCAGGCCAAGGTGTAACACTCTTTGGTGATAAGACTGCTCTTGCGAAACCAAGTGCGTTTGATCGAATTAACGTGCGTAGGTTGTTCTTGGTTCTTGAGAAAGCAATCGCAACTGCTGCCAAGTTCATGCTCTTTGAGTTTAACGATGAGTTTACACGGGCACAGTTCCGTAACATGGTTGAACCTTTCTTACGAGATGTACAAGGTCGCCGAGGTATCTTTGACTTCAAGGTTGTATGCGACAGCACAAACAACACAGGTGAGGTTATTGATAGAAATGAGTTTATTGGAGACATCTACATTAAACCAGCTAGATCAATTAACTTCATTACACTAAACTTTATTGCCGTAAGAACGGGCGTATCGTTTAGTGAGGTAGGAGGTTAATCATGGCTGCAATAGATGATTTCAAAGCTAACTTACTTGGTGGTGGTGCTCGTGCCAATCAGTATCGAGTGACAATTACTCCACCTACAGGAATTGCAACTGGTCTTGATGTTCGTAGAACTTCTTTTCTTGTAACTGCATCAAATCTTCCTGGCATGACCTTGGGAGAAATTTCAATTCCGTTTCGTGGAAGGTCAATTTATATTGCTGGAGACAGAACTTTTGATGAGGGTTGGACAACTACTTTCATGAATGATACGGACTTTATGATCCGTAATTCAATGGAAAGATGGTCTAACGGCATCAATGACCTAGCAGCTGGAACAGGAGTTATTGCTCCAGCAGATTATCAAACTGATTTATTCGTAGACCATTTGGATAGAGATGATACAGTCCTAAAAAGTTATATTTTTAGAAGTGCTTGGCCAACAGGCATTTCTTCTATTGAACTTACAAATGATGCTCAAGATGCGATTGAAACTTTTGATGTAACTTGGAGATATCAACACTTTGAGGCTTCAGGCGTCAATTTCTAATTTGATACCTACTAAATAGTCTACAAACTAGTAGGAGTTATTATGGCAGAACTTTTTGGGTTTAGTATCCAAAGATCAAATAAGGATAGGGGTGGAGAAAGAACATTCTCCACTCCAACTCCTGATGATGGCACCATCGATGTTGCCGGTGGTGGTTTTTTTGGACAAATTTTAGATACAGATGGCAGAGAACGATCCGATTTAGATTTAATTCGGAGATACCGTGATATTGCTCAACAAGCAGAATGTGATACTGCTATTGAGGATATCGTGAATGAAGGTATTGTTTCCAATCAAAACGATCAAGCAATAGAAATTTCTTTAGATCGTTTACCTTATCCAGATAAAATTAAAAGAAAAATTCGTGCAGAATTTGATGAAGTTTTACGGCTTCTAAATTTTGAACGAAAAGGACATGATGTTTTTAGGCGTTGGTATGTTGATGGTAGAATTTTTTATCATAAGATTATTGATACCAAAAATCCAAGAAAAGGCATCACTGAATTAAGATATATTGATCCAGTTAAGATTAAAAAAGTCAGAGAAGTCAAAAAAGATAGAGATGGCAAAACTGGCGTTGATATGACAGAAAAGATCAATGAATATTTTGTATATAATGAAAAGGGTCTAGGTTCAGCTGGAATGGGTGGAAGCAATCAAGGTTTGAAGATTGCAGCAGAT
>VTLG01008947.1_pt1 | contig 17939 bp, 43 predicted proteins | sample 4694571 | NCBI WGS metagenome assembly VTLG01 (sample SAMN12604809, study PRJNA352737) | marine metagenome | biome: ENVO:00000447; feature: ENVO:00000209|ENVO:00000569|ENVO:01000036; material: ENVO:00002151; isolation source: viral sequences binned using virsorter ... | reverse complement strand
CCGTCAACATAATCTCATCAAACACATAAAGAGTATCATTATGCTTAACAGCACAAACTCCAGCCATCGGATCTACGTTAAAGTCTAATCCCAACAACAATGGCAGCATATGTAGGTCTTGCACTTCTTTATCAATATTGTCATCAGCAAAGCTAACAGCAACTAAACCAGTTAAATTTTCAAAACTAGCCTCAAATTCCTGTCTAAAAGTTCTCGCATCTAATTGTGCTCTTGCAGCTTCAACTTCCTCTGGTGCAACATTACCCCCTTCAATCGTAGTAAAACTCCATCTTTTCCAATCATCCCACTCCTGTTCACCACAAAAACACCACATATCATAAAACCAACTCGCAGTTCCATCAGGAGTACTTATAAACAATGCCCACCCCTGTTTATCCGCTAGAGCAGGTCTAATTACCTCTGCCCATACATCTCGATCCATAAATGCAGCTTCATCCAATACAACCCCTGCTAGACTTCTTCCTCTTAATGCCATCGCATTCTCTGTACCCTTTAACTCAATAGTCGATCCATTTATTAACTCCAATCTTAAATCTGTTTCATTTTTACTTTGTACCCAAACCTTAGGTACTAATCTCTTCAACTCCTTCCACGCAATATCCTTTGCCATCCGATAAGTAGGAGCACAATAAAAATAAGTCTCCCCAGGTCGATTGATTGCTCCTCTAAGCAATTCGATACAGGAAAGGTATGATTTACCAAACCTTCTTCCTGCAACCAACACCCGAAATCTTTTATCACAATTAAATACCTCCCCTTGTGCATACCTTAAACTGATTTCTGGTCTGTTTTTTACCGCCATACACTCAAAAATAACAGAAAATTCAATCTATACCCCCTCTTTATAGCCTATTTCAGCATTTTTAGGTTATTATTTCAATAAATACACCTTGCAAGTAAGTCCGTGGCTTCTTCTACTTTCCCAAACGATATAACACCTCCAATAGCTCAAACAAAAAAACGTGGTAGACCTAGATTTGTAGCTCGCTCTACAGCAGAAAAGGTTCAAGAACGTGCTCAACGCCTATATTCACGTCAATTAGACGGTAAAACAACTAGACAACTTGTAATCGAACACTCAAAAATTGAAAATATCTCTATAACAACAGCCTGGGAAGATTGGGGTAGAGTAAAACATTGGAATACTGAAGATTGGGATAAAGATAGAGAAAATATGCTTCCACGTTTACAAGCTATGAGAGTACGTTTATTTAACAAAGCCATATCAAAAGGTCAGTTACAAACAGCAGCACAGATCCTAGACTCCCTAGGTAAGGTAATAGGTGAATCTGTAGAAACAGTAAACATTCAAGCACCAGAGCTTTCAATTAAAGTTGAGTCGAAGTAACGAAGATTTCGGATATATATTTAAGTTCCTCGGCGTGGTCTATAAAAAAAATTTTTTGCAACAGTCCCCCCTATACGCTCTAAGGTGCCTAGGTGCCTCTCTGATAGCGTTGTAATATAACTTTGGTATGATAGTACCTTAAGAATTATCGCCTGTCTGAAGCCATCCTCAGAGGACTTTGTAATATACTTAATATATGTAGACTTAATATCAGATATATGCTAATGTGATATTATCATAATTGGTACATGGTGTAAAAATTTTTTTCCCTATGTACGAAATATGATTTTAAACCTTTTGATACTTTGACTACTCTGATGTTAAGACTATCTCGATAGATTAACCGCTCCAGAGAATACAAAAGCAAAGTATCAAAAAAGTAACTAGAAAATTTATCACCCTTCCTTCCTTCCTATGGATTATCGAGACTACATCAACTTGGAGTTATCGAACAATGAAAAACTAGCTTTTCAAATTGCTTTTGATAAATTAGATGATTTATTATTTGATACTGATCAAGTGAAGTATTGGATGTTTATTGAAGCAACAAACAGTAAACATCCCAAGTGGCCTAACACTTTATTTTTTAAAGATAGAGTGACTAGGGAAACTTTCAAAATTGGATACGATCTTATGGACTGTATTTAATTATGATAGGTAACACTTGCATAAGTCCAGACTATGAAAAAATTTTGATATCTAAAAAAATTAGATATGAAAAATGTTTTTCTAAGTCTGGTGTACTTTGGTTAAAACTTAACCCATTTGATGAAGCTGATCACTTTGATTATTTTCATTATGATGCTTACGGAAAAACAATTCCGCTTTATTGTCGTCTAGTCTTAGACGATTAAATTAAATCTGGAGTAACTTAGGTTACTCCTTTTTATCCCTTCCAAATTATGAGAACATCACTCTTATTTTTTTCATTCTTTATTTTGATATGGCAAGCAATTGTTATTTCAAATAATATTCACTCACAACTTGAAACAAGGACTGAGTATATCCATTCAATACTTAAGGACATTTAACTATGTACATCAACCCAGATTATTATCTTTATGAAAAGATAAAAGAATTACAAACAAAAGTAATTCGATTAACTGACGAATTAGCGGATGCTAATTACACCATAAAAAAACTACAAGAAAAGGAGTCTTTAAAATGTCAGAACTAAAAACTGGAGTTAAAACAATTGTTACCAAAACAAAAGGTGGCGGATTCTTAATAGAGAATCCCTACGCCTCAACAATTACATTTAATTGTGCGGATGGATCAGTCGTTGAAATTCCCGAATTCTCATTACGTTTAATTCTTACTAAGTTATATGTTTCTTACACTAGGGATGTATGCGGTATGAGACGAAGTGCAGTAACTTGGTTAAATGATGTTTTTCAAGAAAAACATACTTATAAATTTTGGCAAAAGGCATTTAAAGAAAATGGATGTCACGAAGCTCTAAAAATTAGAGAACCAAAAATTTAAAATAAATAACCCGCTAAAAATAGCGGGTTTTTTTTTGACTAAAAAAAAGCCTGGACTAAAAAAAATTTTTCAAAAAAAAAAAATAAATAATAAATAAAAAAAATTAATCTAATAATCTGAATGCAAAAATTGAATGCAAAAACTGAATGTAAAAATTGAATGAATTTTTTTATATATAAATAATAAGACATACTTTCACATACATAGACATACAAGTTAAAATATGATAGTAAACTAATTTATTTTTACAAATGACCACAACACCAACAAAAAAATTAAAGGAGTCAAATTTTGGCTTTATTCATTATTCAAGTGCATTAAGTCACTATATGGATTTAGATTTTAATATCGCTATGGAAGTATTCGCAATACTTGATAAAAAATATTTTTATCAAGATTGGGGGATTGTTGAAAGTGATTCTATACAAATGAATAACGAAGCTGTAAAAAATGAAAATGGGGGGGACATTTTAGCGGCTTATATGTTATCTACTGGTAAAAAGATATGGATTAAAACAGTTGGATATGGAATAAAAGAAAATCAAATGGACTTAAAAGAATATACAAAAGCTGATTACAACAATACTTGCATAATGTTCCCAGAGGATTACTAAAAATGTTTTTAACTTTATTACCAGCATATGGGAGAGACTACAAAAGCAAAAAACTTATTATTGATGATTTAAACAATAATAAGGACTTTTTAGAATCTACCAGTTTAAGAGCTATTAACAAACAACAATTTAAAGAGCTAAATATTAGCTCTTTTAATGTTCGATATGATCAGCAACGAAAAATAACAAATATAAAAATAGGGGACTTAAAAAAATGATAACTTCAGAATTAATAGAAAAATGTAGTAATTCAAATGAAATTTTATATTCTGAATTAGTACATGATTTAAGTAAAATGTCTTATATTTTTGAATCTGAAAAATTAACTTATTCAGATATAGAAATTATAAGAAAAATTGTAAGAAATTATATTTTAGCTTTATTAATGAAAAATAATCTTAGATATTTATATAGTTCAAAGTTTATAAAAATTAAATAATACTTTCATTTAGGGATGTTTTAAACATCCTTAAATAAAAGTATTTTTTTAAATACTTTTAACCTTCCAATTTTTTAAAAATCATCATGAATGAACTTTTAAAAATGTCAAAACAAAATAAAAAATTAAAAAAAACTTTGATTTTTGACATTAATGCGGGTATTACATGCCCAAATGCTAATGAATGCAAGTCTTATGTTGTTATGAATGCTAACGGCAAGACTAGTTTAAAAGATGGCGAAAATAATATTTTTCGATGTTATGCCGCAAGTCAAGAAAACCAATATCCTAACGTATACAAGGCAAGAAAATATAATTTAGATTTAATTAAAAAAACTTTGAATGCTAAAAATGGATTTTACAAAACATATGAATTAATTAATGCTTCAATTCAAAAGCATATTACTAAAAATATTAATAAAGTAAGAATACACTCTAGTGGTGATTTTTTTAGTGGAGAATATTTAAGAGCTTGGTTTGCAGTAGCTAGACTTAATCCACAACTTAGGTTTTATTGTTATTCTAAGTCCTTGCACTTGTTTGGAAGTAATATATCTATTCCAGATAATTTCTTTTTAACTGCTTCAATGGGTGGTAAACGTGATGATTTAATTCATAAGGGATATTTTAAAAGATGGGCTATTGTAGTAAATAGCGAAGCGGAAGCAATAAAAAAAGGTATTGAACATATTGGCAAGCCTTACAAGATAGATAAGGATGATTCAAGTTGTTTTAAGCCTGATCCTTTTGCGTTATTAATTCACGGAACACAAAAGAAGGGATATTTTAAAAATTTAAAAAAATGAATATTAAAAATAAAAAACCTGATAAAAAATTAAAAAATATTGATGAATTAATAAAACTTGCCGATGATTGTTTAAAACTTTTAAAAAAAATTAAATAAATTATTTAATTTTTAAAAAGTAAAAAATCAAAAATTGAAATAAAAAATCAAAATCCTGGAATTTTTGTTTTTGGCTTGAATGCTTTGAATGCTTTGAATGCATGAATGCTTGAATGTCTGAATCTGAAAATTCTGAATGTTCATGGATAAAATGTTTAACTCTCGACATATTAATGAATAGTTTACTAATACATGATATCATACATACTACATTCTTATATAAAAAATCATGAATGAACACATAATGAAAATTCCTTTTCACATCGATAAGTTATCTCCAGAAAATCAACTAGTAATAGTTAATTTAGTAAATCATATAAATAGTTCTGGAGAACTTTATAGAGAAGATGTTATTGAAAGGCTAAAAAAAATTAATAAAGAAAATTGTATGACTTTTTTTGAGGATGATGATTTTATTGAAGATGACTACATGAAAATGGAAAAAGCCAGATACGGAGTAGGCAAAACTGAAAAAGAAATTAAAGAAGAATTAGAATTTGAAGAAGAGGTAAGTAAAAAGTTAAAGAGGATTAAATAATGAATACTGAACAAAAAGTTAGAGTTTTATTGAATATTCTTTCAGCACTTTGTGAATTAGCAGAAAGGGATGCTACTTTCTTTTTACCTCAAAAAGGTAATGAAATAGATTATGAAGAATCAGTTAGATATTTAGTTAGAGAGATACAAATCACTAGTAGGAGAATTGATTAATGGCAAATAATAACGAATTTAAAGAGGAAATTATTGAAAGAATAAAAGAGTTAATAAGAGAAGGTAAACCTAAAGATAGGATAATGGCTAGAATCAAAGAAGAATTTAAAGGTTTAGTTAATCCAACTACTCCTTACGAATGGTGGAAAGATATTATTAAACAACAAGATATTCAAGAATGGGAAAAAGAAAATAAAGAGAAAGTTTTAAGTCTTTATGATCATAAAAGAAAAGCTAAAATTGATATGTATTACTGGACTTATAATAGATATATTAAAAAGAAAAATGAATTAGAAAATTCAAAATCTAAAGGTGAAGATCCAGATTTAATAAAAGAAATTTATGACTTACAAGATAGATTACAACCCTATTTAAAAAAGGTTGAATAATTTACTGGCATTAGCAATTCCTATTCTTTATTGATGTAAATGGATACTCTATGTAAGTCCAGTACTTTCCAAATACGAAAATTCGGTAACGAAAAATGAATTACAAATCAAAAAAAGATTTAGAAATTGCAAGTATCAATCTTAAAGAAGATTTTGATATGGTTATTTCTTTTATTAGAACTACTAAAGATTTAGAAGTAGTTAGTAAAGCAATTACAAAAGCTTTTCAATGTGTACCAAATGCACAGCAATTACCTTCAGTTGCAAATGAAGCTGAAGAGAATCAAAAAGCTGTAATGAAAAAATTTGAAGATTTTTTAGGAGAATTGCAATGAGTAAATATTTTAAATTAACTGTATCGTCAATGTCGATGCATAGCTTATTAATCAAAACACCTGATGATATCAATGAAGATGATATTCATATGAACTTCAGAAAATTTGATGGTGGTGATTTTTCATCTGATGATGGAGATTGGGAGTATTCAGAAACTGAAGAAATAGATGAAGAAGAATTTGAAGATGAAACTTTAAATAAGGTCAATTGGGAGGATAGATACCAATGATTAATAACAAATACAATTACTACCCAAGATCTAAGGTAGTAAAATTAATAAATGATTTTATTAAAGAGCATAAACTTGATGCTGAATTTGTTAATAGTCCATGTGAGGGATTGGAGTATGTTCGATTTTGCGTAGAGGAGGATGAAGATGACGAATAAAGAAGAAGCACTTAAAGCACTACACGAAGCAAGTCTATCAATAGCTTGTTTATGTGCTGATTGGACAGAACATTTTGAAGATGAAAACAATCTTGGTTTGCCTGAATCTTTACAGGATATAAATAATCAAAAATGGGTTTTAAAAGATAGAGAAGGTCTACAAGAGGATTTAGATCACATTCAAGATAAAATTACTATTTTAGAAAACTTTCTCGACCCTGATTCTACTTACAACCCTTACGCTCCAAAGAGGACTCTAGATGAAAACTAAATGGACTATCGAACCTTACGATCCAAAAGGTTATTTAACTGTTCATAACTTTGATTCAGTTATAAAAGAAAGTTTGAATTGTCTTAACGAATTACATAGTACAAAAACATTATGTGATTGTGAAGAAGAAATTTTTGCTTTTGATATTACTGATAGCCAAACTGGTGTAAATCAAGGTATGGATATTCAAATATGGTTTGATGTTGACGAACCAAACACTATCCATTGTGAGATAGTAAATGCCTTTAGTGAAAATGGTTGTTGGACTAGGGGTAATGACTATCAATCTTTATGGACACTACATAGAGATTATGTTCAAGAATTTTTGAACTATTTTAAAATAAAATCTGATTCAATATCAGATAATAACAATCCACTATATGAGGTAACTAATGTCTGAAGTATTACTAGCACTAAAAGAAACTAGAGAAACTCTCAATCGTTTACTAGCTCAATATCCGTCTACTGGTATTACTACTAGGAGACTTGAATTAAATAAAGATTTAAAACATATTCAAGATCAAATTACGATTTTAGAAAATTTTTTAAATCCATTTACTGTTGCAGAATTAGAAAATCAGGAGATAGAAAAATGATTGATAACCCATTACCAGATCAAGTTATGCAAGAAAAAGATAACGAATATTTATCTGAACAATTTTATGAACATTGTGAAGATAAAGCTAAAGAAATAGCTGAAGAATTTAATTTATTACCAGAATTTTTAGATGATTTTACCGAATATTATGCTGATATTTGTTTAGATTCTGATGATGGTTATAGTTTGGAAAATGATAAAAGTTTAATTGATGATTGGTGGGAAGAAAATGAACATCTATATGATGATTATTCAAGTCCATATGAAATAGAACCTAGTGATGATGAAATGATGAGTAGTTTTGGTACTAAATGGCATGATGGATTATGACTAATTTTGTACCAATAACAAGATACTCAAGATGTAAAAGATACTCTGGAGCTACAATTAAATGTCCTAAATGTAATGAATTAGGTCAGATATATCACTTATCTTGGTCTGCTTTACAATGTCAAAATTGTAAAAATATGATTGATAAATTCGATTGGTTAATAGAAAAAGGTAAATATTCTAAACTTTAAGATTGTTTAGCTTCTTTTAAAAATCGGTGTATTGCCTCTCTAATTAAAAAACCAACTGACATGCCAGAACGTGTCAGTTTTTTTAATTCATCATATTCCTGTGAATCGACACTTACACTTATTCGTTTTAGCTTTTCTACTGTCATAATGAATGGCAAACTTATACCATAATACTAGCACATGGATATTTTTCAACTATGAATGGCAACTAAAAGAAAAAGAAAAGAAGCAAAAGAAAAAGAAATATAATATAAGTAAGTAAATTTATAATATATATATATTAATAATATATATATTTATATATAAATAAGGAAAAAACTTTTTGTTGACAGAATATAAACTCAATATTACACTTACATACAAAGACATAAACTTATGGCAAAAGAAAAACTTACGTTGTATTTAGAGCCAGAACAAATTGAATGGCTCAATTTACAAACAGATGAAGAAAAAAAAGTATCTACTGTTGTCAGAAACTTGATTAGAAAAGCTATGAAAGTTAAATCAAGAAAGAAAAATGTTTCTGTACCTATGGATCTTTATGGATTTAGTACAATTACACCAGATTTAATACCTGATGATTTAAAAGATTGTGCTGACTTAATCGAAGAATGGTGGCCTATAAGAAAACAAAAAGGTGCAGTTAACTCCACAAAGGTCGCTAAACGCCTCTTTGATAAACTCAGGTCATTTCCATCACAGGATAGAAAACAAGCTCTTGAGAACGCAATCACGGCTGGCTGGAAAGACATTTACGAAGTTAAGAAGGGTTACAAACCAGAAGAACCAAAAAATAATCATCCAGCATCAAGAGTATTTACAGCAGAAAGGGGGTTTGAATGATAAATTTTCCATTTCAACTTTTTAAAAAAACAAATAATCCAAAACTTTATTCTGGTCATTATATTTTTTATTTTTTTGATGAGTTTATTATCCCAAAAACAAAAGTTATAAAACAAATAGGATCTTTTTATCCATCAGGTAGAACTATGCTCCCAGATAAAACAACTACTGTAAGAGTTCAAACAGCAAAAAAACAGATACAAAAATATTTACAGGAGGGATGGGTTGATGCAGAAACTATTTGATGCTTCAGTTCTCGCTCTACTTAGAGATGGTATTAAAAAAGGCTACTGGACTCTTGCAGATTTAGATAAACCACCTCCAGGGTGGACAGAATGTGTCAACAACACCAAAGGTAACAAAGCATTTCCGCAAGGTTATCAAGGTGTCAAATACAAAAATCTTGCTAGGGTAAAGACACCCAAACCAAAAGAGGAGAAAGTAGAACTTACTGATCCAAAAGACCTTCCAACTTTAGACTTCTAACAATGAAAACCTTCCAACTATTAAAACCACTCCCCATCAAAAGAGATGAGAACACACATAGATATGTAAATATCGAGACTAAGCAATGGATGTCCTATTCAACTACTGAAGTGTGTAGTGAATTGACAGAAGAGGATAAAGAAAACATCGAGAAATGGAGATCACAATGGCAACCCAGAGGGGAGAAGTGTCATGAGTGCCTAGCTGAACATATGTTGGGTAATGGCAAAATTGATCCTGATGAATATGGTGCATGGGTTGAACCTTTACTTCAACATGAATTGTTCACACATTTTGAACCAATAGCTATTGAACATATGATGGCTATCCCACATAAGTCAGTTGGTGGTCAACTTGATCTACTTGGTCGAGATACTAAGACTAACCAGATAAGATTGATTGATTTAAAAACAAAAAGTAGCTGTAATTATTTCATGCGAAAAAGAAAAAAAGATGGTTTGTTATATATCGAGGATCTTGATATGTACTGGAAAGAACCTTACTCAACTGATAAACAACTTGGTTGCTACGTTGAAATGTTGAAACTAAACTACGATTTAAGACCAGATGTATGTAATACAATTTGGGCATTTGAAGGTAGATGTATTATGAACATTGATCAACCAACAGAAAGATGCGAAGCTGCATGGCAGAAAGCATGGGAAAAGTTTGAAGCAGAACAGGAGTTGTTTTAATGGATTATATCCTTAATGTGTCAGGTGATGAGTTAAAACTTATTCGTGCATCTCTTGTAAATTTCTCAAGATCATTAGCAATATCACAACAGGCAGACTTTAGTCCTTTAATTGGTGAATTAGATGATTGTTTCTTATCTATAACAGAACAAAAAAGATTACAATTACAATCTAAAATAAATAAAAAGTGGATTCTTAAAAAGTGAAGTGTCTTTATCGAGAACTTGATCGGAGAAAAAAATATTTAATTACTAAATTACAAAATGAAATTGCAACACTTGAATGGCAATGGTTTCAAAGAGAAATATCAGATAAAGAATATTGTGTACAATTTGATGACATTCAAAGACGTATTCGAGAGCTACAAGGATGACTAATCCAAATAAAAGAAAAGGAGATAAAGCTGAAAGAGAAGCAGCAGAACTTTTAACAGAAGTTACTGGTTTTGAATGCAAAAGAAATCTTGCAGCAGGAATACCAGATGATGTTGGAGATATATATGGCATCCCAAATTGCGTGATACAGGTAGCAGATTATAAAGATAAATCTAGAGCGTGTTTAGTAAAACCCAGGGAGGTTGAAACACAAAGGCAAAATGCAGGTGTAGACTTCGTTGCAAGCATGGTTAGGTTCAGAGGAGGACAATGGAGAATGGTCTTGACCCCAGAACAATTCAACACATTACTACAAGCTGCCTTGCAGTAAACATGATATATGTGTAATATAATTATCAAGTAAACTATTTTTACTAATGACCACTAAACAGCCTTCAACACTAGTTGAAGCACTTAATGCTTTTCAAAAAGAGCATCACGCTGCTGGAAAGGATGGAACTAATCCTTTTTTTAAAAGCAAATACACAACATTGGCTCAAGCATTGTTAGCTATTCAACCAGCTACAGAGTTTGGCCTTTGTCATTCACAATTGAATGATTATGTAATTACTCCAGAGGGGGAAGTTATCACAATAGTCATTACAAAACTAATGCATACTTCTGGTGACGAACCTATAGTTAGCAAATTTCCTGTTCCAAAAATTCCTGCAAACGTAAAAAATGTTCATCAGGCAGCAGGAGAGGCACAAACCTATGCTCGTAGATATGGATTACTTTCTGTCTACGGATTAGCTAACGATGATGATGATGGTAATTCATTAACGAAAACACCACCACCAAAAGTTGGTGTAGGTAATACTCGTACAAAACCAAATGAAAAACCAGAACCAACTTCTGTGTTACAAGGATTGCCTGACCCCATTTCTAAAGAGGCAAAACAATCTATCATGGTTGAACTTAAGGAACTAAGTGAAACAAATCCAGATGCAACTAAGAAAATCTCAGAAGCATTTAAAAAAGAGTTCAATGTTCCTAAATTAAGTGGTTTCATTACAGAAGCTAGACATGGCGAATTTCTAAGTCATGCTATATCAAAGGTTAATGGAACTGCATGACAACAGAAGAAGCTGAGTTCTCTGGTCACTTAATCATGAAACAACTTGAAAAAAGACGAGCAGAACGCAAGAAAGATTGGAACAGAAACGTATTTGGGGTGCGTACTAATGATGATCTTGCTTCTAGACTTCGAGAGTATTGTAAGTCGAACAATCTCTCAACTAACAAATTTTTAAACAACTTACTAAAAGATTTTTTTAATTATGGCTGATTTTAATCCAGCACTTCCATTACCAATTAAATGGAATATAGGGGATGATCGTTTTAACGAAGGGCAACAAGTCCTGAGTTTAACAATTCCTGTTGACTCTGTAACTCATTTGATAGATCATTTACAGAACCTTGTAAATACAAAAGCGAAAGAAGGAGAAGTATATGACTTTGCCAAAAAAGAAAAAGTTAAAACTCAATGTGTACAAATCTACTCTAAAGCGATGGATGGACCATACGGAGTATTTGGCAACATTAATCCACAGAAGATTGACACAGGAGTAAATGAAGAACTTCCCTTCTAAATGTAAAGATGAATATTTAGTTAAAGATCCTAACCTTAATATTCACTTTAAAATAATAAATGGTGTACGCTACTGGCTTACACCTCCTCCTTTAGGCTATAAAAAATGACACCAGTTAAAAAATCTATAGCTAAATTACGCAAACTAAAAGAAATAAGACGTAAAAACTTAGAAAGAAATTTCCTTGAAATTCAAATGAAAGGACAAGATCATTATGTTTTTATAAAGGATAATGGCAAAGCACAAGTCATTTATGATGAAGGTCGTTGGGTTACAGAACATATAAGAACTGCTGTGCTTAAATTCAATTATGAAATTGATAAGATCGATAAATTATTAATTAAAGACTTTACTGATGAAGAACTCAACGACTACGAAAAAACTTTGCAATAGGATTTGTTGATTTTCTTTCTCTTAATTCTTTTACAACAGCATTAGCTTCTAGCTCTATTAATCTATTTAACATAGATGCCATAAAGATATCTTGATCAAACTTTTTCCTGACTAAATGTGTACAATATCTTTTTATATTATCTAAATTATTAGCTTTCATAATTTCTCTACATTCTAATTCAACTTCTAATTCCATTTCTGGAGGTGCAGGTTGTATATCAATGTTGAGAAATTTAGTGATTTTCATGTTACTGAAGATTTGTGGTAGATCCTGGATACATTCTTGCTTCGATGAAACTTACTGCTTGATCATCAATTGTATTGTCTGTTTGTTTAGCTAATGCTTTTAACAAATCAATAATTAATCTCTTCATTGCTTTAGATTTTATAAATACAAGAAGAATAGGTTTTAGAATTTTTACCATCGTTTTTATGTGTTACTTCCCAAACATAGCTACTTTGCTAGTATTAGACAAGAATCTTAAGTTTTATGGTTGAAGAGAAAAAGAAAAACGCTTTCCAAAAACTCAAGGAAGGTTTAGACGATAAAGAAGAACAACTAGCAATCATAAGTTTATTTGTCAGATTAGGTGTTGTTGTTTGGAGTGGATTTATAGTAACTCTTAACTACATATCAATTCCAGGTTATAGTTCAGAACCTAAAGACATCACGTTTCCTGCCTCGCTTCTGACGGGAGCACTCGCAACATTCGGTTTAGAAGGATCTAAGAAAAGTAGTAAGAAAGACGGTAAGGTTGCTATGGAAGAAGGTATGATTCAAACTATAAGGGTAGTGACTCCAATCAAAATCGAGGGAGCAGAAGTAATCGACCCTAAACCTAAAAAATGAAAAAGCTACTTCCATTATTATTACTTGCATCTAGTCCTGTACTTGCAGACATTAAGCAAGAATTTGTGACATCTGCCCAGATCACGGTAGATATGCCATACGTTGTTACCAATAAAGTAGGAACAACATATAGTCTTAGCGGAAATAATATAACTCCATCTGTAACTGTAGGAGATACCACAACATCAGGAAAGATTGGTGGGATTAATGTTGGCTCGTTATCCAACGGAGTGCCAGCTATGATTCAAACAGATACTACGATCACAACAGCAGGTTCAGCATTTAGTAAAACAGAATCCGTAACAATGGGAGATGCTACACCATCTGCTGTAACTCCTTCTAGCGGTATTGCAGCTTTACCAGTATTAGGTGGACAGACAACAGTAGGATCAGGTGGTACTGCTGGATCTCTCGGTTTAACGTCATTGAGTTCTGGAGTCCATACCTGTACCGCAGGTGGATCGGGTACAAGTTGCATAGGATCTACTAAGGTTACTATTACGATTGACTAGACTTTGGCTGCTAGTTTTATTAGCATTACCTATAAGAACACTTGCTGTTCCTGTAGTGCCTCAATTCCGTTCTGGCTCTTCTCAAACTTCAAGCACATCAGAACAAGTAATAAATGAAGTCATCACAAGCCACCAATACCGCACAGGTTACACATACTCAGCGTCAGGACATAATATCAAATCTGAAACAGGATATATCAACCCTACTCCTACGACTACGAACAACCAAACAGTTGGGGGAGTAAATTTTAGTTGGACTTCGCCAAATTTAGAAGCTATCCCTCAATGGTCTATCGTAAACAACGGAGCAGCTTTCTCGATCCAAGAAACACTAATCACACCAGGGTTAGACACAGTAACCACAATAACAAGGCAAATAAATACAAGCACCACAACAGAAACTACAACTACCTTTGGGCAATAGCTATAATCCTTTGTCCTGCAAAGGTTTTGGCTAACACAACAGTGGCTTCTCCACAAAGTCAGGCCAGTGGTGTTGTAAATAACAATGCCACCATGATAACCCCATCCTCAATGCCACAATACAGAATGAGTCAGGGTATAGTTTGTGCTTCTCCTAGTCTTACAATTACTCCATATTTAACAGATAGTTGGTCATTTAACAGGCCAATGGAATATGTCACTAGGCAAAATATATATGACGAAGATACTGGAGAGGTAAAGTATATTCAAGAGACTCCTAGATTTGAAAAGGATAATTATAATCTCAATTATGGAATCAGTATGCAATTTAATATCCCATTAGGCAAGTCACCTGCTCTTTGCCATAAAGCAACTGAAGTAAATATAAAAAATCAAGAATTATTATATAAAAAACTAGCGATGGAAGTTAGTTTATATCGTCTTCAAATTTGTTCAGAGCAAGCGAAACTTGGCGTTACTTTCAAGCCTAATACTCCTAGTGCAGTTACTTGTGACGATATTGTTGTTAATATTCCACCAAATCAAGTTATACCGCACAATCATAAATTAAAGTAGACAACCCACGGGCTTAAGTCGTCTACAAAAATAATTATAAAGTAGATAAGCCCCTTCCAAGTAACCTATCTACTTTAGGCTAAATCTCACAGCCAAATTCATTATATCAAATATTCTCATTTTGTAACATATGTAATATATATTTGACATATAAATAATATATGTTTAATGTAAGGAAGTCCGTTAAGGATTTACACATTCACTCCGTTAAGGAAACTTTTATTATGGCACTTAATAGCTATCAAGTCACAGTTCATGGAACTGCTGGACTTCTTTGTTCAAACGTACAAAACTCTGATCCATTAGGTGAAGGAGCAAAACAAAAAGCATTTTTCTCTAGTAAGAAAAAGAAAAACGATGAAGATCATCTTTGCCTTCGTGCATTAGATTGGGTTTTTTCTGGATATTGGAAAAAAGAAGGTAAGGTTAAAGTTAATGAAACTAAAAACTCTATCGAATTTGATGGATTTGCTGATCCATACATGCCAGGTGCTAACTTCTTGCGTTGTCTTAGAAACGCTGCTACTAAATGGAAGTTAGGTAAAGACGTTCTTCGTTCTGTTGTTGTTACTAATGATCCAATCATCGAATACGAGGGATCAAAAAATGCTTTGGAAATGTACACAAAAGACCAAAGTTACTTTTCTAATACAGCATTTACATCAAGAGGTGTCTGGGTTCAAAGACTACTATTCCCAGATTGGAAATGTACTTTTGAGCTAATGGTTGACGATGAGATATTAAGTGTATCTCAACTAAATAGAATCATTGCCATGGCTGGTAAAGCTGAAGGATTAGGTACATGGCGACCTAGATTCGGTAGATTTTCTGCATCTGAACTAGTGGAGATGGCTGACTAATGACAGATAATCCAAGAATAAGTGGTATCGATTGGCAAGGTCTTCAAAAAGGAGACCTTGTACCCCACGATCAAGTCAAAGAATTTTACTACAGCATTTTCCCAGACAGAGAATGGGATGATTTCAGCATGGTAAAAGTCATCGAAAAACTAATGAAACTGCGTGAAACAATCAATAGACCTCTAATTATTAAAGAGGTCTATAAAGATCAATCTTTACGAGTTCTTACTGATAAAGAGGGTGTAGATTATTCTGCACAACAAGCTAATGCTGGTATCAAAAAACATCGTAGACATACTCGTAGATTGTTTACTCACATCAATAAAGACAATCTAGATCCATCAAAACAACGTGAGTTAGAAACTAAACAAATTCATCATGCGTTCATAGCTTCTGCTGCTGATGGTGCTAGGAAAGAATCTTTGCAGTTGCAAAGAAAAGGAGAAAGATTACCTAAATCTTTGATCGAAAAGTCAGAGTTTAAGAAATCTTCTTAACGACTCCATTTCTATCTTCTTATCGCACCTTCTGTCTTATCGTATCGCAGTTCCGTGGCTCCGCTCCACCCGATTCTCCGTAATGCCTCGTTTCAAACCCTCGTTGTAAGTTTTACGCAAACTTTCTTTAACATCTCTTGTAGGTGCAAGAACCAAAGAGATGAAATCCGCATCAACCCCCCTCACTTCGCACCCAATTAATTCTGTGTCGCTCTTTGTTGTGCAAAATTGCTCAAGGTAATTTCGGCTCTGTGCCCCGTTCTTCGCTTCCTAATAACTTAATTCAAATCAACCGTTGTAAGTTTTACGATAAACTTTCCTCAACATCCTTCTGGGTTAATAGCCTTGAAAGATGATATTTCATCTCTTTTCTCCTCATCTCGGATTAACTTGATTCAATCTCTCTCTCAGCCTATTAATTCGGCTCACATCATCTAGGCTCGATTTCGTTCATTTCTTTTCAGCTTAACTCTTACGTTATGAGTGTCACGACAAACTCTTCTTAACATCTTTGATACTTAACAGGTTGACAAGATGAAAAACAATACACTTTGGTTCAACTCACTTCACTTTCAATCGATTTAGTGCTTGCCGATTTTTTTTGCTTCGACTTTCTTCAAAACTATCGTTGTAGGTTTACGATTAAAACCTTCTTTGACATCTCTATAACTTAATAGGTTTGCGAGATGACTAGATCACTAGTTCGACTCCCATCGATTTGCCTCTATATAGTGCATCTTGAAGCGGTTCTATTCTTGACTTTGACAGTTCTGTATGCCTCCGTGTCTCGCCCCTCATTTCCCTGCCCATCAAAACTATCGTTGTCAGTTTACGATTAAAACTGTCCTTAACACTTCTATGACTTAATAGGTTTGCGAAGTGATTTCAACCTTACTTTAATGCTATTAAGCTCACTTCTGTATTATGCGTCTCACGTTGTTTCATCGTTTCTCAAATCAATCGCTTGCCAGTTCCACGATTAAGAACTGGTATCCTTTTTCTTTGTTAATTTTTTTACAATATTTTTTATAGCTGGCTTTATTAAATTGAGAATAAAAGGGCTACTCGCAGCCACAAGGCCAATAATAGCAGTAGAAATAATAGTGCTCGGTTCTGGGATGTATTGATCCACAAAAGGAACGTCTTCATATAGAGTGATGCACTCAATCTCATCATCTCCTCTTTTATGCCCAATGACACGTTCTAAGCGTTTTTCGTTACGAAAATCTCCAACTCTTTGATCTTTAGAACTTGGACAAGGTGGTATTACTATTTCTTCTTCTTTAACTTCTGGTATCTCTGTAGATTGCTTACCTGTTGACGAATCTGCTTGGTTATCAACAGGTGCTTGCTCTGTAATGATGATATTTTGAGGTGTGTAATCAAGAGGAACAAACCCAGGAAACGGAAAATCGCACGTTGTAAATACACCATTTGGATCTTCCAGTAATAAATTACGATTACCTGTATTTTTTATATCACGATGTTGATAGGTACAACCAGGTGCATCAATATCTGGTGGTTTTGTAATAGTTAAATAATAAGGTTTAAATGGTTCTGGTACATTTGGAATGTATATCTCAGGAATATTTATATCAGGTATATCAATCGAAGGCATTAATTTTTATTTTTTTCAATAAAATACCTATACATTACAAAAATACAAGTTAAATAAATTAAAATGGCCAAAAAATAAGAAACTAAAATAAATAACATTAATCGTAGGCATCTCTTGGTAAATAAACCTCTACAAAAGAATTACATTTAGGACAGGAAAGATTAGTAACCATACTGTATTCTCCAGACATTATTGG
>VTLG01008073.1_pt1 | contig 17940 bp, 28 predicted proteins | sample 4694571 | NCBI WGS metagenome assembly VTLG01 (sample SAMN12604809, study PRJNA352737) | marine metagenome | biome: ENVO:00000447; feature: ENVO:00000209|ENVO:00000569|ENVO:01000036; material: ENVO:00002151; isolation source: viral sequences binned using virsorter ... | reverse complement strand
CCACAAACAAATCAACAGGTGTAACTCTTAATACAGAGTCTGGACAAATCACAATGAACAATGCACAGCTTGACGCTGGCACAGAAGTATCTTTCACAGTAACTAACAGCAAGATCGCAGCAACAGACGTTGTTGTAGCTTGTCATGGTTCTGCTGGAACTGCTGGTTCATATTTGGTAAATGCAAATGCGATAGCTGCTGGATCTTTTGCGGTCACAGTTTCTAATGTATCTGCTGGAAACCTTAGTGAAGCTATTGTTATTAACTTTGTTGCTCTAAAAGGTGCATCAAGCTAATGGGAATGTTCGCTTTTAGGCGAATGAGAGAACAAAATGAGGCTGCCCAAAAAGCAGCTTCACTTGTTCAAACTCTAGAAAAGCCAAAACCAAAATCTAAGCCCAAAAAGGTAAAACTCAATGGCGATAACTCTTGATGCTACTGTTGGCGGTGCTAACGCAAACACTTATATTACTCTTGCTGATGCAAATTCATTTATTGAGGGTTTAGTTCTCAGTGATGACGCTGCCGCATGGGATGGGTCAAGTAATGACAATAAAAATCGTGCATTGTTTACAGCAGCCCAAAGGATAGACAGAGAAAAGTTTTTGGGAGCAAGAGTAGATGACACTCAAGCTTTGGAGTGGCCTAGATCAGGAGTAAGAAAGCCAGATACATACACAAATTTGTATGGTTTGAGTTTTCCAAATAGATTAGTTGCCGATTATTACCTTGACACTGAAATCCCAGATAGGGTAAAACACGCACAAGTAATCTTGGCTGTATATCTAAACAACAATAGGAACGGGTTAGAACTAAGCGGCTTAGAGGACTTTGCTGCTGTAAGTATTGGCAATATAAATGTAACCCCTAGATTCTTTGGGGCTGTAGGTATTGATCGTATTCCACCAATAGTTGATCATTACTTGATGGGTATTAGAATAGGTGGAAGAGCAAATTTATCAATTAAGAGGTCTTAAAGTGAACTACGGCTACCAATACCCAGCAGGGTTAATTATTACAAACACTGCAACCCACACAGGCAGATTTGGTAAGGTGCATTGTTTGGCAGATGCTGAAGCAACTTTTGTAGCAGAAAACTTAACAGAAAATGGTTCTTCTACTATTAACGGTATAACAATGAAGGCATCAACCGAAGTTGAAGGTGTTATTACAAGTATTACTCTCGCAAGTGGTCAGGTTATAGCTTATTCATTATGAGCCTTGCAAATGCACTAAAAAAAGCGGCATCAAAAACTCTGAGCAAACTTGGAGGTGATGTTACTATCAGACAGGTAACAGCAGGGGCATATAATACCACTACTGGAGCTATTACAGAATCTACATCTGATACAACTATAAAAGGTGCATTAAGAAATGTTTCAAGAAATCAAGTAAATGATTTGATTGAGTCACAGGATAAATTACTTACTATATCTGCTGGGGATCTTACATTTATTCCTACAACAAAAGATAGAGTTGTTATAAGTAGTGTTGAATTTAAAATTGTTCAAGTAATAACAAATGAGCAAAATAATACTGCTGTAAGTTTTGATCTTATTTTGAGGTAAAAATGGCAAGAAAAATAAGGCTTGACCAAATTGATGATGTAATGAGAGAGGCAGTAGAGGATTTAGTAGCTGCAACTACTTTGGAGTGGACTAGTCGAGTAAAAATAAAAACCCCTGTTGACACAGGAAGATTAAGAGCAGCATGGCAAACAGAAATTAAACCTTTAGAAGGCACAATAATAAACAATTTACCTTACGCAGAACCAGTATGCTTTGGAACTAATTTACCGCCATCATGGGGCGGTCAATATAGAACAAGACAAGGAACTGTTGCTGGTTTTCCAGCTTTAATAGGAAAAGAACTTGAACAATATGCCAGAAGGGAGTATGAAAAAATTAAAAGAGGTATTTAATGGCTGCAACTGATTTAAACACTGTTAGATCTACAATAGAGGCACGATTAGCTACAGAACTCGCATCAAGCCCCGCAATCCCTGTTGTATTCAATAACATGACTTTTGATTCGACAACGGAAGATACTTTTGTTCAGTGTATTACAAGTTTTGGTACTAATGAATATCTTTCTCAAGGTGATTCAAGCACTGCTTCGAACAACATTGTAGGTTTATTATTGCTCAATGTTTTTACAGAGGAGGGTCTTGGTGCAGGGTCTAACTTTACAATTTGCAAAAGATTGAGAGACTTATACAATAGAATAACAGTGTCGAGTGTGATTTTTGATGCACCTGTTGGGCCTGAGATACTTACTTCAAGTCCAGAAGGTAAGTTTCAAACACAATTAAGAATCACTTTCAATATTTACGAGGATCTTTGAATGGAAGTAACAGAAGAAATGCTTGATGCCATTGAAGCAGTCAAAGGCAAGCGTAATCCTGTTTATTGGGATGGTCGTTGCAGACGATATATGGAAAAGCAAGAAAATTTAAAAAAAGATGTAAAAAAAGCTAAAAAAGGGTAATATAAAATAAATACTTTCTTTTGTTATGGCTATTAAGGGCGATGTTGGAAAAATCATGTTTGAAAACGCTGGCGGTACTGAAGCTGACGTAGGCCAAACGAGATCTTGGTCTTTGTCTATTAGCAAAGATGTCATAGAGACAACAAAGCAAGGAGATACATTTAAAACAAATATTGGTGGATTGATTGCTGCTGAAGGTACGGCAGAACTTTTATATTCTCCTAGTGAAACTGGTGCAGGTTACACAACATTTATTGATGATGTTTTGACAACAGGTGATAATGCTGATGCATTGTTTGAACTGTTTCCTGATAGAGATACTTCAGCAAAAAAAATTAGTTTTGCAGGAATCATTACTTCCGCAGAATATGGTGCAACACTTGGCGAGGTTCAAATAATTAATATCAGTTTCATTACAAGTGGTACTATAACTTCAGCTATATAGTAAATTAGAAATACTTCGCACTTCTATTTATGCCAAACAAAAGAACCATTGATTTGTTGACTGATTCTTACAAAGATCAGATGACATCTAGACGTAAATATGAATTTAAAAATTCTAAAGGTGAAAAGATTGTTGATTTATATTTTAAACCATTAACAAGATATGATAGGCAAAAAGCGCAAAGTGCAACAGGAACTGATGAAGCTTTAACTGTGTCAACTCAACTACTTTGTCAAATGGCAGAGCTTGAAGATGGTACAAAAGCTTTCGCACTTGCAGATGCACCTAATTTACAGAGAGAATTACCAGAAAATATTTTGAATGAAATAGAGTTATTTTTGTTTGATATTAAATTAGATGTTGAAACGGCAAAAAAAGACTAAAGCGAGATAACTGGCTAAATTTTGAGTTTTTTCTCGCAACAGAACTAAGAAAAACATTACAAGAATTAAGAAAATTAATTACTGAAGAAGAGTTAATATATTGGGCTGCATATTATGAAAACAAATATGAAGAAGAAAAAAGAGCAGCACAACGACAAAAGGCCAAATCGAGGTAATATATAATAAAGGCTTTTTTTATTTGTGGCACAGGCAAATGTAAAACTTACTGTAGATGCCACCAATGCGACTAGAGTTTTAAGTGGTGTTCAGACTCAAACTAATAAATTACAGTCTGCTTTTGGTGGTCTTAGAACTGCTCTTGGTGGTATAGGTCTTACATTATTAGCAAAAAATGCAATACAAACATCAACTAATTTTGAAAAGTTAAATATTCGTTTAGGCTTATTAACTAAAGCAACTGGAGATTTTGCAGAGGCACAAAAAATTGCAACTGATGGTCAAAAATTATTTGGCTTAAGTGCCACTGAAGCTTTAGAGGGTGTAACAAATATTACAGCAAGATTAAAACCACTAGGCACAAGTTTAGAAGATATTAGAACCACTTTTATAGGTTTTAATACCGCAGCAAAATTAGGTGGTGCATCTTCACAGGAAGCCACCAACGCCTTTAGGCAACTTGCACAGGCTTTAGGTTCTGGAAAATTAGCAGGGGACGAATTTAGAAGCGTATCAGAACAAATACCTTTGGTTTTAAAACCTTTATCAGAAGAATTGGGTGTTACATCTGGTGAGTTAAAAAAACTTGCTGCTGATGGTAAATTAACAAGTGAAGTTGTTATTAGAGCATTAAGCAAACTAGCAGACGAAGGTGGTGAAGATTTAAAAGCAATTTTAGAAAACGATCCAACACAAGTATTCAAAAACTTAAGTAATGAAGCTGAAAATTTATCAAGGGCTTTTGGTGAAGCTTTGACACCAGCTGTTTTGCCTGTTGTTAAGGGATTAACTGCATTAACTGTTGCCGCAACTAACTTTGTAAATTCTCCTATTGGAAAAACTGCATTAATATTTACAGCGATTGCGTTTGCAGCTAAAGGTACTGCTGTAGCAGTTGGTTTAGTTTCTGCTGCTTTTATTGCAGCAGGTGGTGCAGCAGGTGTTTTAGCTATAGCTTTAAACGCATTGCCTTTTGTGGCTATAGCAACAGCAATAGGAGCAGTTACGACAGCTTTTATAAAACAAAATAATGAACAAAAAAAATTCAATAAATTAGTAAAAGAAGGAGGCCAAGAAGCTCTTCGCGCAGAGATGTTGAAAATTGATGCTGAAAGGTTCCAAATTTTGAGGAGATTAGCAAAAGCAGAAGAAAACAACAATAAAAGAGCTATAAATTCTCTCACAAAACAACTCAATTTATTGCATGGTCAATACAAAGTAGTAAGAGATAAATTGCATGATGAGATAGAAAGTACAAATCAAATTGATAAAACAAACGAAGAATTAGATTATAGTAAACTGACACAACAAGAAATAAATCAACTATTAAAAGATAAAATTCCAGAATTAGTCCGCGAAAGGACTTTAGCAAAAGCTGCTCTTGATGGAAATTTGGAACAAGTCAAAACACAACAAGAAATAAATGCTCTTGTTGCAATTCATGGTGAAGGTTTGAGGGATGTTATTACAGCTTATATTGAAGGCACAAATGAACTTAGAAAACAAAAAACTGAGGCGGATGAGTTAAAAAATAAATTTGATGAGATTGGTGCCGCCATACAAACAAGTATTAAAGATAATTTGAGAGATGCAATAACAGGCGCACAATCTTTTGGTGAGGCAATGACAAATATACTTAATAGAATTAGAGATAAGATAATTGATGCACAACTTGATAATCTTCTTGGAAGTTTTGGAGATAATTTTACAGCTGGAGCAACTGGCACAGGAGGAGCAGGAGGTATTGGAGGTGTTATAGGTTCTGTTGCTGGGTCACTTATTAACCCAGTTGGAACTATTGTTGGTGGTTTATTAGGTGGTCTTTTTGCAGATGGTGGTAGGCCACCTGTTAATAAAATTTCAGTTGTAGGAGAAAAAGGGCCTGAACTGTTTGTTCCTCGCACTGCTGGAACAATTATTCCAAATAATCAGCTTGGTGGTGGTATTACAAATAATTACGTTACAGTTAATGTAGAAGGTGGTGCAGCAACTGCTTCTGGTAACAATGTTGACCTTAATGCTTTAGGGCAAGTAATAGGTGTTGTTGTTCAAGCTCAACTAGTAAAAGAAAAACAAGCTGGCGGTATTTTAACAAGGTAACATGGCAACTTTTCCTTCAATCAATCCTGTATATGGAACAAAAAAAGCAAGTGTTCCAAAAATAAGAACAACTGCTTTGGGCGATGGGTATGAATTTAGAGCTTTATTTGGCCTTCCATTGACTCAAGACCCTAAAATATATGATTTAGTTTTTAACGTCACAGAAGAGGAATCAGATGTCATAGAGGCGTTTTTAAGAAGTCGTGTAAACGATCAGGCAAGCTTTGATTTTACTCCACCAGCAGAAGGCTTTACAAAAACAGGTACTTATTCACAATCAGGCACAACTTCAACAATTACGATTTCAAATCATGGTCTTGCCATCGGTGATGTTGTTACAATTGATTATACTTCTGGCTCTGCTTCTGATGGCACTTTTGCAATATCAACGGCAGTTGACCAAAATACTTTTACAGTTACTGCATCAGACAGCGCAACTAATAGTGGTAATGTTTCAGTAACTTTATCTGGTGCTGGTAAATATGTTTGTCAGGCATGGTCAAAAACAATACCATATAACAATAGAGCAATTTTAAGCTGCACTTTTAGGGAGGTGTTTGAACCATAATGACTATACCAACAGCAGAACTTCAAGCATTAACAAATAAGTCAATTATTGAGCTTTTCACTTTAACTTTAGATTCTGCTTTACATGGAGCAACTACTGTTTCAAGATTTCATTCTGGTGTTGGATTAAATAGTAATGCTTCAATAATTTGGCAGGGTAACACTTATGATAAATTTCCTTTAACTGCAACTGGTTTTGAATATTCTGGTCGTGGAAGGCTGCCAAGACCTGTTTTTACAGTGTCAAATATTTTAGGTAATATTACAAGTCTTATGGCATCTGTAAACGCGACAACTCCTTTTAATGACTTACAAGGTGCAAAAGTAGTGAGAATTAGAACACTTGCACAATTTTTAGATGCTGAAAATTTTCCATCTAATAAAAATCCTTATGGCACACCTGACAGTACAGCAGAATTGCCTCAAGAAATATATTTTGTCAACAGAAAAACCCTTGAAAATAGAAATATTGTACAATTTGAACTAACTTCTGCTCTTGATCTTCAATCGGTTCGTGCGCCAAAACGTCAAGTAACAAAAAAAGATTTTCCAGCTGTAGGTAGTTTTATAAACGCATGACTTGGAAAGATCAAGCTGCAAAACACGCTGAAGAATCTATGCCAAAAGAATCATGCGGATTGCTGGCAATTATTAAAGGAGAAAAAACTTACTGGCCTTGTAAAAATATTGCAGAAAGTAGTTTTGAATTTTTTGTAATTGATCCTGATGATTGGGCTGAATGTGAAGACACAGGAGAGATTATTGGCGTTGTACATTCACATCCTTATGACCCTGCAATCCCCTCTGATAACGATAAAGCTAGTTGCGAGTATTTAGGTTTACCATGGCACATTTATAGCGTATTAACGAAAGATTGGATTATGTTTGAACCGTCAGGATGGAAAGCACCATCATTGATTGGTAGAAGTTTTATTTGGGGAGTACATGATTGCTGGTCACTTATAACAGATTGGTTTGAAGAAAATAAAAATATAAAAATAAATTACACAAAAAGACCTAAAACACTAAAACAATTTATAAAAAATCCATTATTTGTTAAAACTTTACCTGAACTAGGTTTCATAGAATTAGATAATAAAGAAGATATACAAATTGGTGATGTTTTACTAATGGAATCTGTCAAAGATGTTTTAGGCCATGCTGCTTTATATATAGGAGATCAAACAATTTTGCATCATTCACTAGGTAAATTGAGTTGTAGAGAACAATTTGATTTAAACTATCAACAAGCCACAAAAAAGGTTTATAGATATGCAGCTTAAAAAAATTAAAGTTTATGGCAGATTAAGGAAATTTTTAGGATCATCATATTTTGAAGCTGCTGTATCAAGTCCAGCAGAGGCAGTAAGATTTTTGATTTGTAATTATCCAGAGGTAGAAAAACATATGTGTGAACAATATTACAAAATTAAAATGAATAATTTTGATGTATCTTTAGATTTTTTATCAATCAGAGGTAAAGGAGATATTCAAATTATCCCTGTTGCAACTGGTTCTGGTTTTATTGTGCCAGTAATATCAGGTATAGTCAGCGCAGGTGCCGCTGTTGTCTCTACTGCTGCCACTGCTGTAACTGCTGTTGCTGGTACTGCTTTAGGTGTAGCAAATACCGTTGCTGGGGCTGCTATTGGAACTGTTGCTACTGTTGCTAATTCGGCTGTTGGGGCTGCTGCTCTTGTTGCTGGTGCAAGTGCTATTGCAGCGGAATCTGGAACTACAGGTGTTTTAGGAAGTGTTTCTTCTGCTGTTACTTCTGATATTGTGTCCGATGGTGTAACTCCTTTGATTGCACCCACACCAGAAATCACTCCTCCACCAATAGTTGAATCAACTGGTGCTGATCCAATACCACAAAATGATGTTGTATTACCAGATCAAAGAGCACAAAATTCTTTTGGTTTTTCTGCAATAACAAATATTTCAAGAGCAGGTGTTGCTGTTCCTATAATTTACGGAGAAGTTTTTACAGGATCTGTTGTTGTTAGTGCTGGTATTGATACTGTTCAAATAGAGGGAACTGCTGAATGACTTTAGTAGGTATTCCATCTGATCTTACAGATCCAAATATTCCAAGTAATGTACTTGCATCAAAACAGTTTCAAACATTAGTGGAATTACTTGGTGAAGGAGAAATTGAAGGTTTTCCTTCTGCGACAGGTTCAAAAGGTTCAACTGAATATAATACTTCAGCACTTAAAGACGTATTTTTAAATGGAACTCAAGTTTTACAACAAGCGGCTGGAACAAGTCCTTCAGATGAAGATTTTAACTTTCAAAATGTATCATTTGAACCAAGATTTGGAACATCTGATCAAACAGCCATACAAGCAATAACAGAACAAGAAACAGAATTTTCAGTAAATCAAATAGTTACAACAAGTTCACCTGTTTCTGTCAGTATTACCAATACTTCTGTCAATGCAGTAAGGGTCACTATTGCCTTTAATGAATTACAAGAATTTTTAGCTGATGGTGATATTGATGGGGCAGAAGTTACTTTAAATATTCAAACCATAGAAAATGATGGAACAACACAGACAGTTATTACTGACACTGTGAAAGGAAGGACTGCAAGTGCATATTTTAGAGATTATAAAGTAAATTTGCCAAGCGGAACAAGCTTTCCTGTAACAGTAAGAGTCAATAGAGTTACATCAGACACTAATAACAACCCAAACACAACTTTAAGAAATCAGTTTACTTTTACAAATTACACAGAAATAATAAATGCACAATCGACTTTTGCCAATTCTGCTCATGTTGCTCTAAGGTTTGATGCTAAAACCTTTTCTTCAACGCCTAGACGGTCTTTCCGCGTAAGAGGAACAAAAATTAAGATACCTCACAATGGGACTGTAAGGTCAGATGGTTCTATAAGCTATAGCGGCACGTTTAATGGAACATTTAAAAGTGATAAAGAATATTCAAATGACCCAGCTTGGGTTTTATATGACCTTTTAACAACTTCAAAAGGTTTTGGAGATCAAATAGACACATCTAATATTGATGTTTTTAGCTTTTATAGTGCATCTGTTTACGCATCAGAATTAGTTGATGACATGACAGGAACAGGCAATACTGAGCCGCGTTTTTCATGTAATGTAGTCATTCAAAATCAAAAACAAGCTTATAACTTGATAAATGAGCTTTGTAGTTGTATGAGAGCTATGCCTTTTTACTCTGCGGGTACAGTTGCTCTTGGGCAAGATAGACCAACAGATGCGTCTTATTTATTTAATTTATCAAATGTAACTGAAGCTGGTTTTACTTATTCAAATAGTTCATTAAGAACAAAACATACAGTCATAAATGTTGCTTATTTTGATATGGAGACAAGGACAATTGAATATGAAACTGTAGAAGATACTGCATTGCAAGCAAAATATGGGGTTGTTATAAAAAATTTAAAAGCCATTGCAGTAACTTCAAGAGGTCAAGCGTCAAGATTAGGAAAATGGTTTTTATATACTCAAAACAATGAAGGAGAGGTTGTTAATTTTACTACTACACTTGAAGCTGGGGTTCTTGTTAGACCTTCACAAGTAATACAAATTGCAGATCCATTGAGGGCTGGGGTTAGAAGAGGTGGAAGAATTACAACAGGATCATCTTCAACACAAGTAAAAGTTGATGATGAAAATAATACAGATTTAGCAACAACAGATTCAGCGACATTATCTGTAATTTTGAGAGATGGAACATTAGAAACAAGATCAATAAGTTCTATCTCTGGAACAACTATTACAGTTTCTTCTGCATTTAGCTCTATTCCACAGGCAAACTCGGTCTGGGTTATAGAAAATACAACAGTTCAATTACAAACTTTTAGGGTTATTGGAGTTACAGAAGTAGATGGTTTGGCATATCAAGTTACCGCTGTGGCATTTAATTCTTCAAAATATGATTCTGTTGAAGATGGTTCTACTTTAACAACAAGAACAATAACAACTTTAACTCAATTAAAACCTGCACCAAGCAACTTGCAAGGTACTGAACAAATTGTTGTTATTAATAATCGTGCTGTATCAAAGCTTTTTGTTCAATGGGAACCAGTGCAAGGTGTTACAGAATACATGGTTCAATTTAGATTTAAAAATGAAAACTTGATCAGTGAACGAGTAACAAGACCAGATTTTACAATTTTTGAAACAAAAGCTGGAACTTATGAAGTGCGAGTTTTTAGTTTTAACGCATTAGGAAAACCAAGCATACAACCTGCAACAACTACTTTTACCACCGTTGGAAAAACTGCTTTACCAGATGATCCATCTGGATTAACAATAGAACCAATCTCGGATGAATTTGTAAGACTACGTTTTAACCCTTCTTCTTCTGTTGACGTTTTGCATGGAGGATCAGTTTCAGTTAGGCATACTCCAAACACAGGAGCTACTGCTACATTCTCTAATGCAACTGAAATTATTCCAAAACTTGCTGGAAATATTACAGAAACACTTGTTCCAGCATTGACAGGGACATATTTGATTAAATTTATTGATGATGGTGGTCGCAGGTCAAATAATGCTGCAAAAATAATTGTAACTCAACCAGACCCTCAACCTAATCAAGTAATCCTTACAGAAAGAGAAGATACAGACTCACCACCATTCCAAGGCGAAAAAGTAAATACATTTTATGATGCAGATTTTGATGGATTGTTGTTAGATGGAACATTAACAATTGATGATGTTACTCAAAATATTGATGATTTATCTAATATAGATTTTGCTGGCCCTATAAATTCAAGCGGAAGTTATGAGTTTCAAAATAAAGTTGATCTAGAAGGAATTTTTAATCTTACTTTAAAAAGAAGATTTGTAACTTCTGGAATATTACCAAACGATTTGATTGATTCAAGAACTGCAAATATTGATACTTGGACCGAATTTGACGGAGATTTAGCAGAAGATGTCAATGCAAAGCTTCTAGTTGCAACAACAGATATAGACCCTGCAACTTCAGTTTCAGCCACCTATGAACAGAGTGGAACTACAATTACTATTACAAAAACTGATCATGGATATTCTGTAGGAGATTTTGTTGTCATAGATTTTACTGCTGGATCTGCGGCAGATGGTAATTATGAAATACAAACAGTTCCTAATGACAACTCTTTTACAGTTACAGCTAGTGCCAGTGCAACAATATCAAGTGGAACTTCATGTACTTATGGTGCAAACTTTACTCAATTTAATACTTTTGCAAATGGTGAATATACTGCTAGAGGATTTAAATTTAAATCCGAACTTGAATCAAATGATCCAGCACAAAATATCAATGTTACCGAACTTGGCTTTGAAGCAAGCGTAAAACGTAGAACAGAAACAGTAAACACTAACATAGCTTCTGGAACTTCTGCTAAAACAGTTACTTTTGGTTCACCGTTTTTCACAGGAACTAATACACTAAGTACCTCGACAACAGCATTTTTGCCAACTATAGGAATTACGCTTGAAGGTGCTGTATCAGGAGATTATTTTAAAATTACATCTATTACAGGATCTCAATTTGTTATAGAGGTAAGAGATGCAAGCAACAACTTCAAAAATCTTAACTTTAGGTACACAGCAATAGGGTTTGGTAAAGGTCAGTAAATATGTTTATATTTAAGTTATCAACTATCATATACTTATATAAAAAGGATTAGTCAATGGCAACACACGATTATGTTATAGCCAACGCATCAGGGGCGGCATTTCGTACAGACCTAAATAATGCTCTTGCCGCAATCGTTAGTAATAACTCAAACTCCTCAAGTCCAGCTACAACTTACGCATATCAATGGTGGGCAGATACTACAAATGGTGTTCTTAAAATAAGAAATTCAGCTAATAACGCATGGATTGAACTTTTACAACTTGATGGCACATTAACTCTTGAAGATGGGTCTGCTAGCACTCCAGCACTAGCTTTTAGAGATGATTTAAATACAGGAGTATTTTCAAGTGCTGCTGATACTTTTAATGTGGCAACTGGTGGTGTAGAAAGATTAAGAATAAACTCGACAGGCTTAGGTATAGGCACAACAAGTCCTAGTGATAAACTTCATGTTCATGGTGATGCTGGATCAGCTCCTAAAATAATAATTTCTGAAGGTGGAGCTGAAAGTGCTATAAGAGCTACGAGAAATTCAGATACTAATGGTGATTTAAGATTTCAAACTGAAATAAGTGGAACTTTAGCAGACAGGATGGTGATAGATTATACAGGAAAAGTGGGTATTGGATCTTCATCGCCTAATTCTTCTTTACATGTAGAAAGTTCGTCTAATTTTGTAGACATAGCTTTAAGAAATTCTACATCAGGTTCTAGTGGATCAGATGGAGCAGATATATTCTTAAATAATAATTTAGAGTTAGGTATATTTAATAGGGAAGCTAGTCATATAAGATTTGCTACTTCAGGTTCGGAGCGTCTTAGACTTGATAGTTCAGGAAATTTAGGCTTGGGTACTACTTCAATATCAGATTCAAGATTTAGAATAAAAGGTGCTAATAATACTACTTCTGCATATAACGATGGGTTGATGGTCACATCAAATAATGAAACTGTTTTTAAAAAATATTCTTGGGCTGGTATAGAAACAGATGGTGGGATGAAATTTGCAGAAAGAGTAGATTCGTCCACACTTTTGACAACTATGCAAATAAGTACGGCTGGAAATGTTACTATTACTGGTTCTTTATCTAAAGGCTCTGGTTCATTTAAAATTGATCATCCCTTACCAGAAAAAACAGATACCCATAATTTAGTTCATTCATTTGTAGAAGGGCCTCAAGCAGATAATATTTATAGAGGGAAAGTGGATTTAGTGAGTGGAACAGCAACTGTGAATATTGATAAAGTTTCAGGAATGAGCGAAGGTACATTCATTTTATTAAATAGAGATATTCAGTGCTTTACATCTAATGAAACAGGGTGGACAGCAGTTAAAGGTTCAGTTTCAAAAAACATTTTAACCATAACAGTAGAAGATAATACCTGCACTGATACTATTTCTTGGTTGGTTATTGGTGAAAGACAAGATTCTCACATGAAAAAAAGTAACTTGACAGATGAAAATGGGAAAATAATTGTCGAACCTTTGAAAGAAGAAGAAGAAGATTGATTTATTTGATTTGTATTAATACAATATATTTACATATACAATTTTTATGACCCCACAAGAACTTTACGAAGAGACAAAAACTCGTCTTGATTTAAATATTGCAAAAGCACAAATTCTTGAAAAAGAAATACAAGAAAAAGTTGCAGAAAAAAATAAACTCATGCAACCAATAATGGAAGATCAGGGTGCATTAAAGCAATTTGCAAAATTACCTGATGTTGTAACTGAAATTGATAGAACAGTAGAATCAAAGTAAAATAAAGCTAAACATTAATTATCATGGCTGTTACTTGGGATATTGCTGCTTTAGATGCAACAAAAACTGTTGGAAGTTTATCTGATGTGGTTACCACTGTTCACTGGACAGCGAGTGATTCTGAAACTGTTAGTGGTGTAGAACATGTTGGTTCTGCTTATGGCTCTGTAAAACTTGCAGAAGCTGATTCTAAATCATTTACTGCATATGCAGATATAACCAAAGATAATGCTATTGCATGGGCTAAATCTGTGATCGGTTCTGATGAAGTAACAGCTATTGAAACAGATATTGCTGCACAGATAACAGAATCAAAAACACCAACAACTACCTCTGGTGTACCTTGGTAGAAATTACTGATAGACCAACATAAAGTGGTGCTAATGCACAGATTCCACAAAAGGTTATAATTGTCACAGGTACTAATGCTTTAGAAAAGGCTTCTTTCATGTTTCAAAAAATAGCTAATGTTTTATCAATTATCTCATTTTTGATGGTAAGTTCAATGTCTATAGGGGCGTTTCTTGCTATTCGTTACATGAAATCACCTGAGTTTGAAAGAACACTTAAAAACAAAATTATGGGCGATCTTAAAGAAAAAATGATAGAAGAAATCCCAAAACAGCTACCTAAGTTTAGTGGCCCATCAATTCCTCTTTAATGGAAATACCTCAAATTAAAATACCTGAGATAGATATACAAAAAATAAATGTTCCAGTTAACAATCCATATCAAGTTTTAGATGTACCATTACCATCGTTAAAATTACCGGGATGCGTTAGGTATCACAGAGATGCTAGTCCAAAAAATACTGCCTTGTATAATGATGACCCACGAGGTACTAGTATTTCATGCCCTTATGGTTCAATGCCTACATTTCAACCTTTGTTATATGACAGAAGAAAAATAAATATTACTGAAATAAAGCAAGAAGAAAAAAAACAATTTGATGAACAACCTAAATATAAGGAACAAAAAATAGAAATACCTAAAAAAAAAGAAGAAGAGTTTTTTATAAAATGTCCAGACCCTTCAAAAGATCAGATGATTGGTGATTTCAGAAATTCTAAAAAGCTACAAATAGTTTCTGGGCATAAAATAGAAAATAAGGAATGTATAACGATTTATGAGGATACAAAATTTATCGAAAAATACTTACCTTCAGTTAAAGATTCTACTACTGCTGCTGGCATCGCTTTGGTTGCTGCTACTACTCCATTATTGCTTAATCTTATAAAACCTTTAGTAAAAAATATTATAAAAAAGCTTACAAAAAAGAAAAATGATGTAAAATGATATCTAGCAACTTGACCCATTATCATGCAATTAACTTTGCCTCTGCTCTGATGGACAGATCAGTTGCTACTCTAATTTGTGTTTATGTGGTAATACTTGACCTTTCTTTTCAACGATTTCTATATCTTTGCATAAATTATAATAAGGGCTGTCTTTTGTAAATTGTATTCCAGCAATTTTTTTCTCACCACAATGACGCAATCTTGCAAAATGCCAATCAAGCTCTAGGTTTTTAAGTTTTTGTTTATTTATATCATTCTGTACTTGTGCTGCCTCTTTACATTGTCTCGTAAATTTACGATCTAATGGGACACTAAAATTTAATGTGATTCCTGTTCCAAGTGCAAAACTATCCTTATTTGTACCAGAGTAATTTTGTTGATAATAGAGAATTGAACCGGGTGAATCCGGCTGACCATCTCCTATAGGGTTGCCATTCTCATCAAAACTGCCCTCTAGATCTGTTTCGTCATAAACAGGCGTATAATAGTAATCTCGGAAAGGTTTGCGAAAATTTGAATTAAATGTAGTAAAGGGAGTAATAGTCATCATTGCTCCTTGACAGACAACACCGCCACCATACTGGTTGGTGTGAAACCCAGAATTATTAACATTCCAGTTTTGATTTGTAACTGAACCACTGTTGCTTTGACTAACAGAATTAGCAAAAACTTTTATTGGACTAAATATTATTGCGAGAACACAGAGGTAGTAGTAGTAACTGATTCTGTTTCTATGGTACGATTTATGCTCGTTACGTTTTGAAGTCCGGGCCCAGAGTAAGTTTCCGTAAACTGAAAGGCATTTCCAGAGGTGGGATTTGTCAGAGTCCAGTTGGGTTTTGTTGTCATATTTGCTCCTGTCCATGTATAACTATGCCCTCCTACAGTTCCACTAACTGAAGTTGCATTTGGTGACATGCTGCCACCATCATGTTTAATCCCTGTGCCTGTAACTGTATATTCGTAACCCGTGGAGTAATCCTTACTAATAATTGATTCTGTGAGAGTAGTTTGAGTATTTGTAGTACTAGACATACTACCTTGAACAAAATTAGGTACAATATTTGCCTTAACTGGTAGTGCATATATGAAAAACAGAAACAAAAGTTTTTGCATAATTCATATTAATCCACTGATACTGATGTAACATAAGAACCTGTGGCTGTAGTACCTGCTGAACCCGCAGTTATTGTTATTACATGATTATCAACAGTACCAGCTAGGTTAGTTGCTGTGCCTCCCGAAGTACTGGTCAAATCTCCAAATGGACTGACTTCGCCCGTGGTCAAACTTGTAGCTATAGTATCACCTGTCGTATGTGAGACTGTATATGAGAATGATTCACCATCTGTCAGTTGACTTGCTGTAATTGGCGTATAGGCGTTTATGCCATTAGTGACTGTTCCTAATCCTCCTAAACTGCCAGCAGTGGTTCCATCAGTTGTCGTAACTCCTGTGCCTGATACAGAATACGAATTACCAATACGGTCTGCTGTAGTGCCGGGGGCTGCTACTTCTAGCTGTACACTTGAACTAATTGTTGAGGTAATGTCAGCATAAGAAGCTGGTATTCCAGCGAGTAAAAAAAGTGGAAGTAGTTTTCTCATTTGATACCTACTTTGTTGTTCTTGTTATCTACTATATTAACCTTACCAAGTTTCTTTTTGCCATTTGTAGCAGATTTTACTTGTAGACCCATGTTTGACATGACAGCACTGAGCAAACCTGCGGCGAATGTCGTATCAATTTGTCGTGTTGAATTTCCGAAGTACGCAAAAGAAATGACCCCCAAACTCCAAAAAAGTATAATCATCTGGACAAGGTTAGACAGGATTGAATTGCCTTGCTGCGATTCTTCCTGTTCTACTTCTTTGGTGGTATCTTCAGCCATAACATTAAGGTTTCTTGTCTAATATTAGCAATCTAGCTATGTTTGGAAAAACAGACAAATCAATGATTCGTATTTTAAAACCACTACTTTTAACTTTTTGCAAAACAAATGCAGTGAAAAAATTAATTCTTGACCTTTTAAAAGCTTTGGTCAAAACAACAGATAACACAGTAGATGACCAAATTGTTGATTATATAGAGGCTAATCTTTGGCCTAAAGAAAAATAATGGATATTATCAAGGCTCTTACATCTACTTACAGCCTTGAGGGTGAGTTTGAGGTGCAAAAGTCTATACAGTTTATAGAAAAACTAGAGGACATTGAACTGCTAAAACCTTATTCAATCAAGCTTTTAAAAACAAATGCAAAGCAAGCTCACTTTGTAAGCACTTCACTTGATGTTATATCTTCACAGCAAGCATATATTTATAAGTTAGAAAAACGTCTGAGCAAAAAAAAAGCGACCCTTTGGGATCGCATAAGATACGTTTTATTTAACAAGAAGTCAGGGGACTAAATCCTTTTCTGTAATATCAAACCAAGTTGCAGACTCAATTACCTTTCCAGTTTCGTGATTTGTTCTTGTTGTTTCACAAAACTCATAAGTTCTTTCAGATTGTGGGTGATAAAAAATCTGACCTACATAGGGATTGTTTGGAAAAGTTACTAGATACATAATCAAAAAGGTAAATCTTCAAAGGCAGATAATTCTGCTTGATTAGCTGGGACATCTACAGTGGCCTCAGATGCCTCTAATTTTACTTTTTTAGGGTTTATAGTGCCATAAGCACCATATTCGTCTGAGTCGAAACTACCGACCTTTCCATTGCCATAGATGTAAATACCTTCAACTTCTTCCCTTTCACCTGTTCGCATATCATATACTTTTCCAGTTTTATGATATTTTTTTTGTTCTACCATGTTCATTACATGAGTAACAAATTCTGTAGCAGATTCCAAAGGAACAAATAAACGTAATTTTTTAGGATATTTTTCTTTACCTTCATATTTATTGTCCTGTACTGAAAAATTTACAGGAATGGGTAAAGCTGGTTCAAAAGGTTCGTAAGCCATAGTAATTAAAAAGGTTCAATGGGTGTGATGCCGTTTGCTTCTTCCCAAGCAAGGACTTTGTGTAGGTCATATCTGACTCTAGGATCACCATAAGAGACAGCGAAGATAGGAAGTTCATAGTACTCAGGGCCTG
>VTLG01002790.1_pt1 | contig 17943 bp, 18 predicted proteins | sample 4694571 | NCBI WGS metagenome assembly VTLG01 (sample SAMN12604809, study PRJNA352737) | marine metagenome | biome: ENVO:00000447; feature: ENVO:00000209|ENVO:00000569|ENVO:01000036; material: ENVO:00002151; isolation source: viral sequences binned using virsorter ... | reverse complement strand
CAGAAATCTTATAAGTCAGTTAGCTGCATTACCAGTAGACTCGCGCAATCCTGAAGACGTTGATACCAAAGCTGAAGATCACTTGTATGATGCACTGAGGTATATGATAATGTCTAGACCTACAAATGTAAGAGTAGCATACGAGAATACGCCAAAGAGAAGGTATCAACCATCCGATTCAGTATTTGGATATTAAAAATGACTTTTGTATATATACTCATAGTTTTAGCGTTAATGCTTGCTGCTGGTGTATTTATATGGGCAGCTTACTCAAAGGACTGATATGAAAAAGCCACGTAACTATCGCAGGGAATATATCAGAACCCAAGGAACTAAAAAGGGTAAACTAGATAGAGCTGCAAGAAATAAAGCTAGAAAGATGTTAAATCCTCCAAAAGGTATGGAAGTTCATCACAAGAACGGAAACCCTAGAGATAACAGAAGAAAAAATCTAGCAGTTGTGTCTAAAAAATTAAATAGAACCTTGCAGCCGAAAAGGAAAAAATATGGTAGACAAAAATGAGTTAAGCGCATTAGAAGAAAAAACTGAAGATGAACGCTCTTACGATAGTCTAGTAAGTTATGTCGAAGCTCGATACGAAAGAGCTAAGACACGTAGATACTCTGATGAAGAACGATGGGTACAGGCATATAAAAACTATCGTGGTATATATGGTCCTGACGTACAGTTTACCGAAACAGAAAAGTCTCGCGTATTTATTAAAGTAACGAAGACAAAAGTTCTTGCTGCATATGGTCAGCTAGTAGATGTTCTGTTTAGTCAGAATAGATTTCCTATTGGTGTAGAGCCGACTGCATTACCTGATGGTGTAGTCGATAGTGTTCATGTAGATCCTAAAGAACAGGAACAAGAAAAAGCTTTAGAACAAATTAAAGATATATATGGTAGTCCAGGAGATGGTAATGATTTACAACCTGGCGATACTACAGATACATTAGCAGAAAGATTAGGTCCACAGAAAGAAGAACTAGAAGATATAGAAGGACTCAAAGAAGGGCCAGGTCAAACACAAACTGCTGTTACTTTCCATCCTGCTATGGTTGCAGCTAAGAAGATGGAAAAGAAGATTAAGGATCAGCTAGAAGAGTCATCAGCTACTAAGCATCTTAGACACTCTGTATTTGAGTGTGTCTTGTTTGGTACTGCTGTTATGAAAGGACCGTTTGCATTAGACAAAGAGTATGCAAATTGGGATGACAAAGGTGATTATGATCCTATAGTAAAAACTATACCTAGAGTAGAATATGTATCGGTATGGGATTTTTATCCTGATCCTGATGCATATAATATGGAAGATGCTACGTACACTGTAGAACGTCATAGACTAACTAGACCACAACTTAGAGCATTAAAGAAGCGTCCTTTCTTCAGGTCTAAAGCTATTGATGATGCTATTAAAATGGGTGAGAACTACAATCAAGAGTGGTGGGAAGAAAGTCTAAATGATAATGAAGTATCCTCTGACTTTGGTGGAGAGGGTTATGCATCTAACAATGGTGACGTAGAACGATATGAAGTTCTAGAGTTTTGGGGTACAATAGATAAAGATATTGCTACAATACAAAACCTAGAGATACCTGAAAAGTTTCTAAAAGATGATGAGATACAAGTTAATGCTTGGGTATGTAATGGAGAAATCTTACGATTTGTAATCAATCCATTCACACCGAAGCGTATTCCATATGTAGCTAGTCCATACGAACTTAACCCATACAGTTTCTTTGGTGTAGGTCTAGCAGAGAACATGGACGACACTCAAACATTAATGAATGGTTTTATGAGATTAGCGGTTGACAATGCTATTTTATCTGGTAATTTATTGATTGAGGTTGATGAAACAAACCTAGCACCAGGTCAGGATCTTACAGTATATCCTGGTAAGATATTCAGGAGACAGGGTGGTGCGCCAGGTCAAGCTATATTTGGTACTAAGTTTCCAAATGTGTCAAGTGAAAATATGATGTTGTTTGACAAAGCTAGAGTATTGTCTGATGAGTCATCAGGATTACCATCATACTCATACGGACAGACAGGCGTTATGGGTACAGGTAGAACTGCATCAGGTATATCTATGCTAATGGGTGCAGCCAGTAATGCAATACGTACCGTAATTAAGAACATGGATGATTATATGCTACGTCCTATGGGTGAAGCATTGTTTGCATTTAATATGCAGTTTGATTTTGATCCAGAGATAAAAGGTGATCTAGAGATTAGAGCTAGAGGCACAGAGAGCTTTATGAAGAACGAAGTCAGGTCACAACGTCTTATTAGTTTCCTACAGATTGCAAGCAGTCCTGTCTTAGCACCATTTGCTAAGTTCCCCTACATCATGCGCGAGATAGCATCTACTATGGATCTAGATGTAGAAAAGGTTACAAACAGTCCTGAAGAAGCATTTAGACAGGCTTTACTATTACAACAGATGCAACAGCAGATGGTAGAACAAAATCAACAAACACCACAACAGATGGACCCAACAGGAGCAGGAGGTGGTAACATAGGAACTGGACAAGCACCTGCACCAGGAGAACAAGGATTTGCTACAGGTGGTGGTCAAAATACAGGAACACAACAGCAACAGCAACAGGCTCAACAAGGAGGAGGGCAAGAGATTCCTCCAGAATTAATGGCAATGTTGCAACAACAGGCAGGTGGTAATGCTTGATCAGAAGACAGCAAAAGATCTAATACCGTTAGTAAATCAACCAGACTTTGATGAACTATTATTAATATACCTGAATACAAAGAAAGAAGATGCTTATCGTATCCTAGAACAAAGTGATGATGATATAGAAATATACAGAGCGCAAGGACAACTTCACATACTTAAACGTATGGAAAGTATGCGACTAGAGGTACAGACAACTGCTAAAGGTAGCTAAAAATTTTATTTTAGTTCCTCTATTGTTTGTATTTTTTACGATTGGAGAAATTAGTATGGCAACCACTGAAAAAGATATTATAAAAGAATATCCAAAAACTAAAGAGATTGCAGATCTTATAGTTGGTTTAGGAAATAAACTAAAAGTAGATCCTATGTATTTAGCAAGAACAATGAATGCTGAAACAGGTGGTACATTTAGCCCTTCTAAAAGAAATACAGCAGGTAGTGGTGCAACAGGTTTAATTCAATTTACAAAAGAAACTGCTAGAAATTTAGGAACAACAACTCAAGCATTATCCAAAATGAGTGCAAGAGAACAGATGAGTTTTGTTGAAAGATACTTTTCTAGCATAGGAGCAGGTAATTTAGCTAGACTTAGAAACGGAAGTCAGCATGATGTAAATATGGCTATATTTTATCCTCGCGCTATTGGTAAAGGATTTAACTTTAATATAGCTGAAGATATTAGAAGAACACAATCTAGAGGTGCAGCTAATAGATTTATGAAACAGAATAAAGGCATAAAGAAAGCTGGTGATTATACTATGAAACTTACACCACCATTGCCTAGATTAAAACCTTCTGAAAATAAAAAAGCTATAAAAATAATTGAAAAATCTAAAGAAAAAGAACTTTCTTCTGAGGAAGAAAAATTTTTAAAGGATATAAAAAGACAAGATCCTAAATCATTTATGGATATGATAAAAAGCATTTTTATTCGTGGTGCAGGTGCTTCTGAAAGAAGAATATATCCATTAAGTCCAGATGATGAACCTAATCGTACTGCACAACAGATGGAAGATTTATTTAGTGAAAAAGATATAGAAAAAGCTGAATTAGATCCTGATGCAGATAAACAAACTCCTACTAGTCCTATTAATCAATTATCATTTAAATTACCTTCTAAAAAAGATAGTGATAAGATAGTTGATGATATGAATTTACCGCCAGAAAGAAGTTTATCAGCAACAATACAACGATTAATAGAAAAAGATCCAGAATTTCGAGAGCAGTTTAAGACTGATCCTAAAGAAACAATTATAGATAGGTTAGAACAGCGTAGATTTGGTGATGATCTTGAAATAGGAACAGGTGATGCTATAAATAGATTTGACGTAAATCGAGAAGCTTTAAGAGAAAGACTCTTTCAATTACCTATTCCTACAGATGTTAAATCTCCTGCTGGTGCAAATTTACTTCCTAATATTGCATCCATGAATCAAGATTTACCTGAAGGTAAAGAAAGTGATGATATATCTTATGCTCTCGTTGACAGATTTGATGATGCTACTGAAATAGGATATGGTCAATTAAATAGATTAGATAGAAATCTAGAACCTAGAGAGAGATCTGAAACTGGAAATATGTTTGCTGATGAGCCTATGCCTATGGGAGGTGAAGCAGATCCTATGCCTGATACTGATGATGCAGGAGACTTTAGTTTCTTTCAAAATTTATTTTCAGGTGGGTTTGATTTTGATACAGGAAGAGGTTCTGAAGAAGAGAATATTGGTGCAGATTATTTCTATGATGAGCCTATGCCTATGGGAGGTGAAGCTGATCCTAGAGATGAGAGAGATGATGTAATAATAAACTTTAATGAAGGTGGTGAAGTTAAAGCAGACTTTGATGGTAAAGATGATGAAGAAGAACCAGCAGATCCTCCACCATTAGCTAAACCTAAAGAGGTAGCAGATGACATACCTGCACTCTTGTCAGAAGGTGAATATGTATTACCTGCTAATGTAGTAAGATATCTAGGCGTAGAGCGCATCATAGAGATGCATCGTAGAGTTCTAGCTGAGATACAGCAGATGGAAGATCTAGGCATGATCCAGAACGTAGATGAAAATGGTGAGCCTGAACAAGACGATACTGAGATGAAGTTTGCTGAAGGAGAAGAACCAGAAGAAGGTGTAACCAAAGGCACTATTATTATTGCATCAGCTAAACCAAAAGGTATGATGTGTCCAGATCCAATTATGATGCAAGGTGGTGGTGGTATGGGTAGCCAAGATGATCAAAGTGACCCTGATCCAATGGGCGGTATGGGCGAACCTGGCGCTGAAGCACCAGGACCAGATACAGGAAAAGGAGATTCTGGGCCAGATTACTCACAAGGTTTTCCCTCTATAGAAGAAAAACTAACAGAAGAACAAGAAAATTTAGATAGGTCACCTGGTACATTTGGAGGTTTTACAGATCTTGATGAGGATTTTTTTACAAGTCCTGAAAGAGGAACTGGTAGTGTTGCAGATATTGCTGAACAGGGTATGTATGGTCTAGGAAAATTTGGTGAAGATGTTTTAGGGATTGAAATTACTGGAAAACGTGCTGCAGAAAGAGAAGCATCAGAAAAAGATATGGGTCAACCTGGCGATTCAGATTTTGAATTTAAAGAACCTGAAAAAATAACAGAGGATGAAATAAAAGTAGATCAGGTAATAGAAGATTTACAAAGTAAGAATGTATACATTGAGGGAGTAGGTTATATCCCTCTTGCAAGTTTAATGTCACCCAGAGATGATATAGTAGTGTGACATTAATATTGGCTACCTACTACCCTTCTCGCGGTGAGAAGCTACTAGTAGCCCCATAAGAAGAAAGTAAATAAAATGGAAGCAGTACAACAAGAAGTAAAAAATGCACCTATACGTTATAGTAAGAAAAGCATTGAAGATGAAGAAAGAGAAATTGAAGAACTAGAAGCTCAAAGATCTGGTCAAGAAGAAGAAGAATCAGATGAGAATCTAGGTGCTGAAGAGAAAACTTTTAAGAAAAGGTATGGTGATCTAAGAAGACACACTCAACAGCTACAAGAACAACATACAAATGATATAAGAAAGTTACAAGAACAGATTGAGAGCTTAACTAAGAAACAGGTAAAGCTACCAAAGTCTGATGAAGAATTAGAAGAGTGGTCTGAAAAGTATCCAGACGTTGCAAAGATAGTAGAAACTATTGCTACAAAGAAAGCACTAGAAGCTAGAGAGGATGTAGAGAAGCGACTTAAATATGTAGATGAACTACAAACTAAGGTTACTCTAGAAAAAGCTGAAGCTGAACTAGAGAAGTTACATCCAGACTTTGCAGAGATAAGGGCTGATGAATCATTCCATCAATGGGTTGCAGATCAACCTAAGTGGATACAGTCAGCACTCTATGAGAATGACAATGACCCTAGAGCTGCAGCTAAAGCTATAGATCTGTATAAACTAGAAACAAAACAGACTAAGCCTAAGACTAATACAAAAGATGCAGCCAAGTCAGTAAAGAGATCATCCAGAGCAGAAGAACCCAAAACTCAAGATCGTAATGTATGGTCTGAGTCGCGTGTTAAGAACCTTTCTGCTAAAGAATGGGATAGATATGAAGAAGCTATCTCAGAATCAGTTGCAAATGGTACATTTGTTTATGATTTAACTGGAGCTGCAAGATAAAAAAAGTCTTGACAAATTAATTAAAATGTGATATACTTTGTCACATTAATAAAAACTTAGCTTTTATGGCTAGTTTTTCGGAGCCTCTTAGTAATAAGACTACCTCCTGTTCACGCTAACTGAAGAAGTTTCAACTACCTACTATCAATAGGCCAGGATTATCCTACACCCTAAAGATGTAGCCTTGAATTGTCAATAGTTGGCTCGTTTCGATAATAGCCGAAAGGAGATGACCAATGGCTTTTAAGACTGCTGCTGGTTACGGAAATCTACCTAATGGTAACTTCTCACCTGTTATTTACAGTAAGAAGGTACAGTCAGCTTTCCGTAAAACTAGTATCGTAGAGGATATCACCAACAGTGATTACTTTGGTGAGATCGCTAATTTTGGTGATACAGTACGTATCATTAAAGAACCTGAAATTACGGTTCAAGAATATGCAAGGGGTACGCAAGTAACTCCTCAAGACCTAACTGACGATGACTTCACACTTGTTGTCGATAAAGCTAACTACTTTGCTTTTAAGATTGATGACATTGAAGAAGCACATTCTCACGTAAACTTTGAATCAATGGCAAGTGATCGTGCAGGATATCGTCTAAAAGACCAATTTGACCAAGAAGTGCTAGGTTACTTATCTGGTTTCAAACAAACTGCATTGAATACTGTTGCAAGTACAGCTAACGATGTTAAGTCTGGAACTGATCCTGTAGCTGCTGGTTCAGATGGTTTACTATCTAGCATGGAACTTACTCATGGGGATTTCGCATCAGGTGGTACTGCTGCTAACTCAATCGCCATGTCTGCATCCAATGCTTCTGCTGATGCTACACCATTAGCAATACTTAATCGTATGTCTAGACTTCTAGACCAACAAAACGTAGACCGTGATGGTCGATGGGTTGTTGTAGATCCAGTATTCGCAGAAGAGTTGAATGATGAAAACAGTAAGCTTCTAAACAATGATTTTGCTGGTGGACAAAATGCTGGTGACCTTCTAAGGAATGGTCGAGTAATTTCTGGCTTAATCAGAGGTTTTAGAGTTTATATGTCCAACAATCTTCCTTCCATAGGAACAGGTTCAGGAACAATCGCAACTGCTGGTTCTCAATCTAACTTTGGTGTGGTTGTTGCAGGACACGACTCTGCTGTTGCTACAGCTTCTCAAGTAGAGAAGGTAGAAACCTATCGTGACAATGACAGCTTTGCTGACATAGTTCGCGGTATGCACTTGTATGGTCGCAAGATTCTTCGTCCTGAAGCTCTTGTTCGCGCCAAATACAACTTGTATTCGTAAGGGAGAATAAATCATGGCTACTTTTGATATGACAACCTCCGCTACGGCAGGTGTAAGCACTTCTTCTATTGCTGCTCACAACTCTTCGGAGAAAGTTGCATACAGCATGGAAGCAACCCTAGACATTGCTGAATTTATTGCTGCTGGTGGTACAGTTGGATCAGCAGATGTATTTCAGTTGTTAGAAATACCAGCAAACAGCGTTATACTTTCTGCTGGTGCTGAAATTCTAACAGTCTTTACTGGAACTTCAGTAACTGTAGATGTAGGAACAAACGCAGGTGATACTATCATTGATGGCGGTCCTACTAATGCACTTGCTTATCCAGCAAAAGGTACTAATGGTGCTACATTAGGAACCTTTTCAGCTTTAGTTACTGCTGCTGATACAATTGATGTAAAAGTAATTGCAGGATCTAGCGACTGTACTGCTGGTAAGATTCGTGTATGGGCGGTAGTAGCTGATATTGCTGATAAGAGCGCAGCTGCAACTTCCGCAGCTAGGGATGCCTTAGCTTAATAGATTTTGGGGTGGTTCATATTTGGACTGCCCCATCTTCTTTCTTTTGGATTTAAAATGGCAACTACATTTCTTACATTAACTAATGATACCTTGAGAAGATTAAATGAAGTCGAACTAACTGTTACTGACTTTCCTAATGCTACAGGGTTTAGAGCGCAAGCTAAAGATGCTATTAATGCGTCATTGCAAGAAATATCTCAAAAAGAATTTGAGTTCCCTTTTAATTTTCAAAACGGCTCTTTAACTTTAGCTTCAGGTACAGCAGAATATACTTTAGCTAACGATTTTAAAGTTGCTGATTGGGATTCGTTTAGAATCAATCACGATGCTGGTAATAATATTTCAGCTAGAAAACTAAGACTAATTAATTACGATACATTTTTAAAGAGATTTTTTGAAAGAGATTCTGAAGCAGGTACAGGTGATTTTGATCAACCTATCTATGTATATAGGACGCTAGATAACAAAGCAGGTTTTACCCCTATACCTGATAAGACATACAGCATAAGTTATAATTACTTTGCATATGCCAGTGAATTAGTTAACCCTACAGATGCTATGACTGTTCCTGATGCGTTTAAACACGTAGTAATAGATGGAGCGTTATATCATTGTTATATGTTTAGAGATAATGCTCAACAGTCTGCTATAGCAAAGAACAAGTTTGAAGAAGGTATAGATCGTATGCGTACCTTACTTATTAATAGATTTATAGACGTTAGAGATACCAGAGTAAGCAGACTAATAAATGTACCTCATGGTAATGCATAATGGTGGACTCATTAAAGGATGTAACAGTCTTATCTAGAGGTGGGCTGTTTACAAATGAAGATGTTTTATCTTTGGCAGCTACAAGTCCAGGCTCTGCCATACGTATGCTTAACATGGAGATATCTCAGTTTGGTGGATACAGAAGAGTAAATGGATTTGTACCATTTGATTCTAATCACCCTTCTCTACCAGGCAAAGGTCCAGTACTAGGTGTTTTTATATTAAAAAATATTGTATATGGAGCTAGAAGAAACTCTGCTGATTCTACTCCAACATTAGGTTCAAACCCTATAACAGCTACATCAGGTAGTGCAACTATATCAGTAGCTCATACATCACATGGGTTGATAGTTGGAAACTTTGTAACTTTTACAGGTGCTACAGACGTAGGAGGGTTGTCGTTAAATAACGTGGAGATGGAAGTTACTGGTGTTCCAAATCCAAACACATACGAACTTAGAGTTGCAACTACAGCGTCTTCTTCAGCAACAGGTGGTGGTAGCTCAGTAGTAGGTGCTTACAGTATAAATTATACTATATATAAGTATCAGACAAGTGGTTGGTTAGCGTTATCTGTAGTAGACTCAACTGGTTCAGCAACTACATTAAACAATGCTACAGTAAAAAAGTTAAGAACAACAACCCATACCTTTGCTGGTGTAGAAGAAGTTAGTATAGTAGATGGAAAAAATTTACCATCAACATACACTGGAACAGGAAATGTAACATTAGTTGAAGTAGGAACACAATCTACTGCTACTGCTTCGATAACAACAGATTTTAGAAATAGACAATTTTATGCAGGTTTTTCTGCTAACCCTGATAAAGTAATTTTTGCTGATACAAACAGTGCAAAAACATTTACTGCAAGTAATGCAGGAACTTTTTCGGTAGGCTTTAATATAACAGGCATGGCTAAGTTTAGAGATGGTCTGTTTATATTTGGAAAAGATAGAATAAAAAAAGTTGTAGCAGATCCTACTATTGTATTTGCTCAACAAGAAGTAACTAACAACATTGGTTGTATAGCTACAGATAGTATAATAGAATTAGGTGGTGACGTATTATTTCTAGCATCAGATGGTATACGTCCTATTCAAGGTACAGCTAGGATTGGTGATATTGAGCTTGAGACTGTTTCTAAACCAGTGCAACAATTATTGCAATCACTACCAGATACGCACGACTTAGAAAATATGTCTTCAGTAGTTATTAGAAACAAATCTCAGTTTAGATATTTCTTTCCTAAGACTACTACAGCACAAGCAGACACACCAGGAATAGTAGGTGGGCTACGGTTTGCAGATAGAAGAGTTGGTTGGGAGTTTGGTGAGTTATTAGGTATACGTTCATTTGTAGCTACCAGTGGTTTAGTAAATGACGTAGAAATGATACTACACGGTGATTTGAATGGTGAGATCTTTAGGCAGGAAGTTGGGAGTACTTTTAATGGTGGGGATGTTACGGCTGTTTATGCATCACCTTTTTTATATTTCGACTCTACCGAAAGACGCAAAATATATCAGCATATATCGTTGTTCACTAGACCAGAAGGAACAGCTACAATTAACTTAGGTATCGCATACAATTGGGATGATCCTAATACGCCAGACCCAACTACGTATTCGCTAACTACAGCAGGTGCTTTGGCAAGATATACAACTACAGCAAGCACATATGATGCTTCATTTACGTTTGATGGTTCGTCTAGTCCAGTTCTAGAAACCAATATTCAAGGATCAGGGAGAGCAATATCATTAGTAATAACATCTACAGGAACCCAAGCTCCCTACAGTATCAGTGGGTTCTCGATTACTTATCAAGATGCAGGATATAGATAATGGCAGGATATACCAGACAATCAGCAGCTCAGATAATTAGTGGTGAGGTTATTTCAGCATCACCTATTAATGCAGAGTACAACCAATTATTAGCCGCATTTAATAATTCTACAGGTCATAAGCATGATGGTACTACTGCTGAAGGACCACCTATAGCCTTAATAGCAGATGCTGATCAAAGAAACAAAGTATTAATAGATACTAACAATAATGAGTTAGAATTTTACGTAGAGCAAGGTGGTGCTGCTGAACAACAATTATCGATAAAGCATCAAATAATAGAACCTACTGCTGATGATGATGTAGACTTAGGTAGTTCAAGTAAAGCGTTTAAAGACATACACGCAAAAGGTACAACTAATTTAGTTGGCTTAACTGTTACTGGTAACTTAAATCTTAACAACATAACCTCATCTTCTGGTACTCTCGCTTTGGGTAGTAACGTAGATATTGATGGTGGTAATATAGATGGCACAGTTATAGGCAATAATTCTGCAAGTGCAATAACAGGTACTGTAGTAACAGCAACTACTAACTTTGCTGGTAATATAACAGGCAACGTCACTGGTAATGTTACAGGAAACGTAACTGGTGACTTAACAGGTAATGTTACTGCTGCATCAGGAACCAGTGAGTTTAATAATGTAACCGTCAATGGTACACTGAATATGGTTGCTGGTGGTGCTACCATAGATAACGTAACAGATCCTACTCAGGCACAACAAGCTGCTACAAAAAATTATGTAGATACACAAGTTGCAGGTATAGTTGATTCTGCTCCAGGCACCTTAGATACATTAAATGAATTAGCAGAAGCGTTAAATGATGATGATGCTTTTTCAACTACCGTAACAAACAGCCTTGCTGATAAAGTAAATAAAGATGGAAGCACTACAATGACTGGTGCTTTGACGCTTAGTGGAAATCCTACTAATGCTAACCATGCTGCTAACAAAGCGTATGCGGATACTAAACTTCCTTTAGCAGGTGGTACATTAACAGGTGATTTAACTTTAAATGGAGCGCCAACTCAGAACCTTCACGCAGCTACAAAGTTATATGTAGACACTGTTGCAGGTTCTAATGCTCAAGCTGCTACTAGCGCAGCCCAAGCTCTTACTTCAGCAAATAATGCAGCCACAAGTGCAACTAATGCAGCCAATAGTGCAACAGCAGCCGCTAATAGCGCAACAGCAGCAGCCAATAGTTTTGATAGTTTTGATGATATATATCTAGGGCCAAAATCTTCAGCACCCTCAACAGACAACGATGGCGATGCTTTACAAACAGGTGCGTTATATTTTGACACCACGGCTGGAAATATGTTTGTATTTGATGGTTCTAGTTTTGTTGTAACAGGATCTGCTGTTAATGGAACTAGTAGCAGACAAGTCTATGTAGCTACAGCAGGTCAAACTACATTTGCAATAGCTCATGATGTTGGGTTTGTAGACGTATATATAAACGGACTAAAGCTACGTACAGGAACTGATTTTACAGATAATAATGTTAGTAACATCGTGCTTGCATCAGGAGCAAATCTTGGAGATATCGTAGACATTGTAGCATTCGGTGCATTTAATGTAGCTAATGTTTATAATCAAACACAATCAGACGCTAGATATACACGTATAGCAAATAACCTTTCTGAACTAACAGGTTCAGCATCTACTGCTAGAGCTAACATAGGAGCTGCACCAACAGCTAGTCCTACATTTACAGGCACAGTAACGATACCTGCTTCTTCCTTAACTTATGCAGGTACTTCTGTAACAGCTACAGGAGCAGAACTAAATAAACTGGCAGGTGCTACAGCGAGTACAGCAGAACTTAATCATGTAACAGGTGTTACTAGTGCGATACAGACACAAATAGATACTAAAGCACCTCTTGCATCACCTAATTTTAGTGGTACACCACAGATATCAGGAACAAATATTCCTGTTGTAACTGGTCATATAGCAAATTTAAGTGCAGGTGCAAATGGATCAATACCTTATCAAACAGGTAGTAATGCAACAACATTCAGAGCAATAGGTTCTGCTGGACAAGTATTAACAGTGGCTGGTGGTGTTCCTACTTGGGCAGATCCAGCAGCAGGTGGAACATCAAACGGAAAAGCATATTTCTTTGGAGCAATGTAAGGAGATAAAAAATGGCATCAGGAATATTAGGGCAGACAGATATAACAAGTACTAACACAGATACTAGTATTTATACTGTTCCTGCATCTAAGACAGCAAGTTTAACTTTGTCTTTAGTAAATAGAGGAACTGCTGCAGCTACAATACGAGTAGGATTGTGTGCATCAGGCTCAATCGGTAATGCAGAGTTTATCGAGTATGAAACAACACTACCACCTAAAGGAGTGCTGGAGCGTACAGGAATTGTGATGCAAGCAACAAAGCAACTTGTTGTGCGAACAGACACGGCAAACATATCTGCCAGTGCTTATGGATTTGAGGAGTAAGATAATGGGCAGATCACTACAAATTAATATGCCAGTAAAGAAACTTATAAGAAACACTAATAGTTTTAGCCTTTCTTCTAGTCAAACAGGCAATAATTTTTATACGTATACGCCTTATACAGCACCAACAGGTAAAACGGCTAACGTAGTTTTTCAGTCTGCTTATCTCAAGTCTGATAGACATGCTGCAAATCTTAGTGAGTGGGGAACGTCTTATTTTGTTAATTACAGTGGTAGCACAGAGTTTAAAGCGTTTGGATGGCATTATATGTCTTGGACAAACAGTGGGACTAATGAAAACGTAGGGTTTATATCTGCTCCTTGGAACTATCAGGAAACTCCAAATGGAGTAACCACTGGATATACTAGCGAAAGATATTTTGAAAATATGAACAATATGCCAGTACCTAGAGATTTAACTGCTGCGGAAAATGGTCAATTACCAGCTAGCTGGGGTAACGGAGGGCAAAATCATCAATGGGTTGACAACTATAATACAAATTATGCCAATAGTTGGGTTCCAGATGTTAGATTTCAAAAAGATGTTTTTGTTCCATCAGGAGCAAGTATAAAAATTTTCATAGGTTTAACTACAAATGGAGGCACTCATAATATTGTAAACGAATTTGTTTTTGAAATAGAAGAAAGGGATGAAGTAACATGAGTGATCCTGTTAAGATTAAGCTTTCTTTTGAACATGGTCAACGTCAATATAGAAATGCTATGTTACAGCAAACAGACTTTTATGCATTATCAGATGTTACAATGTCAGATGCAATGAAAACATATAGACAGGCATTAAGGGATTTACCAGCGCATGAAGATTGGCCCAATGTAGATTTCCCTACAAAACCAGAGGAATAAACTATGACCCTAGCCAGAGATATTTCAGATACCAATTTAGCCAGAACAAATGCTGAAACAGATGTTAAGTTAAACAAAACTGTTACTGTAGTTTCTACAGGGGGCGGTAATAAATACGCAATAGATGGAACTCAACAGCCAGTACTTAGTCTAGCCAGAGGATCTACATATGTATTCAATGTATCTGATAGCTCTGTTAGTAGTCATCCTTTTAGATTTTCTACTACATCTGATGGTACACATGGAGGTGGATCAGAATATACTACAGGCGTTACGGTAAACGGTACATCTACAGTTACTATAGCAGTAGCATCAGATGCACCAGATTTATTATACTATTACTGTTCAAACCATAGTGGCATGGGTGGTAGAGTAGATATAGTAGATCAGCACGTACTAGGATTTAACGGAACATCTTTTGTTCCTATTGCAGCTAAAAGACAATTAAAATCTACTAGAGCTACTAATATAGAAGGTGGAGCAACTGGTAGTATTCCATATAATACAGGTGCTAGTACTACACAGTTTGTTGGAATAGGTTCTGCTAATCAGGCATTAGTTGTATCAGGTGGTATACCTGCATGGGCTACGTCAGTTAATTTAGCAACAAATATAAATGGTGGTTCAGCAGGAGCTATACCCTATCAATCAGGATCAGGTGCTACAGCTTTTACTTCTGTAGGTACAGCAGGTCAGGTATTACAATCGAATGGATCATCAGCACCTACATTCGTGGATAAAAGCACTATAGCTACTCCAACAGGTGTAGCATCTATTTTAAAATTTACATAAGGGGAATTAGAAATGGCAGATCAGGTCAAACAATTAGCGTTTAAAAAATTCACAGTTGATGAAATTCGTAATGGTACAGCAGTAAATGTTCTTACAACAGATGCTAATACTCATTATGTAATAAAATCAATTGAAAGCGAACAGACCGTTACAACTGGTAGTATAAATGTTGATGCTACTATAGGATTAACAAGTGGAATATCAGGAAGTGAGTTTGTAAATATTGGTCGTGTAGCGCAAGCTAATAGGCGCGGTTTGCAAGGTAGCCTTATAATGGATGCTAGTTCTACATTAACACTAAGACCAGTAGCTCAAGCACTTAATTTTACTGATGTAGAATTTCAATTATCTATGGAGAACCAAGGTTCTTCAGGAATGAGAAAGCATAGAAAACATACTATGCCATTCTTTGATTTTTTTAATAGAGAAACTACCTTAGAAACAAATTCTGAAGTAGATAAAACAGGTACAACATTTGGTGGTAACACTTATGGTATGTATGGTTATAACGATAACTATGCTCACGTTCATACTAAACCTAATGGAGAAAGAGTATTAATACACTTTATTAATACTTCAAGTGGTGGTGCAGACGGTTTTGAACTTTGGAATTATGATACTGGCGCACACCTTGGAAATAAAAACAATTCATACGCTAAATGTTTCTATGATGGTGTAAGGTATATATTTTGGGCGCAAGAAGGTACTTATCACATTCGTTATTTTGACTTGAACGAAACTTTTACGAATATGCAACCTTCTAATACAATGGGCGGTAGTACAGGAGGCAACTATTATCATGGCATAGTAAATATGGCAAACGGAACTACACCAAACTTTGTAAGTAGAACAAGTTACGATAACAGGACAAGTAGTTTTTATTTTGACCATGAATTAAATAAACGATTTTTTGTCGTAGGAGCAAAAGCTAACGGTTCAACAGGTTTAGTTGAATTGCCTTCAACTTTAACTAATGGGCAAACAGTGAATGCTACAAAATGGGTTTATATTACTAATGGCACAAGTGCTAATAATTTTACTGATCCATTCGGTAGCAATGGAAATTCCGCAAAATCATACGGTAATATACTAGCAAGTTACACAGGCAGCGCAGAAGTTAAAGTCGATCTTACATATGATTTTGAATTAGAACGATACTTTATATGGTATAATGTAGGTAGTAATTATCTTGTACCTTTTACATTTACTAGAGCAGAATATGATGGAACTAGTAACGGTAGTAATATGCGGAATGATGGTTCTAGTAATACCAATGGTCTAACAGCAGTAGCCTTTGCATCTGCTGGTAACATTGGGATGGAGACAGAAGATAATCTTTTTAAAGATTGGGATAATGGAAATGGAGCTATAAATTTAAATAACCTTACTACTTATTCAGATGGCTTTACCTATAATACTAATAAAGTTTATTTTATGCGAGGGCGTAAAATGTATATCCGTAGTGCCGCATCCCCATTTCAGTTACATGAAATAGATTTTTCAAAAAGTACATCAGTAAATACTTTAATTAATACTGGTCTTTCTGATTCAGATAGTGGAACTTCATATAACCAAACTTTTTCAATGGCTGAAAGACCTGCAAGTAATTCTGATATTAACAGTAGAACCTATACAACAGCCCCTAATGCTAAAGTAAGAATAACTGGTATTTTATCAGATCAATAATATAGAGAGGAATAAACAATGCTTACACCAATAGATGAGACAGTGGCAACAGCCGCAGCGACACCCGATAAAACTATACTTGCACAGTACTATGGATCGGCAAATGGTTTAATGTATACTGTACCAACAGGACGCAAATTTACTGGGTATCTTTGGGCGCATAATGCAATAGAATCATTCATTGTACTTAATGGAGGCACTCTTACTAATAATTCAAACGCTATATCTTCTACACAATCTATGTGGCCTCCATATTCAACACAATATACAGATGGAACACCTCAAGTTACATTACGCGCAGGAGATGCAGTCTATTCAGGAGCAAGTTCTAACCAGAGAACAAGATTAGTGGGAGTAGAAAGTGATGCCTAATATATTAATTAATGGTATTGAATATGAATTAGTAAATACAGTAGCAGATGATATGTCTTCAACTAATGTTTTACGCACAATAGTAGAAGAAGGTAAAACTCCTGTAAACACCTACAGATTAAACTTGCCTCCTTATAATCCTATGACAATGGATGCGTTTTTAAATCCAGATCAAATTAAAAATTTTTGCATAAACATAAGTAAAAACTTTTGGTCACCTTACTGGGAAGACGAAGAAGAGTAACAGGAGTAAGTAGAACATGATGGGCGAAATATCACCAGTAATTTTCTGGAACGTAGTATTAACTCTGGTCATAGCACCTGCGATATGGATGTTCAGAAATCTTATGGGCGAAGTAAAGAGGATAGATATTCTCCTAAATCGTACTAGAGAAGAATACTCTACTAAACAAGAGTTGCGTGAAGATATGAAAATGGTCACAGATGCTCTACATAGATTAGAAGATAAGTTAGATAAAGTATTAGAGAGAGGAAAGTAAGATGCCAACATTTTATAGATTCAATTCAGGGGAATCAACACCAGAGGCCGTACCTTATACAGATGAATTGTGGGCTGTTGCTTCAAATCAAGCGGCTTTAACTTACTTAGATGAACAAAGTGATGTTAAACAAGATGCTGTAGCAAAGACCCTTGCAAGAGGCATAACACCTGATAATCCAAATTATGACGTAACACTAGCTAATTACGGAAAAGAACACTGGATACGGTACGGAAAAAATGAAAATAGACAAGGTGTAGGAGCAAGTGTTTTAAGAACAAACCCTGGTTTTTCAGATCTTGGTCAAGCAAATGCAGTTGGAGCTACTCCAAATCTTGTTTTCCAAGGATCTACTGCAGGAGATTTTGTAAATACTGTGCCAAGAACAGGTTCAGATCAACCAACAACTATTATACCTAACCCTGATCCTACTGGTGGTGGTGATTCTGGTGGTGGTGATTCTGGTGGTGGTGATGC
>VTLG01015040.1_pt1 | contig 17945 bp, 11 predicted proteins | sample 4694571 | NCBI WGS metagenome assembly VTLG01 (sample SAMN12604809, study PRJNA352737) | marine metagenome | biome: ENVO:00000447; feature: ENVO:00000209|ENVO:00000569|ENVO:01000036; material: ENVO:00002151; isolation source: viral sequences binned using virsorter ... | reverse complement strand
AACAACATTATATCTGGAGCTGTTGTCCCTAGTAGCAATGCTATTGGGATGCACTTCTACCCGATCTGGGAAGCAGCTACAATGGATGAATGGCTCTACAACGGAGGGCCCTACCAACTTATTATCTTCCACTTCCTTATTGGCATCGCAGCTTATATGGGACGACAATGGGAACTTAGTTATAGACTTGGAATGAGGCCTTGGATCAGTGTTGCTTACTCCGCACCAGTCTCAGCTGCCTTTGCAGTCTTCTTGGTTTATCCTTTCGGACAAGGAAGTTTCTCTGACGGTATGCCGTTGGGGATCTCAGGGACATTCAACTTTATGTTTGTCTTTCAAGCGGAACATAATATCCTCATGCATCCTTTCCATATGTTGGGAGTTATCGGGATGTTTGGAGGTGCTTTGTTCGCTGCTATGCATGGTTCCTTGGTTACCAGTTCGCTCATCCGTGAAACAACTGAAAACGAATCACAGAATTATGGATATAAGTTTGGACAAGAGGAAGAAACTTACAACATCGTTGCAGCACATGGCTACTTCGGGAGGTTAATTTTTCAATATGCTAGCTTTAATAATTCTCGTTCTCTTCATTTCTTCCTTGCTGTTTTCCCCGTGGTTTGCATATGGTTTACCTCCATGGGGGTCTCCACTATGGCATTCAATCTTAACGGGTTTAACTTCAACCAGTCTATACTTGACTCTTCAGGAAAGGTGGTACCAACTTGGGCAGATGTGCTCAACCGTGCCAACCTAGGTATGGAAGTAATGCATGAGAGAAATGCACATAATTTCCCGCTTGATCTAGCGGCAACACCCGAAACAATTGGGTAATATATTGGCGGCTCGATTGTCGAATCAGTAGAAGCCACCTCACGCCACGTCCGTTCATTCCCTAACGGGAACGCATGAAACCACATCATGGAACGGGGATGTGGTACTGGAGTATTAACAATGACTGTTAAACTAAGGTATCGTGGTGTTGAGTACACAAAAACTACAAAGTAATTAACTTAACATGAAAAAAATTGCACTTGCCCTAGCGGCATCTCTCGCTTCTGCACCTGCAATGGCTGGCGTTTATGTAAACGTCGAGTCTAACGCATCTTATACAGGCAATGATTATACTTCCCGTACTACTGATCTACACGTAGGTTACGAGGGAGAGGTTAACGATCTTGGATATTACATTCAAGGTGGTCCAGCTCTCGTCAACGGTGACGCTGTAGACGGAACAAATGAATTCTCAGGCAAAGGTGGTGTAACCATCGCTGCATCTGAGAAGTTCGATGTGTATGGTGAAGTATCATTCATTACTGATGAAGATGCTGATAACGCATACGGTACTAAAATCGGTGCTAAGTATAAGTTCTGATGAAGTACCTGGAATCTCCATGGAGTATAGTCTTTATACTCCTGGGGTTCTTTCTTTTTATAGAGGGTTTACATATGTATGAACATCAGCATTGTAGATCCTGCCCACCGTGCGAGAACACGCTAAACTAGATGTCCCCTGCAGCGAAACTGCTGGGGTTTATTCCAATAATTAATTATGCCTTTTTATAGTAACGCTGGTCAAGGTACCACACGTTATAGCTCCACAGGATTCTATGATAATGGTCTCTTGCTAGATGCTAATAGTGCTTCTGTGACAAACAGTGTAACTGTTGTGACTGCTGGTACAGGTATACAAATACCTCTTGGTAAATATGAGAGGGTTATAGGTGAGTACTTTATTTGGTACGATACAGACGCTGACAACGACTTCCGTTTCTGTATTGATACTACTGACTCAGATGGTACTGCATTTAACTCTAACATTAATTACGCTGTTCAAGCTGTAGTTGGTGGTGACGCACTTGGTTCTGAAACAGCTACCAATGCTCCTTCATTATCAGCTAGTGCTACCGTAACAAACGGTCAAGGTACTGAGCTTCTGTTAGTTGATGATGGCGATGAAGATCATTTCGCTCGAGTTGCTTTCAAAATCGAGAACCAAACTGCTACTAATGGTAAAATAGATTTACTATTTGCACAAGGTACAGCTACTGGATCTACAGCTACATTTATTTATGCTGGATCTCACGTAATGTACAAGAAGTACTAAATCACTTCGGAGTGGAGGATTACCTCCCTTCTGCGGGTATAGTTTAACGGTAAAACTGTAGCCTTCCAAGCTACTGTTAAGGGTTCGAGTCCCTTTACCCGCTTTGGCTTTTGGCCCACTAAGGTGGATACCCTTAAGCTGTCTAGACGGTGGGATAGACCACAAATATAACGCGAAAAAATTTTCTCAACGTTGAGAGTCTGTAAAATATACTCTCTAAATAACAATGGCAACAGCCACGCAAACCGTATTAGGTACCCTGAATAAGGCGGTATCTACTACCGCAGGTTCGGGTGCTTATGATACCAAGTACGCGACCTATTTGAAACTGTTCAGTGGAGAATTGTTCAAGGCTTATGAAAGCGCAACAATCGCACGTGATACAGTACAAAGACGTACCCTGAAGAACGGCAAATCATTGCAGTTCATCTTCACGGGACGCATGCAGGCGGCATACCATACGCCGGGTGAACCCATCCTTGGCTCGGGTGATCCTCCAGTAGCAGAGAAGACAATCGTCTGTGACGACCTACTTATCAGTTCAGCTTTCGTTTATGATTTAGACGAGACACTTGCACATTACTCTTTGAGGGGAGAGATCTCTAAGAAGATTGGTCATGCACTTGCCGAAGCTTATGATAAGAAGATCTTCAGAACGATTGCTCTAGCAGCTCGTGCTTCACATCCAATCACTGCAGCTCCTGGTCCTGAACCAGGTGGTACCCAGATCAAACTAGGTGCTAACAAAGAGTATGATGCTCAAGCATTGGTTGATGGATTCTTCGAAGCAGCTTCTGTTCTCGATGAAAAGAATGTACCTAAGCAAGGTAGAACTGCTGTACTATCTCCAAGACAGTACTACGCTCTAGTTTCTCAGGTATCTACTAACATCCTTAACCGTGACTTCGGTAACAACAAAGGTAATCTACAATCCGGTGAAGGTCTCTATGAGATAGCTGGTATTCAAATCAGACGTTCTAACAACCTACCATTCTTGGCAGGTACTGTTAACCAAACAGTTGGTGAGAATAACGACTACTCTGGTTCTTTCGCTAACAGCTGCGGTCTGATTTATCAGAAAGATGTAGCTGGTGTTGTAGAAGCAATTGGTCCTCAAGTCCAAGTGACTTCAGGAGATGTGTCAGTCCTTTACCAGGGTGACGTAATTCTCGGCCGCTTAGCTATGGGTGCCGGAACACTTAACCCTGCTGCTGCGATTGAATTCTTGAATAACTAAGGGGGTATAAACTATGCCTTTAGTACCAGGAACATCACATACAGTTACTAAAAACGCTGCCGTTGGTGGCGTTGTCTCTTCTACAATAGACCCTTTTCAAGGTGTTGAATTTGGTAGATCAGTTCTTGCTAATGATTACACTACACTGACAATTGCTCAAGCAAGTATAACAGAAGCAAGTCCAGGTGTACTTACATCTGCAGCTCATGGTCTATCTACAGGTGATGTGGTTTCATATCATTCAGAAGGTGGTACAAATTTAGTAACTTCAGTAGGTACCGTTGCTGACGGTACAACATACTATGTTGAAAGAATGTCAGCCGATACTTTTGAATTGGCTACAACCGCAGCGCTTGCAGCTGCAGGAACTACATTGCAAATAACCAATGACGGGAATGATAATCAAACATTCCGAAGAGTTATTGGTAAAGTTGCTTAATTCTACGAGGTAAAAATAATGGCGATTGTCGTCAGTAAAGGAAACAACGGTGTCTGCACAACAGATGCAGAACGTATTTCCGTATCAAAATCGTGGACTGCAACTGCAGCTGGTAGTACCGCTGCACAAGCAGATTCCGCTGTTAAATCAGTGACAAAAAATTTACGACTGGCTTATGGTGCATCCCCAGGGGGCACATATCCTGAGTGTAACATCACTGGTGTTTAACATTATACACATTGGGAGGGTTTCACTACCCTCCTTTTTTTATTTATATAAATTAACATGACCTACCCTACTTATGCTGTGTCCACAGAACTGGATGCTGTTAATCAAATACTAAGCTCGGTTGGGCAGGCTCCCGTCACGACCTTGGACCTACAAAATCCTGAAGTAGGTATAGTTTTAAATACACTTAGAGAAGTGAATAAAACTGTACAATCGGAGGGGTGGCATTTTAACACAGAAAAGCATTATGCCTTAACAGCAGACTCTGTTACATTTGAGATTGAATATCCAGAAAATGCTTTATCAATAGATACACACAGTAATCAACACTTTGATGATTACAACCCTGTAAGACGTAACGGTAAGTTATATGATAAGTATAACCATACCTATGAATGGAAAGATGGTACAGATCCACGTGAATTAATTTGTGACGTTATTTGGTATTGGGATTTCATAGAAGTACCACCAGCTGTTCAAGCATATATAACTGCTAAAGCTGCTAGATTGTGTGCAGTAAGAATGATTGGAGATCAAACTTTATATGCATTATTACAAGAAAATGAAATTATCACAAGATCTGCAGCATTAGAACAAGAAACAAAACAAGGAGATTACTCCATCTTTGGTTGGAAAGATGAAGAAAACTATCATGTCGGTTATCAACCTTACGCTGCTTTGCAAAGATGAGTACGATTAAACATAATGTTCCAACATTTTTAAATGGAATATCACAACAACCTGATAAGAAAAAGATAGACACCCAATTAAAAGATGCTATAAATACGTACCCAGATTACGCTTTGGGTATGTTGAAAAGACCTGGTGGTAAATTCATCAGCAATTTATATAATGCTGAGAATATTGATAAAACTATAGCGACTGCTACACATAATGGAACAGGACATGCTAGCAGAACTGTTAATAGATACATCTCAGTACCAGCAACTGGGGGTACAGGATCAGGAGCAACATTCAATATACACGCTGTTGCAGTAAATGAAGTAAAAGCTTTCACACATAATGGAACTAGCGCTACTAATAGAACTGCAGGTACATATTATGTTAATAATGCGGGTGGTAGTGCATCTGGTACAGGATGTGATTTAAAAGTTGTAGTAGATAGTGATGGTAGACCTACCGTTACATTAGATAATAGAGCTGGTTTCACAGGTGGAGCTGGTTATGCTATAGGTGAGACAATTACAATAGCTGATGGTTCCCTAGGAAGTGGTGGTGCTGCATCGGTTGTTTTAACTGTTTCAGAAAGATATACTGCAGTTGATCTTATTCTGTCTCTATCTTCTGGTGGTAAAGGTTATTTAAAAGGGGATACATTGACTATCGCTGATTCTGCTTTAGGTAGTGGTGGAGCTCCTGCTATTACTATTACAGTAGCATCAGTAGGTAATTATGGGAAATGGTTTTCTATACTTAGAGATGAGAATGAGAAATATGTAGGACAATATGCTGACGATACTTTTAGAATATGGAGTATAATAGACGGCAACCCTAGAAAAGTTGTTATGGGTACTGCTGGTTTTGACGGTGTACCCTCTGGTTGTAATTATACAAATTTACAAACAGACCTTACTGCATATAATAATGCTATACAGGATACAGCAGATAATACAACTACACTAAATACTTCACAAGCATCGTTTAGTGAAGCTAATGATGGCCAAGGTAATACTAAATCTTCTTTGTTCGAAACGTCAAATGATTATGATACTGGTATCGGTACAATAACTGAATCTTTAGTTTCCGGTATTACACAACGAAAAACAAATGATTCATACACTATTAAGAAAAATGGAGATACCATTAGCGTATCAGATAATGTTATATCTGCACCTGTTTATAAGTTAGAACGTACTGCAGAAGGTTCAGGTTATGGAGCTGGTATAGGTGTTGGTCCTGCCAATCAAATACATATTAGCGCAGCCGGTTCAGGTTACTCAGCAGTAGCTGCTGCAGCAACTTCTGGTGGTTCAGGGTCTGGATTAACACTCACAACCACTGTAACCGCAGGTGCTCTTGCAACTGTTGAAATCAATGCTATTGGTCAAGGATATAAAGTTGGTGATGTATTAAATGTAGCAGGTGGTACAGCTGGGCAAATAATAGTTGACAAAATTGTTACAGGATCGGTTTATAAATTAGCAGTAACAGTAGGTGGTAGTGGATATAGTAATGGAACAGGTGTAGCAACAACAGGAGGTGGAACTTCTCTAACTGTTAATACAACTACATCTGCAGGGGCAGTTACAGCAGCCGTTGTGAACGCACCTGGTAATAATTATACACTCGGAGATGAGATAACTGTATCAGGTGGTGGAGGTAATGCAAAACTTAGAGTAGTACAATTAGGTTATGCTACAACATCCGCAGGATCAGGTACAGGATTAGTAGTTGATATTGCAACTAACACTGCAGGTAAAGTTGAACCGGAAGCAACACCATCTGAAACATATGCAGTAGCAACATTTACACATAATGGTGTCATAGATGCAAGCAGAACACAAGGTAATTATACTGATGTAACTGGTACAGCGAATAAAGCTGGATCAGGAGCAAGGTTTGATATTGTAGTTGATCAAGACGGTGTACCTACAATTACATTAGTGAATGGTGGTAATGCATATTATGCAGGAGAAACTATCACGATTGCTGACGCTTCTTTAGGAAGTGGTGGTGGAGCTGCTATTGTAGTTACTATTGCAACAACATCGATTGTTAAATCTGGAGGAGCTTTAACTACTACAACTGGTTATAAAGTAGATGAAGTTATCACAATAACCACAGGTGGTGGTAATGCTAAGTTTAAAGTTACTGAATTAACATGGCAAAAAGGAAAGGAGATGACAGGAGAAAATCCACATCTTTCATCGACTAAATTAAAATTATTCGAACTTATTGAAGTTAATGAACCGACACACACCAATGCACAGTTGACCACATCAACATCTGCAATGGGAACATCGCAAACAAATTATAATAATGCTGTAACAGCTGAGGCAACTGCTAAAGGTAATTATGATTCAGAAGTAACTGCCTGTCTTATACCTGGGTTATTAGATGATGGGTATTTACGTGGTGCAACAGCTGATGATATTGAATTAGTAACACTGAATGATTTTACATATGTATTGAACAAAAATAAAACAGTTGCTTTACTAGATGATATAACAGATCCAGTATCAACGGATGCTTTTATTACAATAAATGTAACTGCTTATAACTCTAAATATGAAGTAACTATAAACGGTGTTACAGTTAGTTATACAACAGCAGAGGATGCTTCTGCAGGTGATGCTGATGCTACCGTTATTGTTTCAAACTTAGTAACAGCTATTAACGGCGGTGGTGGGGCAATGGCAAGTTGTGTTGCAACTCCTGTAGGTTCTGGTATACATGTAACACTTGTAACATCTATTAATGTTAACGGTGGTCCATCATCTGGAGCTATATATGCATTCACTGATCAGATATCAGATATAAGTCTTTTACCTATCCAATGTGTTCATAATTATAAAACTAAAATAGTTAATACTACCAATATAGATGCAGATGATATGTGGGTTAGATTTGTATCATCGGCTAGTGATTACTCTGCAGGAACTGGAGCTTGGGTAGAATCAAACGAACCAGCGATAAAATATAAATTAGACCCAGCTACTATGCCACACCAATTGGTCAGTGAGCAAGACGCTGCAGGTAATATTATATTTACATATAGTGCTATTGCTTGGGAAAACAGAGATGTAGGTGACGAACTAACTAACCCAACACCATCTTTTATAGGTCAGAAAATTAGAAACATGTTCTTCTTTAGAAACCGTTTCGGATTTTTGACTGGAGGTACTATTGTTCTAAGTAAAGCAGGATCATTTTATGATTTCTGGGCAGGATCAGCTATGATAGTTGCTGAAGACGATCCTATTGATATATCAGCTTCCTCAACTAAACCAGTGTTTCTAAACTATGTTAAAACTACAAGTGCAGGTTTAGTATTATTTAGTGATACAGAACAATTCCTATTATCAACTGATTCTGATATTTTGAGTCCAGAATCTGCTAAAATTAATACTCTATCTGATTACGAATGTGATACAAATCTTGCAGCTATTAATTTAGGAACATCTTTAGCATTTATATCTAAAACACCTTTATACGCAAAACTATTTGAAATAGCTAATATTAGTACAACTGATCCCCCTACTGCATTTAATACATCAGGTATCGTACCTGAACTAATACCATCTACTATAGACAATATAGCAGGTTCACCTGGTATGAGTATGATATCACTAGGTACTACAGGATCAAGTACATTATATCAATATCGTTTTTATCAAACTGCTGAGAAACGAATAGCTTCTACATGGTATAAGTGGGATTTAACTGGTAATCTTATAGATCAGTTTTTTGATGCTAGTACATTCTATGCTGTTATATCTGACGGAACTAATATATCAGTTGTATCCTTTGACCTGAGACAAGCTAGTGATGAAGGATTCTTAACCTTACCTACTGGTGAGAAAACTGATGTCTGTATGGATATGTATGTTACTAATCCGTATAGAACGTATAATCAATTAACAGATAAAACTAGAGTTTTCTTACCGTTCACACATCATTCAGGTAAAACATTTGCTGTTGTAGCGTTAGGTGGTTATATTGGTGGTACACTTGGTGCAACTGAAGCATCAACTGGTGCTATACTATACCCAACTGTTGAAGGATCTGCAGGATCTGAATACGTTGACATCAGTGGTGATTATAGAGGTAAGAACTTAATCATTGGATATATTTATACTATGACTATTGATCTTCCTAAATTATATTATAATAGACCAGGAGATGAACAAGGTAAAGGAGATTATACATCAGATTTAATAATACACAGAATTAAGGTTTCAACTGGTCTTAGTGGTCCAGTAAAATACAACGTTAATTTAACTGGAATACCTAATAGGACTGAAACAATAAGTGCTATTAAACCTCATACTTATATATCTAATGATATTGCTATGGAAGCTGATAGTGTACACGATGTACCAGTTTTCCAACGTAATGAAAATATATCATTCAGTATTGTAGGTGATACTCCTTTACCAGTAAGTCTTTTAGGCATGACTTGGGAAGGTAAATATAACAACAAATTCTATAGTCATGTTTAATTAAGGAGGTATAAATAGTATGGAACCTATGACCATGCTGGCTATCGGCAGCGGTGTAATGAAAGGCATCGGTGGATTATTCGGAAAAAGCCGGCAAAGAAAAGCACAGAAAAGAGAAGCTGAAAGACAGTACCGATTACAACAGCAGCAATTAGCTAATCAAGCAGCTCAACAAGCTTATAAACGAGAGTTTGATCGAGTAATGATTGAAAGAGAAAACAAACGTACTGAAGAAATATTTGGTATTAAACTTCAATTATATGACGATCAATTACAAATAAATCGTGATGCTGCTAATAGTTCTTGGAGTGCAGAACAGTTTAAATTGAACGAAAATATGCAGCAAGCTGCTTTGAATAGACGTAAAATGTACAGTGAGTTGTTACGTGTTCAAGGTAGTCAAGCAGCAAGAGGGGATACAAATGTTAGTAAATCTAGACAACGTGCAGATTTAATTAATTCGCTTGGGGAATTCGGTCGAGACCAAGCTGAATTTGATAAAACACTGAATAGTGCTAGGTGGGCTCATGACCAAAGAATGGCAGGTATTGGTTCACAATATGCAAATGCTAATTATAGTGCTTGGACCAAAATCGCTATAGCTCCATCAATGAAAATGCCAGGACAAGGTGACGGACCTGATTTAATTAATCAAGTTGGACCTGCACAAGTGAAGACTGGTATCGGATTTGGTGATATAACAGAAGCAGCTGGTGCTGGTCTGTCGACAGCAGCAACAATACTGTCGTTCTCTGATTACGAACTTAAAGAAAACATTAAATATGTTGGTAAATCTCCATCAGATGTACATATATATGAATTTAATTACTTAGGAGACAATACTAAATATAGAGGAGCTATGGCTCAAGATGTTATGGTAAAAGTTCCTGAAGCTGTGTCTGAAATGGATAACGGTTATCTTGGTGTCAATTATGATTTACTTGATGTTAAGATGGAGGAAGTACCAGTATGACAAAATCAAAATTTAAATATAGTACTGCTAATGCAGGTGCTACCTTATTCCAACCAAAAAAAGAATCAAAACCGTTTGCTCCATTCGATATACAAGCTGCTGGTCAGCATATCATTGCTGCTAAAGAGCAGAACATGCGAACTGAACTTGGTAATATAAAAAGGACTGGAGACGAAGGTGCAGAAGATTTTGATATTGAACAAAAGAATCGACTTATAGTTGAACAGCAGAATGCTTATGTTGAAAAAATAAACGATCAATATGATTTAGATCAATGGGCATCTTTTTCCAAGGGAGCTGAGGCATTACTTACACAAGGTCTAGCATTACGACAAAAGCAAAAAAAAGAAGCTGGTCTTGCTAATTTAACCGAATACATGACCACGCGTCCTAATGAATATAAGGAGTGGGTTGAGAGTAGAGAAGCGTTTAATAAAGCAAATGATAAAGCTGGTTATGATGCGTGGACCAAAGCTTTTGTTCTGAAATCTCAAGATCCTATATTAGCTGCAAAGGTTGTTCAAGCAAGTGGTATAGAACAGAAAATTATTTCTCAACAGATATTAGCTGATCGTATAACTGCTATACCAGAGAATTTTAAAAAAGAATTAAGCACAACATTAATAAATATAGATGATGTAGTTTCGAAGATGCCAGCTGAATTAAAAGCTTCAGTTGAAGCATCAGGAATTTTTACAGAAGGTGAACATTTAACTTATGATCAATTTGTAAAAAAAGTACACGGATCACTTAAAAATACAACAATACCTGATTGGGGAATATATCTTGATAATATATATAGAGGTAAAGCTTCAGGTGCAATATTAAAATCATTTGAACCTGGTGAAATCTATGATTATGGTACAATTCTTTCAGAAGTACGTCCTGTAATAAATAAAGTTGCAGATGAAGGAGCTTTTAAAAGGAAACAAGAAATAGAGAAGCATGATACAAAAGCACTTAGTTATCAAGAATCATCACAAGTACATACTATATTAAAAAAGGGCGCATTTTTTGGTGCAGGTTATACCACACAAAAACTTGCTGATTTAGTAGATGGTGATTGGGAAGGTATGCCAGGGAAGGACGAAGCAGAAAAACGTAAGAATTCTATGATACGTAAGCTTGACTGGATACTTAAAGCCCAAGCAAAAGGTGAACCATGGGCAAATGTAGTTGAAATATCAGGTATACCATTAGGTAAGGTTAAGACTCGTGGTTCAAAAAAGGAACTACCTTTTAGTACTGTATATGCTAGAGCATTAGAAGAAAGTGGTTTTATAAATAAAGCATTAGAAGTTTCTAGAGCACAGCACGGATTTAAAAAAGATTCCAGAGAGAACGGTAAAAAAGTTATACTTGAAGCCGCTAGGAAGAATGTTGAACTTACCGGATCTATGTCTGAAACTCAAGTACAAGAACTTGCAAAATTCGGTGCTTCTAAAGGGTATGGTACACAAAGTGAGTTAGCTTTAGCAATCCGTAATGAGCTGCCTACAGATTTAGGAAGAAGTATAGAGCAATGGACTGATAAAATAAAAGTAGATCAAGGTTTATCTAATGATGGTAAACTTTATAAAGAAGATTATCCAGGTGCACCACCTCAAGTATTTGAACAGGAAGGTATTAAGGACTTCTTCCATGATAAACCGAAACATGCATTACCAAGAAAAGATAAAGAAACAAAAATAACTTACTTTGGTGGAGCAATAGCAGGGCAAAAGCGTCAATATGAAGCAGATTCTCCACTTACAATTCAAGAAAGATGGTCAGGTATAAAAGCTTATAGAGATTATAAACTGACTTATGAAAGATTGTTAGGAGAAAAACGTGGTCAAGAGATTAATCCAGCAGATTTAAGAGAAGAAGCTAGAAGCTTAGTAGAAGCTAAAATTCTTAAATCTAAAGGCAATGAATATTATACAGAAGAAAGACCTGATTCTATAAGTTCACAAGTTAAACAAAATAACATACACCATAAGCAATTACTATCTAGTCCTAATGGGAGAGGTGATAGTGTTGTTTTTTCAGGAACAAGAGAACGGATTGAGCATGTTGCAAAATTACAAGCTGACAACCCAGATGTACCTTTACATATACTGGTTCCAGAATCATATATGTTTGAAAATAAAGACGGTATAATGGTTAAATTCCATGATAAAACATGGGAAAACCTTATTACATTATCTAAAGCTGGTGGTAGTACAAGATTAATGCTTATGCAACTTAATGCTTTAAATAAAGAAAAAGAAACAAACCAACCATTACCGTTACCTGCTCATGCAGGAGCTGGTGGTCAAGCTTTGAAAAAACTATACACAACTGAAGATCCAAACCATTCTAAAGCTTTAATCAATATAAAATCAGGTGAGAATTTAATTAATAAACCTTTAAAAACTATAAACCCTGAGACATTTTTTACTGAAGGACTTGGTGTTAATATAGAAAGTCTTGAATCAGCTTTGGCAGAATCTGGTCTAGATTTAAAATCTTTTTTCACTAAATTTACAAAGGAACTTGGACTTAAAGAGTCTGATATAATGACTAAAGTCTCCCAAAACCAAATGAGAATAATACTTTTCAATCAATATCCTGAAGCTTATCCAGATATAACCAAGGATTCTTTAGATAAACCGCTACCAATAATATGGCCTAGTATTTTAGATCCTGGGTTTACATGGAATACTATGGAGGGGGTATAATGTCTACTACACATGAAGAATATGTTCAGGAATTCGGTACGCCTGATGATGAAAATGTATTCTATAACAAAAAGCGTGTAAGAGAAGATCTTAACCGAATGGAGAGAATAGAAGAAGAAGAAAGAATACAAAAAGAAAAGGAAGTAAAACAAGTTGAACTTGAAGAATCTAAGGCAGAACAACGTCGTGAAGAATTATTAAATCCTCACGGTGCTAAAGAAGCTAAAGATTTTGGACTTGTAGAGAACCTCACAGAACTGGGTAATGCTTTTAAAGGTGGTGCTAGAGATACAGTAAGCTCTTTTGTTACATTACCTGAACGTGCAGTTGATATAGCATCAGGTGCAATGATTAGTGAGATAAAAAAAGAAGGTAAATATGAACCAGATTTCAACCCTCTTGGTGGTGACTTAAATCCTATCACTAAAACATGGTGGGGTAACTTTATTAGAACTGGTGTACACTTTGGTACAATGGCTATACCTATCGTTGGATGGGGAGGAGCTGTTGCTAAAGGTACAGGATTGTTTGCAAAAGCTGCTCAGATGACTGTAGCTAGTTCCAATTGGATTATTAAAGGTGCTTCTATTGGTGCATTACAAGATTTATTTTCAGAGTATTCTCAAGACGCTAACGGCCTTCAAGTATTAAGAGATAGGTTTGGTTTTATTGATACTCCTTGTACAACTAAAGATGCAGATCATCCAGCACTTAAAACTGTAAAAGCTGTATGTGAAGGTGTAGGTATAGGTGTACCTATTGAAGGAACTATCAGAGCTATAGGTAAAGTTAGATTTCAGCAGCGTTTAAAAAATAATCCTACTAATGATATTCTAAAAAAAGTAGATAAAATTCAAAGTAGTAAACTACTTAAAGCAGAGAAAGCAGCTAAAGTTCTTGTAGATAAAAATCTTAGACAAGTTACACGTCAAAAGCTCTTCAATCAAGGAATAGATTTTGATAAATTGACACCTGAAACTCAGATTGAACAAATGAAAAAAGTTCAAAAAGCGAGTAAAGGTAATCAATTCTCAACATGGTCTCCTGAATGGGAAGATAATCTAGCACGTGCAGAACGTAAATTACTAGAAGATCAAAATAGTATAAAAAATCAGACTATTGAAAAAGCTCAAGTAGAAGTAACTGATAGATCAGCACGTGGTCATAAAAATAAACCTGTAGTTAATTCATGGCAAGGTTCACCTAACTCAACAACTAATGCTTATGATGGTTTAAAAACTCTTAAAAGAATTGATTATGATTGGTCATCTATGGATGAAGGTTCTGTAGAATCTTTAATCACACCAGCTGCTGCAGAAGCACTTGCTGAAGCAGGTTCTGGTATCAAGGGTATTAACAATAAAATCGCTAAAGAATTATTTGGTGATGCTCGTTATAAAAAACTACTTGAACAATTAGATGTTGATGGTGATACTATAGATGGTGTCTATGGAGATGCTTTTGAAAGAATGAAGGATGTAATTGGTGGAAGAAATTCTGGTGATATAGAACCATCCAAATTCTGGAGAGCATTATTTAACAATGCAGACACTAAAGATGGGTTTAACGTTTGGGGAACAAAAGAAGTTTTAGCTGCTAATTTATTACAAGAATCTCTATTTAAACAATTAAAAACTAGAGCTATTGCTGCTAGAGAATTGATAGATTTCGATAATCTTGATGGAGTAGATGGTCCTTTAAAATATATTAGAGATAATCTTATTGTAGGTATGGAGCAAATTCAAAGATCTAAATTTTTATTAGGTCCAGAATATGCTAATATGATTAAGAAGAAAGGTGGTAAGAAACTTGCAAACCAAGTTCTACTTGACATGCACCAACAAGCTAAGAATCAAGTTGATATGATGTTTGATTTAGCTTGGCAGTCACCTTCAGATGATTTACTAAGATCATTCTTAGAAGCATTCTCTATGTCCAATAAAATTAATAATTGGCAAGATTTTGATGCTTACATGAAGCATAAGTTATTAGGACACACATCTCCTGATGGTCAGAGGCAGACTGGAGTCCTTATAAAGGAACTGCAGGGTGTTATGATGAATAGTCTATTAAGCGGTGCTAAGACCCCTATCAGGGCGATCATGGGTACCTCTACAGCTACATTCCTACGACCTACATCTCAAATACTAGGTGGTGCTGGCAGATACCTTGGTACTGGATTTACCGATGATTCTACATTAAGAATTGGATTATCAGAACTCAATGCTATGAGGCAGGCTATACCAGAATCATGGGATTATTTTAAACATCGTCTTAATGGTTATTGGTCTGGTGAATTATCTACGGTTAAGAATAGATATGCAGATTATACCATGGATGACCAACAATGGGATCTGATGAGATATTGGGCTGAAGATAGTGGCAGAGCTTCTGATGGTGAAAAGGCAGCATTCCAATTAAGTAATGTATCTCGTTGGCATAATCATTCTAATTGGTTTGCTTATACTATGAAGGTACTTTCAGCTACTGATGATGCTTTTACTATGATATTAGCAAGAGCTAGATCTAGAAGTAAAGCACTTATGGGTGCTTTGGAAGCTAGAACTCAAGGACTTATTCCTGATATTTCCCCAGAAGTAATAAGAGAATACGAAGCTAGATTACAAGATGAAATCTTTAATCCTCAAACAGGTGTTGTTAATGATAACTTATTAGCATACGCTAGAGGTGAAGTTACACTTACTAAAGATTTAACTGGTTGGGGTAAAGCACTAGACACTATGTTTAGTACATTTCCACAAACTAAACCTTTCTATTTATTTGCTAGGACTGGTATTAATGGTTTAGAATTAACCATGAAACATGCTCCTGGTTTTAATCTATTTGTTGAAGAGTTCAGAGATATTGCTAGAGCTACTCCTGATAATTTAGATACTGTTATTAAATATGGTATAGAGACTGCACAAGAACTGAAGAATGCTAAAGATCTACAGATGGGTAGATTAGCAATTGGTACTGGTATAATGTACCAAGCTATTGATAAATACTTAGTTGGAGATATTACTGGTAATGGTCCTACCGATTTGAAAACACGTAAAGCTTGGGAAGCTGCAGGTTGGAAACCACGTCAAATTAAACTTGGCGGTATATGGGTTAGTTATGATGCATTTGAACCATTCAATAGTATTTTAGCATATGTAGCAGACCTTGGTGATAATCAACGTTTATTAGGTGATAAGTATATTGAAAGAGGTCTTCTTAGCAGTGCGTTATCTTTATCAAAAGGTATGATTACTAAAACCTATCTACAAGGTTTGACGAGTTTAACTGATTTATTCAGTAATAATCCTAAGAAGATAGAACGTATTATACCTAATTTAATGAATGGATTTATACCTTCTTCTACATTAAGAAATGATATTGGTAAGGTTATTAATCCTTATATGAAAGAACTTAATTCAGACTTTGAAGATACTCTAAGAAATAGAAATCAATTACTAGAGTATTTTGCAGATGAAGAAGATAGACTTCCTGTTAAATATGATATTTTAAATGGTAGGCCAATTAGAGATTGGGATTTACCAACTAGATTATTTAATTTCATTAGCCCTGTACAATTAAATTTTGACCAATCACCTGGTCGTAAATTCTTATTCCGTAGTCAATTTAATATTAATTTAGCTACTACAACTGCTCCTGATGGAACATCATTAGCAGATAACGCTCAATTAAGATCTAAATTCCAAAAAGGTATTGGCGATCAAAACTTAGAACTTAAATTAGAAAAACTTTCGCAAAGAAAAGATGTTATAGAATCTCTGAATCAAATGGAAGCAGACATTCGTGCAGGTTTGCATAAGAAAAAGCCTGGCATTAATCCAATGTCTTATACCCATAATAAGTTAATAGGACAACTAATTAACGATGCTAAAGCAAAAGCTTGGGCAGCTATGAGGAGTGATCCACAAGTTGTTACACTTATGGAAGCTGCTAGAAAAGAGCAAATTTCAGAAAATCTTAGAACAGAAGATCCACAAGAAAGTCGAAAAGCATATGAGGAAGCAAACAAATTACTAGAAATGACAAACAAGTAACACTATGGCTACAACTGAAAATACTTATACAACATCGTCAGCCACCCAGACCTTGTTCTCATTTACATTCCCATATATCGATACTACAGACATCAAAGTTTCTGTTGATGATGTAGTTAAAACAATTACAACTGATTATACACTTGCCAGTGCTACACAAATCCAATTTAATACAGCTCCTGGAGCTAGTAAAAAGGTAAGAATTTATAGAACAACAGATACCGATAATAAGAAAGCAACTTTCTTCTCTGGATCTGCTATTCGATCACAGGATCTTAATGAAGACTTTGATCAAACACTTTATGCTGTACAAGAAGTTAAACGAGATGTACTGAACATCTGGGATGACACTACTGAAACACTATCAAGTTCAGAAGCGTTTATAGATAGTGATGATTATATAATGACTGCAGCTGCTATTGATGATAGGATTATAGCAGGTGCTCCCACTGTTTCTGGTATTCCTACACTGAGAACAGACGGTGGAAATAAAATGACTGGTGATATCAATCTTGATAATCAGAAAGAAATGCGTTGGTATGAAGCTGATGCAAATGGAGACCATTATATCGGATGGAAAGCACCTGCAGCTGTTACAGCTAATAAGGTTTTCACTCTTCCAGACGGATTCCCTTCAGTAAGTGGACATGCACTTAAGAGTGACACTTCTGGTGTTATGTCTTGGGGTACAGCAGGTGGAGCTGTAGGTCCAGGTACTGATCAAATCTTTTGGGAAAATGATCAAACTTGTAGTGATGACTACACTATAACAAATAATAAAAACGCAGGTAGCTTCGGTCCTATAGCCGTAGCAGCAGGTAAAACCGTCACCGTTGGTGCCGGAGAAGTATGGACGGTGGTTTAAATTATGCCAATTACAATTAATGGTGATGGAACAATCACCGGAATCAGTGCAGGTGGGTTACCTGATAATAGTGTCCAAACTGCTGATATTGCAGATGATCAAATAACACTTGCTAAAATGGCAGGTGGTACAGATGGTCAGATAATAACATACGAT
>VTLG01013330.1_pt1 | contig 17946 bp, 20 predicted proteins | sample 4694571 | NCBI WGS metagenome assembly VTLG01 (sample SAMN12604809, study PRJNA352737) | marine metagenome | biome: ENVO:00000447; feature: ENVO:00000209|ENVO:00000569|ENVO:01000036; material: ENVO:00002151; isolation source: viral sequences binned using virsorter ... | reverse complement strand
ATAATTAGAGGAGGCTCATCAGCAGGTAAGACAATAGCAATCATAGCAATCCTAATAGACTATGCAATCCGCAACAAAGGAAAAGAAATAAGCATAGTAGCAGAATCAATACCACATTTGCGTAGAGGTGCTTTAAAAGACTTCTTAAACATCTTAAAGGGGTTGAATAGGTATGATGATAGAAAGTTCAATAAGAGTACCTTAAAATACGAATTTAGTAATAGTAGCTATATAGAGTTCTTTAGTACAGACCAACCAGACAAACTAAGAGGAGCAAGAAGAACAGACTTATTTATAAACGAGTGTAATAATGTTAGCTTTGATTCTTACCAACAACTAGCAGTTAGAACATCAGGCAATATATGGCTTGACTACAATCCTGCTAATTTATTTTGGGTAGACAAAGAATTAATAGGACAGCAAGATGCGAACTTTATAACACTTACATATAAAGACAATGACAGTCTACCTGAATCAATAGTCAAAGAAATAGAGAAAGCAAGAGAGAAAGCTAAGACCTCAACCTATTGGGCAAATTGGTGGAAAGTATATGGACTTGGACAAATAGGTAGTTTAGAAGGTGTATGTATTCCTGATTGGAAACCTATAGACAACATACCAAGTGAAGCTAGATTACTTTGCTCAGGGTTAGACTTTGGATATTCAGTAGACCCATCTACGATTATAAGACTATATAAATGGAATCATGCTTATATATTTGATGAGGTATTATATCGTAAGGGAATGTTAAATAGAGACCTTAGCTATTTTATTAAGACTAACGACATACGAGAACACATATACGCTGATAGTGCAGAGCCTAAGTCTATTCAAGAACTAAGAAACTACGGACACAAAGTATTCCCTGTATCAAAGGGTAGAGATTCTATAGTTTACGGAATCAACCTAATTAACCAAAACGAAATCTACATCACCTCAAGTTCCAAGAATCTAATAAGGGAACTACAAGGTTATGTATGGGATAAAGACAAAGAGGGTAACAATCTACAAAAACCTACAGGTACACATCCTGACTGTATTGATGCTGCAAGATACGCACTAATGATGCAGCTTAGAAACCCAAATAGAGGCAATTATGCAATACAATAAGTGTTAAAATTATGTTAAAGAAATGTTAAAGTTTACACTATTCTTCTCTGTTGGATAAAAAAAAGTAAAAAAAGGTTCCTAACATTTGGTAATAACTAAAATAAAGTTGTATATTTACATCATACTAATTAAAACAAAACAAAATGGAAAATTTTTTATTAGAAAGATTAACAATTTTAGAAAATAGCTTAAAGTTGTTAAGACTGGAGCTTGAAAGTAATATGGAAATTACTGAGCAAAGGGTTTCTGAATTAACAAGCGAAATGAGATGTGTAGAAGACTCGTTAAAAGTCATTATGAAATTACAAGAACTAACTAAATAATAACAATAAAAACAAAACATTATGAAAGAATATTTACAATTAACGGAAAAATTGTCAAACAAAACAATAACTCTTGAAGAAAAGAAAAGATTATTTGAATTAGCTTTTGGTAGCAAATTTATGAATAGTAATGACAAAGGAGCAATTAAAGAATATTGATAAATTGACAAACAGAGTAAAAGAAACACCCTTACAGAAATGTAGGGGTTTTTTTATGTTCTAAAACTTTTTTTTATTACGTTATATATATATGAAAGTAGAGGTTTATATTCCAGACACTTTAAGTGAGATTACTTTAGGTCAATATCAAAAGTATCTAAAGATACAAGAGGAGAACGAGGATGAGAACTTTTTAGCCATGAAGATGATAGAAATATTTTGTGGACTAAGAGGCGATACAATACTTGCTATGAAAGCAAACAGTATCAAAGACATCACAACAATACTATCAGAAATGTTTAACGAAAAACCTCAGCTTGTTAAAGAGTTTAAAATGAATGGTAAGACTTATGGCTTTATCCCTAAGTTAGAGGACATGAGCTTTGGAGAGTACATAGACTTAGATACTTACATAGGAGATATGGAAAATATACATAGAGCTATGGGAGTTCTTTACAGACCTATAAAACAAAGACATAAGGATAAATACATAATAGAAGATTATCAAGGCGAAGAAAGCGATATAATGAAGTCAATGCCAATGGATGCTGTATTAAGTTCTATACTTTTTTTTTATCATTTAGGGATGGACTTGTCTCAAGCTATGATGAGCTATTTGGGCAAGGAGGAGATGAACTTAGTTCAGCAGCAACTTTTGGAAGAAAGTGGGGGTGGTATCAATCACTTTTCAGTCTCTCTCAAGGAGATATTAGAAGATTTGAGAATATCACTAAACTAAACATACATACCTGCCTTTATGCTTTAAGTTTTATGAAAGACAAAGCAGAGGTAGAGGCTAAACAAATTAAAAGTAAATTTCAAAAATGAGCAATCAAGGAGTAAGAGGCTATTATCAAATTACCGACACTATTAAGACTAACTTACTAGCAGATGAGAATGTCAATACAGTAACAACAGGCGATATATTTGATGTAGACTTATCTAAACAAACTATCTTTCCTTTAAGCCATATAATGGTAAACTCAGTAACAATACAAGAACAAGTCCTAAACTTTGAAATCACAGTAATGTGTATGGATGTAGTAGACCAATCTAAAGATGAGGTAACAGATGTATTTAGAGGCAACAATAACGAGCAAGACATTCTAAACACACAACTAGCTGTAGCTAACAAATTAGTAGGACTATTAGGCAAAGGAACACTATATCAAAACAAATATCAATTAGATGGAGATGCTTCATGTGAGTTCTTCTATGAAAGGTTTGAGAATCAAATGGCAGGAGTAGCTTGTACGTTTAATGTATTAATAAGTAATGATATAAACGTATGCAACTAAAAGAAGTAGAAAAAATATTAAACAAGTTTGCTAAGTATGTTATACAACAAGCTAGAACTAACTTAACAAGAAACAAAAAGAACTCATCTAAAAAACTATATGATAGTTTAGAATATAGAATAAACAGATACAAAGATAGTATTGACTTATTGTTTAATATGGAAGAATATGGTTTCTTTCAAGACTTAGGGGTTAGTGGTAAAAAGAACACATTTAACACACCTTATAGTTATAGGTCTAAGATGCCTCCTCCTAAAGCGTTTAGTCAATGGGTAATTCGTAAAGGTCTAAAAGGCGTTAGAGACAAACAAGGTAAGTTTATACCAAGAAAGAGTTTACAATATCTTATAGCAAGAAGCGTATTTAACAATGGTATCAAACCAAGTTTCTTTTTTACTAAACCTTTTCAAAGAGCCTTTAAATATTTACCAAGTGAATTAAGAGATGCATTTGTTTTTGATATTGAACAAGACAAAAGGTTTTTTCCTGAAAATATGAATAAGAATTAGTTATGGCAAATATATTATTAAGAAGTCCGTATTTTGTTACAGTTACTACAGGTGGGCATCTATCAGCACAAATGGCATTAACGATAGATGGTACTTTGCGTTATACGATACTTAAAAACGCTACAAGCAATAGGACAGTATTTGAAATAGCAAGTTTAGCTAAAGACTATTATACTGAGAGTTTTGGTGGTAGTACAGGTAGTACAATAGATACTGTAGCTATATCTTATGTTATTACAACCTACACAGCAGTAGATGGTGGAGGCACAGCAACAGCTCAAGGTGCGGTAACACACACAGGCTATTATGGATATACAGAATTTTGGGATGGTGTGAATCAAGACTTTGACCCAGATGATTTTGAACTTACAAACACAGGTGGTAGTCAAATCATTTACTTACCAGACAACACAGCAGGGTTTGCTTGGGATATGAACGGAGGCACAGCTACTAAAGCAACAATAAGCACCTCAGCAACAAGCGTAGCTGCAACATCTGGTAATTACACTTGGACTATACAAAGAGTATGTAGTGCTAAATACACTCCTGTACAAATGAGGTTTATAAACAAGAACGGAATACCACAAGACCAATACTTTTTTTTAAAATCAGTAGAAAGTATAGGTACAAGAGCAGATGCTTTCAAGCGTAATATATTTGTACAATCTACATCTACTTATGACCAGAAAACACATCAATCACTTGTATTTAACAAAACAGGTAGAAAGCGTTTCACATTAAACACAGATTATCTAGCAGAGGCTTATAATGCAGTTATTGAAGATATAATGCTTAGTGAGTTTGTATGGATATTTGTAGGTAGTGTCTTACATCCTGTTACAGTAATAACAAGCTCTTTAACTAAAAAGACATCACTAAACGATAAGTTAATTCAATACACATTAGAGGTAGAGGATGCTAACGATATTATCAATAACATAGTATGAGGCGTGAAGTACAATTATATATACAAGATACTAGAGTTGATTTATTCCAAGATGAAACAATTAGTATTACAGATTCGATACAAAATGTTTCAGACATAAGTAAGGTATTTACACCTTTCTCAAAACAGTTTAGCTTACCTGCTTCACAAGTAAACAACAAGCTATTTAAACATTATTATAACTTTAACATACAAGATGGGTTTGATGCTAGGTTTACAGTAAATGCAAGAATCGAAATAAACCACACACCTTTCAAGTCTGGTAAAATAAGACTTAATGGTGTAAGCATGAAAGACAATCATCCACATACTTATAAGGTAGTGTTTTTTGGAGAGCCTAATAGTCTTAAAGAACTATTTGCAGATGAGGACTTAAATGCGTTAAACCCTTTATCTACTTACGACATAAGCTATTCTAATAGTGATTTCTTACAAGCATTTAAAGTAGGCTTACAAAGTACAGGTGTAGATGCAACAAACACAGCAAACAGAAATGTAGTTGTTCCTTTAATACTCTTAAAAAACTACTACACATATAACACAGGCAGTACAAACCAATTACACAATGTAAACTTCCCTGTATTACAACCAGACTTAAAACCTGCTATAAAACTAAAAAGAATCATAGAGGCTATACAAACACAATACGATATAACCTTTAATATGTCAGATAGTGGTAGTGTTAAAACATTCTTTGGTAGTGATATGTTTGATGAGCTTTATCTTTGGTTGCATAGAGAGAAATCTCCTATATCAGCACCTGAAACAGACCCTCCTACTTTTGGAGTAGATACAACTACTAAAAATAAAAAGCTAACATTTGCAGACTTTACATATGCTTCAGGAGATGGAGATGTATTAACTAACGACACATTAATAGTAGATAGAGGCGATAGTTATAACATAAGAATAAGTGTTACACCAAGTGTTACCTCAACAGGCGAAGTAATAGTTAAGGATATAAAAACAAATGAGCTTTTATTTTATAAAGAAAACATATCTTTTACTAGTGGTGCATCTAAAACAATACCTTTAGTTGATTTAACAAGTGGTAACTTAAGTCAGCGTACATACGACATACAAATAAGACTAAACTCTGAAACTAACATAACATTTACAGCAGTATCAATGTTAATCAATAAAAACGCTACAACAGCACATAACTATACTGCATCAAACTTTACTTTAGGCTCAAACATATTCATACAAGACTATATACCTAAAATGAAAGTAATAGACTTTCTTACAGGCTTATTTAAGATGTTTAATTTAGTTGCTTACACTAAAAGAGGCAGTAGTACAATCTTTGTACAAACCTTTGATGATTTTATGACAATAGGGGAAACAAGAGATATTACTAAATATGTAGATGTATCTCAAAGCACGATTGACAGACCTGTACCTTATAACCAAGTAAACTTCAAATATTCAAGTCCTGTTACACAAACAAGCCTTAGATTTGTAAATCAGTTTAGCCAAGTCTTTGGAGATTTAAATTATTCAGCACCAGAAAAGTATGATGGTCAATCATTTAATCAAGATGTACCTTTTGAAAGAACAGTATTAATTAATCAACAAACAAGCGCAGGTGTTACAACAGGTAATATATTAGCTTGGTGGGTAGATGATAAAGGAGATACAGCTTTAGGAAAACCATATATATTTTTTAATAGGGTAGTAGATTCTAGTAGCTATCCTGTAACATCCTTAAATCTTACAGCTTATAATGCACCATCTAACGTATCTAGTGATGAAAACCACACATTAAACTTTGGTGCAGAGTATGATGAGTTTAATGGGGATGTAAATACTAATAGTTTGTTTAGTAGGTTTTATCAAGAATACATACAACAAACGTTTAATCAGAATGGTAGAATTATAAAAGTATCAGCACAATTACCTGTAAGTTTTATTTTAAACTATAGTGTAAATGATATAATAGTAATTAATGGTCAAGAGTATTACATAAACAGTTTAAATACAAACTTAGCAACAGGCAAATCAGAATTAGAACTTATAGTAAAAACAATAACTTATACTAATAGTGTATTAACATGATAAAGAATATTTTAGAACTATTACCATTTGTAGATGATGAAACAGAAAACATAAAAATAGCAAAGGGTAAATATAAACTACCAGAAACATTTAGAGAGGGATATAAACAACTTAAAAACGAATTAAAATGGCAAAGAAAGTCTACATAGATTTTGAATTAAAGTACAAAGAGGCAGTTGCTAACTTAGATGAAATGCAGAAAGAATATTCTAAGTTAGAAAAAGAAGTTGCTAAAACTAAAGATACTCAAGAAGAATTAGGAGGTGTACTTGATAAAACTACAGGTGGTGCAATTACAAAGTTTAAAGGACTTAAAAGTAGCTTAGGTGGAGTTATTAAAAGTTTTAAAACACTAAGAGGTGCTATTATAGCTACAGGTATTGGCGCGTTAATAGTTGCAGTAGGGTCTTTGACTGCTATGTTTAGTCGTTCTGAGGAGGGTCAAAATAAATTTGCTAAGATACTTACACAGTTAGGAGTTATTGCAGGTAATGTAATGGATATATTCTCTGACTTAGGTAAAGTAGTGTTTAATGTATTTACAGGAAATTTTAAAGCAGCAGGGGAAGCACTTAATGAAGTAACAGAGGGTATTAAAAACTTTGGAGAAGAAACTCGTAAAGAAATAGAATTAGCAGGAGAGTTATCTGACATGAGAGCTAAAGCTGATATAGAAGAACGTAAATTAATTACAGAAAGAGCAGAAGCAAATCGTAGAGTAGCAGAATTAAGAGAGAAAGCAGCAGACAAAGAAAACGTAAGTGTACAAGAACGTATTGAGGCTATTAAGGAAGCAGGTAGAATAGAAGAAGAAATAACACAAAAAGAAATAGAAGCTGCAAGACTGAGATTCGAGGCTAAACAATTAGAGAACTCTTTAGCAGAATCTACAAAAGAAGATTTAGATGAGGAAGCTAGATTAAAGGCAAGATTAACAGAATTAGAAACAGGTAGACTTAAAATACAAAAAGCCTTAACTGCTGAAATCACTACTGCACTTAGAGAAGAAGAAGCAGAACGTAATAGAATAGAGGCTGAACGTAAAGCAAAAGAAGCAGAGGAAGAAAAACTTAAAGAAGAAAAGGAGAAAGAACAAAAGGCTAAAGAAGCTGCTGAAAAGAAAAGATTAGCTGAAGAAGCAGCAGCAGAGGAAAAAGCAATAATAGAAAGAAACGAAAGAATAGCAGCAAACGAAGCAGCCACACAACAAAAAATAATGGATGCAAAACGTATGGCAGTAGATACAGCTATATCTCTATTTGGTGCAGAAACAGCAGCAGGTAAAGCAGCACTTATTGCTAAACAAATATTAGCAGCACAAGAGATGATTCAAGAAGCTCGTAAAACTATTACATTTAGTAGTTTAGTAGCAGCAAGGTCTAGTGCAGCAGTTGCAGAGGGTACAGCACAAACTGCTAAAATAGGTTTTCCACAAAACATACCTATGTTGATTGCATACGCTTTACAAGCAGTAGGTATTATATCAGCTATTAGTTCAGCAGTAGGCAAAAGTAAAAGAGTAGCAGGTTCAATAGGTGCAGGAGGAGGAATATCAGTAGATACAACAGCAGCAGCAGGAGCTAGTAGTGCAAGTTCAATTACAGCACCATCTATAGTACCACAATTCAATACTGTAGGAGCAAGTGGTACAAATCAATTAGCATCAATATTAGGAGGACAACAAGAGCAACCTATAAGAGCATTTGTAGTAAGTGGAGATGTAAGTACAGCACAAGAAATGGATAGAAACATTATTAGTAGTGCGAGTTTAGGATAAACAAAATAATTAATTAATACGTTATAATAATATGAGAATCGTTGAACTTATTTTAGGAGATGATGAGCTTACAGGAATAGAAGCTATATCTGTAGTAGAAAACCCTGCAATCGAAGAAGATTTTATTGCACTTAAAAACGAGGAGATAAAACTTGCTGAGGTAGATAAAGAAAAGCGAATACTAATGGGTGCTTTACTTGTTCCTAACAAACCTATATATCGTAGAAAAGGCGAAGAAGAATATTACATATATTTCTCAAGAGATACAGTAGAAAAAGCATCACAGCTTTACTTAATGAACGGAAATCAATCCAAAGCTACATTAGAACACCAACATACGATTAACGGATTAACATTAGTAGAATCTTGGTTAGTAGAGGATGAGGTACACGATAAGTCTCGTAAGTATGGTTTAAATGTTCCTGTAGGTACATGGATGGGTGCAGTTAAGGTAAACAACGATGAAATATGGAACAACTTTGTTAAAACAGGCAAGGTTAAAGGTTTTAGTATTGAGGGTTACTTTGCAGACAAAATGGAAAGACCTAAAGAGCCTGTAAATGACTTTGCAGACTTAGAAGAAGCAGAAGCAAGTGAAATGCTATCTTATATAAGGTCTATAGTAAGAGAGGACAAGCGTTTAAAGGGTGGTAAGAGGAGAGAACTAGAATCATATAGTGATTATCCTAGTGGCGTAAAAAACAACGCTAAGAGAGGCTTAGAGCTAAATAAAAAAGTAAACAATAAATGTGCTACACAAGTAGGTAAAGTAAGAGCTACACAATTAGCAGCAGGAAAACCTATCTCTAAAGAAACAATAAAGAGAATGTACTCTTTTTTGAGTAGAGCAGAAGAATACTACGATGAAGGCGATTCTAAAGCGTGTGGTACTATATCTTATTTATTATGGGGTGGTAAAGCAGGACTTAGATGGAGTGTAGGTAAACTCAAAGAGTTAGGAGAGATAGAATTAGCATCTATGGTTGTCAATGAGGAGTTTGCAATAATTGATGATAGACTAGCATACGCTTCTAAAGAAAAGGCTGAGGAAATGGCTAACAACATAGGATGCGAGGGAATGCACAAACATGAGTTTGAGGGTAAGACTTGGTATATGCCATGCGAGTACCACAACAAGGAAGATTTATCGTACCACAAATGTCCAAAGGGTTACAAAAAAAAAGATGGTAAATGTGTTAAGATGGCTGAGGTAGGAGAAAGAGGAGGTATAAAGAAATCTCCTAAAGCACCTAAGTCAGGTACACCAAATAAAAACCCAAAAGGTAAAGGTACAGCAAAAGGCGATGCTTCAACATCAAGAGGTGCTAAAGTTTCAAAAGCAGATGAAGCTACATTACAAAAAAAATCTGATGATTTTAATAAAAGATATAAAGATAAATTAGGCTACGGCGTAAGTGTCGGTAAATTAAAAGCAGTATTTCAAAGAGGACTAGGTGCATTTAACACATCGCATAGTCCAAATGTAAAAAGCCCTAGTCAATGGGCGTTTGCTAGAGTAAATGCTTTTTTATACTTAGTAAAGAATGGTAGACCACAAAACGCTAAATATACAGGAGATAACGACTTATTACCAAAAGGACATCCAAAAAATAAATAGTGCCAAGAAAAGTTGTAAGTGTATATAGAAAACCAAAAAGAAAATCACATCCACACAGCAAAAATGCTAGTGTAGGACAAAATGGTTACAGAAAAAAATATAGAGGACAAGGAAGATGAAAAAATTTGAAACACCAAGCAAAACAAGTCCAAGAGGTGGGCGTAGAGGTTGTTTATGTAAAGATGAAACCTATTCAGTTAAGTGCTGTAAGGGTAAGATAATAAATCAAGGTATAGGGAAAATATAAAAATGCAAATATAAATTTAAATACGTTATAGTAATATGAAATCAACAGAAATCTTAAACAAAATCAAGACTTTCTTAGGAGAAGAAGCTATTGAGCAAGAAACTCAATTAACTGAGGAAGCACTAGAACTAGCTCAATTAAAGCTAGAAAATGGTACAGTTTTAGAAGCTGAGGCTTTTGAATCAGGAAACGAAATCTTTATCCTAACAGAAGATGAAAAAGTAGCTGTTCCTAAAGGAGAATATTTAATGGAAGATGGTAATACTTTAGTTGTAGAAGATGAGGGTATTATTAAAGAAATTAAAGCTCAAGAGGAGGAAGAAGAAGAAGTTAAAGAAGAAGAAGAAGTAGAAGCTAAATATGTATCAAAAGAAGAATTTGAATCAGCCGTTGAAGAAATCAAAGGCATGATAAAAGAGCTAAAGGAACACAAAGAAGAAATGGCTAAAGTAGAGGAGCAAGTAAAAGAAGAACTTAGCGAAACTCCTGCTGTAGAGCCTATTGCTCACAATCCTGAAGCTAAGCAAGAGTTTAAAGTAAGATTCGGTCAAAACAGAAAAGAAACTGCTTTAGATAGAGTAATGAAAAAATTAACCAATAATTAAAATTAAATAAAATGCCAAATCCAACAATTACAGGTAGTAGTTATGCAGGAGAATTTGCAGGTAAATATATTGCTGCATCTTTATTAACAGCAAAAACTTTAGATGATGCTGCTATTACTATTCTACCTAACATTAAGTACAAGGCTGCTATGAAAGTAGGAGCTTTCTCAAATTTAGTAAGAAGTGCTGACTGTGATTTTGATTCAACAACTTCAGGTCTTACACTTACTGAAAAAGTATTAACACCAACTGAATTACAAGTAAACCTACAAATCTGTAAGAAAGAATTACATTCTGATTGGGAAGCTGCTCAAATGGGCTTTAGTGCTTTTGACAACTTACCTCCATTATTTTCTGACTTCGTTATCGCAAGAGTAGCAGCAGAGGTTGCAAGTGCAACTGAATCTTCTATTTGGGGCGGTAGTGCAGGAGAGGGTAACTTCGATGGTTTTGTAACATTAGCAACTGCTGATTCTACTGTAGTAGATGTAACAGCAGGAACAGTTACAGCTTCTAACGTAATTACAGAATTAGGTAAAATCGTTGATGCTATTCCATCAGGAGTTTACGGAGCTGATGACCTAATCATTTATGTATCACAAAATATGTATAGAGCTTATATTAGAGCTTTAGGTGGTTTCGGTGCATCAGGCTTAGGAGCAGCAGGTTACGATAACAAAGGTAACAACCAATCACTAGATAACTTATTCTTTGATGGTGTAAGAATCTATCCATCTTCAGGTTTTGGAAATAACCAAGCAATCGCTGCAAGAAGCTCTAACTTATTCTTCGGAACAGGTCTATTAAACGACAGAAACGAAGTTAAAGTTATTGATATGTCTGACATTGATGGCTCACAAAACGTAAGAGTAGTAATGAGATATACAGCAGGATGCCAAATCGGTGTAGGTGCTGATGTGGTTCTTTACGACTAATAAATTAAATTAACTAACATATAAAGGGGTGGGTAGTATTCTGCCTACCCTTTTTTAATACCAATAAATTATGGCTTGTTTATTAACTAAAGGTAGAGCATTACCCTGCAAATCAGGAGTAGGTGGATTGAAATCCGTTTACTTTACTGATTTTGGTGGGTTAGGAGCTATCACGATTGCCTCTAATGAAATTACAGCTATAGCAGGAACTCCTACAGTATATCAATTTGACATCAAAGGAAATTCTACTTTAGAAACTGCTGTTACTTCATCAAGAGAAAATGGTACTACATTCTACGAAAGCACACTTACACTAAACTTTACGTTTTTAGAAAAGGACACACAAGCTGAGATACAATTACTTGCAGTAGCTAGACCACACATTTGGGTAGAGGACTACAATGGTAATTATTTCTTAGTAGGTAAAGTACATGGAGCTGAATTAACTTCAGGTAGTTTTTCAAGTGGAGCAGCGATGGGAGACCTTAGTGGTTACTCATTAACGTTTGTAGCACAAGAGACTGCACCACCAGACTTTACAGCAGCAAGTGTTGTTACAGGTGCAAATCAAGGTACTAAAATAACACCTAACTAAAATTAATTTCTTATATTTATATAAGTTTTCATAAAATAGATTAGTTTTGTTTTAAAGGGGAGTTTTCGGACTCCCTTTTTTTTATGCGAATTTTTATTTCGTGTATATATATTTAGTTTGCAGTATTATTAATTTTAAAACTTAAATATTTTCAAAACAATTTTAATTAAATCAAACAATACTACTTTATTCGATTATAAAGTAAGTACATTACAAGAGTATCAAAAAGCAGTAAAAGGCGACATACAAAGAGTAGAAATACCAAACACAAAAGACTTTATGTATATAAACGAGAGTGGTTGGAGTTATGCACCAAACGTATATGCAAGCGCCTTAGCAGGTAGAATTATATACGGAGATGTTTTACTGTTTGCAGAAAAGGATAGTGATAGTATAGACTATTTAATATCTTTATCAGGTATTACGTTATAGGGTTAGTGTAATAGGTAGCACAGCTAATTGACCTCTGCTAATAAAAGTAATTAATTTATTAGTATGTGTAAAACAACAACAAACGGAATATAGTACTCACTATTCTTAGTAATTGGTTAGCAAGTAAAGTTCGAGTCTTTACCCTACAGAATTGGGAGGTTTTTACCTCCCTTTTTTTTGTCTAAATGTTAAAGTTTTGTTAAAGTTTTAGGTTTATTAACATTTGTTTATTATATTGTATTGTAACTTTGTTCTTTGACATATTGAAACTAATACTAATTTAAAACTAAAATTATGAAAATTAAATATCCTTTAAAAACAACCTATAGTAAATGTCAAGATGGTTCACTTGGTAAATGGCGTGCTGAATTACAATATGCACCTAAAGAAAGTTTACAAGCAAAATACCATTATATGTCAAACCATTCAATTTGGTTCTATGGTAAAACAAAAGAAGAATGTAAAGAATGGGCAAGAAAATTCAAAATTGATAAAAGGCATATAAAAATGCGAAAAGAGTGGAGAAGATGGGAAAGGCATTATGCTAAAAAAGAAAACCAAGAAGAAGCTTTAGAAAGTCAAAGAAGAATGTCAAGAGCTTTTCGACAAATGGGATTTTAACAAATTAAGACCCTTGCTTCGGCAGGGGTTTTTTTATACACAAAATTCAAAGTTTATACGTTATATAAGTATGATACACTTAACGACATCTGCATCAGCTCAAACTTTAAAAGTAATACCGAGAAGTTATGCATCGAGTGTTAGTATGATACTAAGAGATGATTCAACAAACACCTCAACAACATACACAGTAAGCACTACAACAGACAAAAACTATTTAGTGTTATCACAAGCATTAAGTCCTGTACTTGTAGAGGGTAGGTTTTACGACCTAACTCTTAAAGAGGGAAGTAGTGTAATATATAAAGATAAAGTTTTCTGTACTGACCAGACAATATCTAGTTACTCAGTCAACAACGGAGAATACACAGTACCAACAGGAAACGATGTCTTTGATAATGATTATATAATTATATGAAAAATAAATCAGATTTAAGTATTGTAAATTTAAGCACTTATACTTCTCCACAAGTAAAGGAAGTAAGAGGCAAAGACTTCATCGAGTATGGAGAAGATAACAACTACTTTCAATACCTAATAGACAGATACAACGGAAGTCCTACTAATAACGCTATCATAAATGGTGTTAGTGAGATGATTTACGGAAAAGGCTTAGATGCTACCAATTCAAATAAAAAGCCTAATGACTATGCTCAAATGATGTCCTTGTTTAACAAAGATTGTACAAGGAAACTATGTTATGATTTAAAGCTCATGGGTCAATGTGCAATACAAGTTATCTATTCTAAAAACAGAACTAAGATTGTACAACTAGAACACATACCTATTGAAACACTAAGAGCTGAGAAATGCAACGACAAAGGCGAAATAGAAGCCTACTATTATTTTAGTGATTGGTCAAAGTACAAGCGAGGAAACGAACTAAAAAGAATACCTGCATTCGGAACTTCTAAAGAGGGGTTAGAAATAATGTACATAAAGCCTTATAGAGCAGGTTTTAAGTATTATAGTCCTGTAGATTATCAAGGTGGTACACAATACGCTGAGCTTGAGGAGGAAATATCTAACTACCATTTAAACAACATACTAAACGGACTAGCACCAAGTATGTTAATAAACTTCAACAATGGTACTCCTGACCCAGAACAAAGAGAAATGATAGAGAGAAGAATCTACGAAAAATTTAGTGGCTCTAGTAATGCAGGTAAATTTATTTTAGCTTTTAATGACAATTCTGAAACAGCAGCTACAATAGACCCTATCCAACTTAGTGATGCACATAATCAGTATCAGTTTCTAAGTGATGAGAGTTCTAAAAAGATTATGGTAGCGCATAGAGTTGTAAGTCCTATGTTATTTGGTATTAAAGACAGTACAGGTCTTGGTAATAACGCTGATGAGCTTAAGACAGCATCTATACTATTTGACAACTTAGTAATTAAAGGCTTTCAAAACCTTTTAATAGACCACTTTGACCAAATACTAGCTTATAACGATATATCGCTTAATTTATACTTTAAAACGCTTCAGCCACTTGAATTTACAGACTTAGAGAACGTAGAGGATGAAGAAACTAAGGAAGAAGAAACAGGGGTTAAGTTAAGTAAAGAATCTAACAAATTATTAGAGGAGTTTATAGGTAAAGGACAAAACGAAGAAGAATTGTTAGAGGAGTTTGACTTGATTGATGAAATGGATGTAGACTATGATTTAGAAGATGAGCTTGACCAAAAAATAGATGAACTAAACAACGAAGTAAAGTTAGCAAGGGTTGGTAAAGCTACACCCTATAAAGAAAGTGAGCAAGATGGGAAAAGTAAGAAAGAGGGTAAAGAAGATATAACCTATTTAGTAAGATATATGTATACAGCTTATTCAGCAGGTTATCAAACCAGAGCAGGTAGGTCAAGAGAGTTTTGTGTTAAGATGATGAACGCTAATAAGGTTTATAGAAAAGAAGATATTATTGCTTTAGAAAAAGTGCCTGTAAATGCAGGGTTTGGAGTTAATGGAGCTGCAACATACTCTATATGGCTTTATAAAGGTGGTGCAAGATGTTCGCATAGATGGACTAGAAAAATATATGCAAGAAAAGATGGTAGTAAATCACTAGGAGATACTATAAGTACAACAAAGGCTAAGAGTGATGGTTTCACACCACAATCAAACCCTAACAAAGTATCTATAGCACCTAGAAATATGCCTAATAAAGGTTATACTGCTGCATATTGGAATAAAATGGGTTTTAAAAATTAATTATGGCAACAGCTTTATTTATATCGAGAACAGATTTAGTCAAGAATAGTATCATTGATGGTAACGTAGATACTGATAAGTTTATACAGTTTATTAAGTTAGCGCAACAAATCGAAATAAGAAACTACTTAGGAACTAAACTATATGACAAGATAGGTGCAGATATAGCAGGTAGTGGTCTAACAGGAAACTATCAAACTTTAGTAAACGAATATGTACAACCCATGTTAATATGGTATGCACAAGCAGAGTACATACCTTATGCAGCGTATCAAATAAAGAACGGAGGAGTATTTAAACATACAAGCGAAAATGCAGAAACAGTTTCTAAGACTGAGGTAGACTTTTTAGTAAACAAAGCAAGAAACACAGCAGAGTATTATACACAAAGGTTTTTAGATTACATTAATAATAATAGTAATTTATTTCCTGAGTATAATCAGAATACAGGAGGCGATGTATATCCTGATTCAGATGCTACATTTAACGGATGGGTATTGTGAGATACAAACCAAAAGAAAAAAATATAATTAAACTAAAACAGTATTTAAATGGCAAATACAATAAATTGGGGCAAATCATACAGCGAGAGTTATTGGGGCAACGCAACAACAACCAATAGTTGGGGAAATGATTATATAGTAGAGTATTTGACTTCTGATTTAAACAGGAGAGTGCAGATATACGAAAACAACGAAATGACTAATCAACTATTAGAGAATATACAATGAGTTTACTACAAAAAGCATCCATAATAACCACACCTACAGCTTATGCTGAGGACTACTTATATTCTATAAAACCTGCTCGAAGTTTTGGCTCAGAGCTTGTAACTAATGGTAACTTTGCTAATGGCACTACAAATTGGACTGCTAACAACTCTACTTTGTCAGTGGTTGATAATTCTTTAAAAGTAGTATCTACAGCAGGGTTTGGTAATGCAGAACAAAATATTACTGTTGTTGGTGGTCAAACATACGAAATAAAGGCTGATTTTATTTATGGTGGCTCTGTAGAGGGTAGGTTAAATGCTTATGATGGCTCAGCTTCTCCTGTAGAAGTAGGGAGTACAAGTAATACTAATCTTTCTTTTAAAATAAAAATAACAGCAGGGCAAACAAATTTAAGAATTAGAGTAGTTAATCAATCATCAAGCACAAGCGTATATAATAATTGGGATAATGTAAGTGTAAAACTTGTAACAGATGCCGACTTTGACTTTGACAGAAACTCAACAGGAACAAGAGTAAACGAAGATTATCTTATAGAAGATGTGCCTTATAATTTAGCTTCGTATAGTGAAAATCTTAGTCAATGGGTAAATGTAAGAACTACAGATTCTCTAAGTACAATTAGTTCTCCACAAAACACAACTAATGTATATAAAATAATACCTACAACTGATAATGCTACACACCGACTTGACCAAGTTATTACTTTAGATGATAACAATACTTATACTTTATCGTTTTTTGCTAAAAAAGAAGAGTATAATTGTATAAGAGCTGCAATAGGTAAAACTTCAGTATCAGGTAATATTGTCTCTTTCAATTTAAATACAGGTGTAAAAACAGAGGCAGGAACTGTTGCAAGTTCTTCTATGACTTTACTACCTAATGGATGGTATAGATGTTCCTTAACAACGACTGCAAGTACAGCCGATAGGGTTGTTATAGGAATAGGTAACGATGATACATATAGTTTTGCAGGAGATGGTACTTCAGGTCTTTACTTATGGGGTATTCAAATAGTAAAAGGCGACCAACCAAAAGACTATCTAAAAACAACAGACAGATTAGACATACCAAGAATAGATTACACAAACGGAGAGCCGAGTATCTTGCTTGAGCCAAACAGAACGAATTTATTTCCTTATAGCAACGATTATACACAATCAGATTGGACTAAAACAAATGTAACTATAACACAAAATGCAGGTATAAGTCCTGAAAACTTAAACAACGCTTCAAAAATGATAGCTTCTGCTAATGCTTCTTTTAACTATATTTTTGATGTGTTGTCAGGTAGTTCTTCTCAATACACTATAAGTGCGTTTGTAAAAGCAGACGGTAGAAATATAGTTTGGTTATATACTTCAAGTGTTGGTACAAATGGTGTTATTTATTTTGATTTATCGGATGCAAGTATGCAAGTTGTAGCAGGTAGTGCAGGAACACCGACAGGCACAATAACTAAAATGCCGAATGGTTGGTATAGAATTACAAGTACAAGCCATACATTTACATTAAGTAGTGGCTCGGGTATAGGTATTTCAGATGCTAAAGGTAGCCTTGCAACAACGACAGATGGAACTAATGGTGTTTTAATTTATGGCTTACAAATTGAAGCAGGAAGCTATGCAACATCTCTAATACACACCTCAGGAAGTGCAGTTACTCGTACTGCAGAGTATGTCCGTAATGCAGGAAATAGTGATTTAATAAGCAATAGCGAGGGTGTGTTATATGCTGAATTAGCAAGGACATCAGATAATGC
>VTLG01007173.1_pt1 | contig 17949 bp, 12 predicted proteins | sample 4694571 | NCBI WGS metagenome assembly VTLG01 (sample SAMN12604809, study PRJNA352737) | marine metagenome | biome: ENVO:00000447; feature: ENVO:00000209|ENVO:00000569|ENVO:01000036; material: ENVO:00002151; isolation source: viral sequences binned using virsorter ... | reverse complement strand
TGTACCTACTGAAGTTAGTGAGCTACCTACAACTGAAGATCCAAGTGTTGTTGCACTCAGTACTGATACATTATTAATTTTAAATTCTTGACCTGTTGCAGCATTAACGTGCTGGTTAAAGTCCCAAGAATCTGTTGAGTTTGTCCATGTGATTGTCTTGTCGGACCCGCCCTTCAAAGTTAGTCCGCCTCCGTCGGCGGTGCTATCTGAAGGTGAAGCGACAGAACCTATTTCTATATTTTTATCATCTACGGTAAGGGTTGTGGAGTTTACCGTAGTAGTTGTTCCATTAACTGTTAGGTCACCACTGAGTGTAAGGTTTACACCAGTTGCTGTACCTGTGAAAGCAGGAGCTGCCTTAGGTGCTAGGGCACTTACACCTACTTCTACATCAGAGCCACTGTTGTCGTATACAAGAGTGTCTGCTTTTAATTTTCCGTATGCCATAGTTTAAACTATCATCCAAGTTGAGTTTTCAGGAATTGTGACTACAGCACTACTGTTGACTGCAATCGGCCCAACTGAATGGGCATTTTTAGTAGATGTAATACTATAACTAGTAGTTACTGTTCTTTCATTTTCTACAAATATTTCATCAGTACCACCACCAGTTGCACCTGCTGCTGCTGCATCTGCAAATGATAGATTACCACTACCATCAGTTTTTAAAAGCTGGTTTGCACTTCCATCAGCTCCAGGCCAATAGAATGTTGTATCAGCAGACAAAGCAGCTGGAGCACGGAATCCTACATAATTGGAACCGTTACCATCATTTTCATAGAATCTAGCAGCTTTACCATTACTAAATAATACATTACCAGTAAAGGTACCTCCTGCAAGAGGCATTTTACTAGTATCAGATGTAGAATCAGTAGCCCAACTAAGGACACCTGACCCATTAGTTTTTAAGTACTGGTTAGCACTACCGTCTGTGGCTGGAAGAGTCCATGTAACATTAGAACTTACTGTAGCAGGTGCTTGGAATGCTACATAATTTGAACTATCAGCGTCTGCAAAACGTAGATCTGATTGAGCATTTAATTGAACATCACCAGTAAAGTTACCTCCAGCTAGAGGCATTGAGCCTGAATCAACAGTAGCCCATGATAACGCTCCAGAACCATTTGTAATTATAGCTTGACCATTACTACCATCAGCTGTTGGTAGAGTAAATGTTACATCAGCTGACAGGGAAGCTGGTGCTTTAACTGCTATATAATTATTACCATTTGCTGTAGCTTCTTCAAAACGTATCTCAGATTCGTTATCCATGACTAGATCACCAGTCATAGTACTACCAGCTGTAGATACTAAGTTTCCAGTAGCTGTTACACCACCTTGCCAAGCGCTACCATTATATACCTGTAGTTCATTAGAGGTTGTATTAAAGTATAAATCTCCTTCATCATTATTACTACCAGGAGCACTACTTGCTACTCTATAACGATCTGCAAAGTCATTAACTCCACTTATATTAGTAGCAACAGTATTAACATTAGATATAGAACCAGCAACTGTATTCATATTGGTTACATTACTAGATGTACCCAATGTATTCATATCAGACACAGCATCTGCTGTACCTAATCTTCCTATTTCAGTAGCTTTACCTGCAACTGCACCAATATCTGTTGCATCTCCTGCGACGGTTGTAACATCACTTGAGATACCAGCAACAGTTGTTACGTTAGCAGATATACCAGCAACCGTTGTTACGTTAGCAGATACACCAGCTACTGTTGTTATATTGCTATTATTACCTGCAACTGTCGTTACATTACTATTATTACCTGCTACAGTATTTACATTAGCAATTGATCCTGCTACAGTATTAACGTTTGAAATACTACCTGCAACTGTAGAAGTAGTTGTAGCATCAGGTACTTGTCTATGGAATGTGTATGCTCTAGGAGGACTTGAACTACCATTACCACTAGTAGTGGTTGTTTCTAAAAGCATACCAAGTCCAGCAGCATAAGTAGTACTTTCAGTTAAGCCTGTAATTGTTACAGTATTGCCTGAACCTGCACCATTAGTTATGCTGGCAGTGGTTACACCGGAGCCTGTTGTGATAGCACTAGAGAGGGCTTTAATGCTAACAATAGTTCCAGCCCCATTATTAACATCGGGATTAGCGCTTGGAAAAGAAGTTTCATTTGCTATAGGTACGAAGCCTCCTACATCATCAACAAGATCTATAATTCTATCATTGATAGCAGCTGTTGTTGCAATAGTTGTATCGTTATCTGGAAATGTTACTCCATCTTTAATTGTATCACCACTACTTATATTAAAATATCTAGAATCAGAAGCTGAAGTAGTGAAGAATGAAGTATCATTTGCAGTATGACCAGATTGTTCTGAATTAGTTACAATAGCATCAGCTTGAAAACTAGCTGCTGTAACTGAAGCAACTGATGCTGTAACATTAGTTAAATTTGCACCACTAATAGCTGGTAATGTAGCAGGGAACCTAGCATCAGCTATAGTTCCTGTAAGTTTACTTGCTGCAACTGCAGATATTTTAGCATCTGTTACATTAGCATCTTTTATTTTAGAAGTAGTTACAGTATCATCATCTAAGTCAATAGCTCTTACTGTTTGATTCTGCTCTTCTTGAGCTGCATATAATAACTGTTTATTATTATTATCTAAATCTGCAGCTTTTAGGGATGATCCAGCAACGAAATCATGTTTAATAGTATCTACTGCAGTATCTCGGTAGATATAAATGTTATCTGTACCAGATGGTGGTATATTTCCTGAAGTAAATGTAACAGTACCTCCAGATATATTAGGACTAGTACCTGTCACTGCAACTGTATAGTGAGTAGTTAATGTTTTTAATACACCATCTACTTGGACTTTTACATCAGTAGCCTCATATAAGGGGAATGAAAAGTCCCAGGTCGCATCTGACCCATCCCCATCATATTTTACAAAAGTTGTTGCCATAATTATTTATACATATTAAGGATGGGTTCTAAGCCCTGAGTTTGACGTTTCTTTCCAAGTCTACTGACTTTTCTTTGACGTGCTTTGTTTGAAAGTTCTTGTATACGTGGATCATCCATAATAGATGCCCATGCTTTTTTCCTTGCTTTTTGGAAAATATTATCTATTATAATATTGTGGTAGAAATCTGAAGTCTCATAATCTCCTCTTTGACCTGTTTTAATAACTCTATTCATCTCTTCAATAGAGTCAAGAATCTTAGGATCTTCAGCTAGTTTATTTAACTTAAGTTCTAAGTTTTGTTTACCTATTGCTTCTTGGAATAAAGATCTTAATACAGGTTCTTTTGATAAGTTATCACCCATAGGTGAGAAGTATGTAGATAATCTTGTATCATATCCACTATCAAATAAGAGTTGCCTACCAGGACTTTGAGTTAAATTCAAAGGTATAGGACTAAACATATTAAACATTCTAGTCATAAAATCATGATCTTTAATTCGATCACCATTTAACATATCATATTTAATAGGTAATGGTTCACCAGCAATATTCTCAGTAATTAAGTTTCTGTTTCGTAAAGCTTGTTCAATACCTGAACCTAATTCTCTAGTATAAGGTGTGAATAGTTTACCTAATTCATTCCTCAAACCAGCAAGAGGTATTGTATTATTAGCTATTCCTGCAAGTATTCTTTCAGCTTGTCCAGGTCTTCCTGCGAATAAATCTACAAATTGCTGCATACCAGCTAGATATGATTTACTTGATATACCTTGAGCTAATACGAGAGCAACTTTCTGTAATTCTTTTTCAGTCCATTCACTACCCATTAGTTCTGAATTATCACCAATATCTGCGATAATGGTCATTATTTGACTAAAAGGTTCAATAGACTCATAACCTACCCAGACATCACCTAACTTAATGCTTCTTGGTTGGTACTTACCATCCAGCCACATCTGTCTTTTCTGTCTATCAGTAGGACCATTACCTGTCATGTCTCCTCTCATCCATGCCCATGAGGCCATACTAACTAATGCAGCACCCATACCTAAACGTCCGGTCTGCAAAGCCTTAGCGTTAATTAGTTCCTCTGGTGTTGTAATACCATATTTAGCAACATTCTCTAAGTTATCAACTTTAGCAAAAGCTATATCATTAAATTCTTTAACTAAGAAATTAAAACCAGGTGTATGTTTAGCAGTTAAACTGAGACCATTGACACCAGTTCGTGCAAAAAGAAAGAAAGGCTTGGCCCATGGGTTAGCAGTAAATACATCATTCAATCCTTTAGCAAATCCAGTTAATTCTTGTGTAAGTGTTACTTCTTTACGTGCAAATTTAGTTGCTTCATCTATTATATTACCATCTCCATCGAAGATTTGTTCATAGAAGTCTTGCTCATAAGCAGACATCAATTCTCTGGTAATCTGTGGAGTCTTACCGCCTGCAGCTTGGATATCTAAGACTTGACGCATAGCCTTTTCTCTAGCTTTAGCTCTACCTAATATGAAAGCAAAGGCATCATCAGTAGCAGCCATGAGCTTAGTAGAGTAGGTAAGGAATCTATTGTTATTCATATTCCTAGCCATATTTGCCATAGCAAATGCAGCTTTATCACCATCTGAAGCTCTACCAGTATCTTCGTAATAGCGTCTTAATATTTCCCAGTTATCATCATTTCTAGTATATTCAGAGTATCTAGTTTTAATACTAGACACATCACCACTCCAGTATGAGTTGAGTTTATTTCTAAATAATTCAAAGGATTCAGGTATAGCTTCCATCATAGCATTGATGGATGCAAGACCAGCTCTGATTGTAGCAGTATCACCAGTCCAAGGATACCTCATCGTAGCCCCTAAGGTCGTAGCAAGGGGTCTAAGGAAGGTAGCTGTACTTGTACCTAGAATAGCACGTGCAGGGGTCTTAGGGCCGCTTAGAATGCTATGTACGAATACACCTTCAAGTTCTCTAATTAGAGCACCTGTTCTGTCTGGTCCTTTAGGATCTATCTGACCACCTTTAATCATCTTCCTAGCCCATGCATCAAAATCATCAAGATTATTGACTGTCTTCATGGATGAGAAAGTTTCAAATAAGGCATTCATTAAATTATCATCTGCATCATCCTTAGCTATTTTAAGGATAGTCATTATAGAATCTCTTGTATCTGCCATATCTGCAGTCAGTTGTGATTCTATGAATTCTCTTTGTTTACCAGCTCCTATCTCTCTAAAGTTTTGTGATTTAACAACTCTTGCTTTCTTAGTTTCAGTTAAGGCAGTTAATATTGTATCAACAATTTGAGAAGCTGGACCATCAATATCTCCAAGGTCTGCTATATCTGCTAATTCTCTACCAGAAATACCAGTATCTCTTATTTGATGAAGTAAGGAACCAACAACTAAATCAGCAACAACTATATTCTTACTAGTAAATGTTTCTAATTTATCAATTGTTTTACCTGCTGAATCTGTAATATCATAAGTATCACTAGATTCAAATAACTCTTTAAGATATTCAGCTGTAGGTAATTCAGCAGCATTTCTACCTTCAGTTATTCTTTGGTAAGCTAAGATAGAATCTCCAAATACATCAGTTAATGATTGTCTACCAGCTTTAACTCTTTCAATTATAGCTTTATATTTATCATTACTGTATAGTTTCTTCAGAACACTATTAACAGTATCTTCACTAATGTCAGCTTCTCTAGCTATACGTTCTCTTTGTACAGGAGTAGTTACAGAACCAGTAGAACCTTCTTCAGAACCCCATTCATTTCTAATCCTTTGTTGAGTTTCCCATGCTTCATAAGGTGTCTGTTCAGATATGTGAGCACCTTGTGTGGAATCAGCTATAGGTCTATTCTTATCAGCTCTAAATTCACCTTCTGCTTTTCTAAGTTGTCTTAGACCAGCTTGAATAGTAACGTCTTCTATATTTGCATTTCTAGCTTTAGCTGCTTCAATTACTTTTCTAGAACCTCTACCAAGAAGTATTGAGGCACCATCAAATAAAGCACCTATACCCATACCTTCAACGATGTTTTTCAATTTCATCATTATAGGATGGTCTGTATCCCTAGTACTTAAAGGAGTATCAAAGAAACCATAATGATCTCTAAGTGTACCTAATGCATTATGTCCATCTGATTCTTTTGAAATTACATCAGATGTAGCACCTATAGCAGCACCTCTTAATAAACTAGAACCAATTGTTTTACCACCTAAAGCAGCTATACTAATACCTGTTCTAGCAGCAGTTACTTTAGCTGTAGGTATAATAGCAGCAGCCAAAGAACCAAAATGGACTACACCTCTTAGTAATTTACCCCACCATGTCTTTGTTTCAATAGGATTATCATAGTTAGTAAAAGGATGCCAGTCAGGTCTATAATAACCTTTCTCTTTTCTTTCTCTAGCCATTTCACCAGAGAGTGCATCAACTGTACGCTCTGGGAAAGTAGCTATTGAAGAGGCAGTATCTTGTAAACCACCAGATAGAATTGATTGACCTTCTTTTACTAATCCTTTAAATCCCCAATTTTCTTTATTTCGTGGATCATCTTGTTCAGCCTTAGCTTGAGTTTCTTCAGACTGTGTTACTTGTTGAAGTTCTTGATCCGCTTCTTTATCTTGTTGGATTTCTTTACCGTAGTCTAGTGACTCTTGAGCACTTTTTTGTAGCTTTTCTACGTCGAAATCCGAAGGATCTATTGGCATTTTTTTATTATTGTAATGTCTGCTGAACCATCTCCGTAGCGACAGCTGGCAGTAAAGTATTTAATTCAAGATATGGTGGTATATCTCCAACTATTCTTAAAAATTCTAATTCATCTTCTTGATTAATATTTACTAATCGTCTATACCGATCACTTACTGTTAGGTATCTTTGATTATACTGTGATTTCTGTCTTAATCTTGCTAGTATTGATAAGTCTTGTAGTTCTTGATTAAACACTGCTTCTAATTCTACAGGTGTAGATTCAAGTATATCAAGTATAGCATCAGTAGTTAACTCATACATACCAAAATCAGTATAACCTGATTGTATTAATTCTAGAACTTCACCTACTGTATGCTCAGATAAAGGCTTTTCTAGTTCTGCATAATCACCATTCTTATCTCTAATAGCATCATAACCACCATTAGCTATAGCAGGTTTCGATTTAATTACATCTAGTAACTTAACAAAATCTTGATTCTGTTTAGTGACACGATATGTTCTAGATGCAGAAGGTTTATTTAATAATAACTGTGCATCAGATGGTTTTAATACCTCCTCTTCTGGTATAGTAAACTCACCTTCTTTTAATAAACCAGTAGCTATTAACCTTTTTCTCATTAATTGTATAGGTGACATTTTCGTCCAACCACCTTTTAATATTTGATCATAGAAAACTGGTCTAACTGTAGATTTACCACTTAAAAATAATGCAGCTTTACGTAAGTGTGGCTCTTCTCCTTCCCATGGTTCACTACTATCTAGAAGATTAATATCTTTAGCTATAGAGCTCTGTGTTTTACCAACAAGTGTTTGTAAATTAGAATCTCTTTCTACTCCTACTTGCTCTCCTAAATTAAGATTACCTGCTTTTGCTGCAGCCATAGCTTTCATTACTTCTCTTTGAGCTGCAGTGATAGCTTGTGCATGACTTCCAGTTTTTTCTAGGACTTCTTCATACTCAGCATTATATATGTTTTTTAAGTTTTGATTAGTAAAGAACCATTCTAAAGTACCTCTACCTGCTTCACCTAATGTATTTGTTAAGTGTTCATCAGTTGCCTTTTTTATGAAACTTTTTCTATCATCAGCAACACCACCTCTTTTTCTTACTACCTCTCGATATGTATCTCTAAGTTTTGTATCCTCAAGTGCAGCTAGATCTTGTTCAGTAAGCATACCGCCATCACTTAGTATTTCATCATACTGTTGAGCTAATGAAATATCCTCTTCTATACCTACATACCTTAAATTCTTTAATACATCAGGTACTTTGGTTGGGTCATTCACACCAACCTTTACCATCCATTCTGATATTGCATTATTTTTTTGATCTATAGTTACACTGTCTGGTAAATTACTAACTATTTGTTGTGCTTCAAAGTTCCATTCATTTTCTGTTATAGCTTGTTCATCATCAACTACTTTCTTTTGATAATTTGCTAGACCTTTTCGAATGATACGTGACTCATTTTTCCAATACTTTCTTATAGTTTGGGTAGTACCATCAGCCGCTTCAAATGGATGATCTAATACAGCATTCATAGTAGGTTCTGATATTTTACCAGTACTCAATGAATTAGATAGATTTTGAGCCATCTCTTGCTTTGCTAATTTTTTAGATCCCCCAAATGCACCAGCATAAACATTAACATAATCAACTGCATAACCAGGATAATCTGCTAACTTAAGTTCAAGATCTTCAGCTCTAAGTTCTTTGTATACTCCACTTAATTCTTTACCATACTCTGTTAAGTATTTCTTTTCTCTAGTCTGCTCTTTCTCTAACAAACTTAAGAAATACTTTCTTTTAATACTACCATCTCTATTAGTTACAACATCTTTATTTTGATAGAGATATAGAGCCATTATTTTATTAGCTATATAAGCACGCTCTTCTGGACCAACTGCATTTACATAAGATTTTATATTGCGAGTTTCTTTACCAGTCTTTGGATCAATTATTGGACCAGTAATATGTGTTACATCAACTAGTAAACCTTGAGTTGCTTTTGCCCAGAATACAGGTTCCCATTTTGAAACTTCATTTAAAGTTCTACTTTGTTCAACTTTTAATCTATTACTTCTTAAAGCTTGTTCTTGTAAACCTACATCGCCCATACTAGCAGCTAATGCTTCTGCATCAACTCCAAATTTATTTGAGATGTTTTCAGCATTTTGTTGTTGAAGAGCTACTTCATCTACCCACCTAATACCTTCAGGTCTGGTATGGAAATTACCACCAGATGCTCTAGTTAAACCTTCTCTTAAGGCATTTACATTTTCTTGCCAATCTTTAAATTGATCCCAATCTTGTTTAGCTTTATCAACTTTACCAATTAAACCAAGTATTTGAGATGGTATTGTACCTTGACCTCTTTCTCTTTGATTATACTGCTGAATAAGAGAATCAAACATACTTTCGACTTTTTGAGTATTCTCGTCGATAGCTTTATTCTGTTCTTCAGTTGGATCAACCTGTGTCTCTGTATAGTTTTGAGCACTAATATCTACTGGTGCTCCAAGAGTTCTAAGAGCACTAGTTCTTTGTTCTGAATAAGATGATGTCATAATTTAACTCCAAGCTTTTTTATAATCCCAACCTGGGTTAGAGAAATCACCAAGTTTATAGCTTGATTTAGTACCGAAACTTTGTGATATATTACCTACACCAGTTACTAAATTAGCAATATCTGTTGCAAGACCAACACCTTGTTTAAGTTTATCGAAACCGCTTTGACCTACATACATTGTATCAGGTCCGAATTCAGGTCGTATCTGAATACTCTTTTTATTTTCAGCTAACATACCTTGAGCTTTTCTAGTAACACCTAACATATATTTAGTCATTTTAGCACCATAAGTTTCATCACTAATTCGATCTAAATTAGCTTGTTGATTTAATAAAGCTAGGTATTGGTTTCTATTAGCTGTCCTAGATACACCATACTGGCCTTCATCTATTTTCTGTTCTTTAGCATAACCTCTAGCTAAGGCTTCTTGACCTTTCCTTACTTGACCTAAAATGTGAGAAGCTTGTTCTTGTAGATCACTTCTATCTCTACTTGCTCCTATAGCTATTCTATTTACGTTACGTTTGTAACTTATATCTACTAGTTGTTTATATTTTAATTTCGCAGAATTAAAATTGTAAACCCTTTCTTGGTGCCTTATTTTGGCTGCTGCTTTATTTGGATTACTGCACACGGCAAAACTCGATAAAGGACAATTGATTGGGTCCGTAAATTATTTTTCTTAAAAATTTGAACCCTAAAAATCTAAGTAATTTTAAATGTACAACATTCCGTTCATCAAGAATATTCCAGAGTAAAGGCTCCTTCCTACTATCGACAAACCGTTTAGCTTCTCTTGCAAAAGTTAATGGATATTCATGTATTGCAGGTGTACATAACATCCATATAATTCCATTTTCTTCTACACCAGCCATTCCGGCAGTCTTACCGTTTGGAACTGTAAAATAAACAGTAGTGCTTGAGTAAGCTGCACATTTTGCATATTCAATTGGATCATCCCCATGACCTTCTTGAAGCTCTCTGAGGTCATCTGGACGTAAGTTAGAGGCCACCTCCAAGGCAGCCTCCATTGTTATCGGGTGAATGTAATTAGACACGTCTATGTTGTTTTTGTGAGTACGCTCCTTCCCATGATAAAGATCTTAATGTTGCAGGTGCAGGGTGTTCAGATTTTACTACTAGTTCAACATTAGTATTTTTTTCATAGATAGGTATTGTTTTTATTTCTTCATTTAAATAAGGTGCATCAGATACTTCATATTCATCTAATTGAACTGATTCATGAACATCAATATATGTATCCTTACCAGTATTATATCTAAGTTCTGTCTCATAAAGACCAATCTTACCAAAGTTTAAATTAACTCTTTGTATGGTTAAGTATCCATTTAAATTAGAATCATAATTCGATTCACCTACTTGTTTCTTTATGTAGAATTTAGGTAATCTAACTCTATATACATATAGATAACCAACATACAATTTGTTAGCATCGGTCTCTGTCCAGTCTCCAGGAACTGTAAATGATGAGCTAGTCTTATCTCCACATATAGCATATCTACCTATTCTAGTAGATGTACTGTCAGTTTTTGTATCAACTATTACTAATTCATGTGTTGCTATTAATTGAGTTACATCTCCTAACCAACTTTGACTAGAGAATGTAGTCTTATTAGTAGTAGAACTATAAACACCTCCTGTTACAGAAATATAATTATCTAAATGTACTAGGAAATCTCCTTCTTGATCATCATCAATTACAGGATCACTAGCCATCTGTTTGAAGTTTATCTTCTGTAAGAAGTCATCTGTATCTATGAAGAAATATTCATCATTAACAACGAAGTGATATTTAAGTGGATTACTTAATCTCCATTTAAACCATGCAGCTTGCTTTCTATCACCTTGACCAGTAGATGGTGGTAGGTATTTAAACCCATATATTAAGTCTGCATTTGGTGTAGAAGTTGCATCAACATAAGATTGAGCAATAAAGATAAGATTATTTTCTCTAGAATTAGTTATAAGATCTACATCTTTAGGAATTAAAGTAGGTACAAGTATACTAGCATTATTAATTAACGGTTCTGTATCTCTAGTAACACCTATGACCTCATTCAAACGACTATATTTATTAGAAGTATCTACAAATGCAAAGGTAGTACCTAAAGATACGGGAGGAATTTTTTTACTATAATTATAAGAGGATACTGGTTTAAGTTTAGCAGTATTAGGATCTAATACAGTATCATCAGAAGTTAATAAGAACTGCTGATTAGAACTAAAGCATAGTAATCCTGCTGTAATTTCTAAAGCATCATGTAGATTAGATGGATATAAAGAAGACGAAGCTATATCTATAGGATCTATTGCACTGATTGTTAAAGCAGTATTAGCCCAAAAATCAGGCTTATCTACTGTACCAGGTCTGGCTAAAATAACACTACTACCTGCTAGAAAACCTAATCTATTCCTAAAGAAAACACATTTATTAATCCGTGTGCCACTTCTAGATTTTGTTTTTAAGAAAGTAGGTTTAGGATTTGTTACATTATCTCCTACTCTTCTGTTCTCCCAAATCCATGGTTTAACAGTGAATGATCCTCCTTCATCTCTAACTAATGCCATTGGGAATGTAGATTGATCAAAGGCATTCCTGATCTGAGGTCTAGGGCATTCTACCCAAGAACCTGTACCATCTCTACCATTCTCTCCTTGAAATTTAAGATAGTAATCATCATCTTGAGAGTTTTCAAAGTTTAAGACTCTGACTACATAACCATCTCTACATTGTGCAGGTAGGTCAGCTACAGAATTAACTTCTCTATGCATTACTCTCATTAAATCTGAATGTAAAACTTCTACATTAAAATCAGATTTACAATATAAATATATACCATTACCTATTATTTTATAATTTATATGATCACTTCCAGATTTAATATTCAGTTGACCAGTAGTAGATGACTGCTTTTTAAGCATGGCATTACCTGTTGCTGTATACCATCCATTCTCATCATTCCCTAAACTATTCTGAGTAGATGTATTCCAGTTAGGAGGATAATCATTTTGTATAGTATTTGCTCCACCTGAACCACGATTCCATGAAGGAGGATTAGATGGGCTATTACGGCCCCAATTATACTGACCATTCAGTGCATCAATAATGCCACCTAAAATACCATCTACAGAAACTGCTACCTGTGTATCAAATGGTGTTGGTACAGGTCTAGCTGGCATAATATTAGCTTTATGTTTAACTACTTCATGGTCAGTAACTTCAATCTTTTGATAAGATTGTTCCTTACATTGAGTCATTCTGACTAAACATGTATCACCAGTAACCCAACCTTCACCACCATGTAATAAATCTACAGTTCTAGCATATGTACAGCGGTAATCATCACCATCAAAACCATCATCACCTGAGTCAGCATCACTTCTCATACCTTGCTGACCATTAATTGTAATTCTAAAGGTTAAGTTATGTCTATACTCTGGTCTTTTATCTCCAGCATTTATATCATTATAAACACCCCATTTAGATAAAATAGGAGCATCTGCATCTTGTTCTCTAGTTTTAGCAGGATTATGATTATTAGTTTCAGCTGCACTAAAGACTTGTGTACCTATACCTTCACATGCTCCAGTTCCATTACCTTCATTTAAATCATTTGAACCTGCAGTATTAAGAAGTTTGATTCTTGTAGCAACTGATACTATCGTACCAGGGTGTTCTCCTGAACTACCATCAGTTGAAGTAAAATCAATAGCACTATTTCTATTACTAAACTTAGAGAACCTTGGTGCTAAAGTATCATCTTCTGAATTATAAACATTTAATCCATACTGTCTACCATTCTCTGTTCTAAGTATTTCTATAAAACAACTATACTGTTCTTTCTCATTATCATAAGTAGAATCTCCTGTCTTATCACCCCAACCTGCAGAATAGTTTGCATCAACTATATCAGGTTCAGTCTTTGGATTAGTAATATCTCTATTACTTATAAAAGAATAATCATTTATTGTAAGTACATTAATATTATCTGTAGGTCCAGTGGAATCACTTCTACTATGACCAGCTGCATCATTATTTGTACCTGTTGTTGCAAGGTACTGAGTGGTCATATCTTCTGTTGTTATAGCTGTTGCAGTAGCTGTTGTACCACTTGTAGGAGCTGCAATAGTTATAGTAGGAGTTGATGTATACCCACTACCATGATTAGTTATAGTTATTCCTATTACAGTACCTGTTGTACTTAGTGTTGATGTAGCTGTTGCATTTACACCACCAGTAACATTAGGAGCTGATATAGTTACAGCAGGTGCCGGTAGGGTATACCCACTACCTGCGTTTGTAATAGCATTTAATAAAACTCCATGGGCCATTGTACATGCAGAACCATCAGAGGTCTTCCACATTCTAGTGACACCATTATTATCTACTTGTCCTATATAACTACCTTCTGTTTCATCTCTATGGTAATGAAAGAACTTACCACTAGATTGTACATTAGCTAGTTTAGAAGTACCTACTCTTGCAGCACCAGGTCTTTTAACTAATCCCTCTACAGGATCAGGTATACCATTTAAAATATTATTAACTTGATTAGGTAACTTCCTATCGTCTGGTTGTTCTGATATACCACCATTAAGGTTATCTATAGTTTGTGTGATTCCTGCCATTATCTACGTAAATTCCTCCAAGGTTGATATGTTGTATGAACTGAATCTTCAGGGAACCCAAACATCGAATGATTACCTTGATTACATTCATACTCTATACACGCAGCTCTAGCTAGACCTTCTTGGTTAGCTAATAGACTAGTCAATTGTGGATCACCGACCAACTGTGTTGCTGCTACACGACTTGCTCTATATATTATATACCTTTTAAATACTGAAGGTAAGTCTTCGTAAGTAAATAATCTAGTAATATCAAGATTAATACCAGTTGATGGTAGGTCAGACCAGTCATCAGTGTGATCAAACTTGTCATATAAATAACCATTTCTTTTTACTACATCATATTCACGTCTTTCCCATCCTTCAGATACATCCATTTTCAATATATCATTAGTAATAGTTATTTTACCATTACCATCTGGAATATAAGCTACATGTTTCTCTGTATTGAAATGCCACCCCTCATTTTGAACATCTATATTAGCATCTCTTAGCAAATTATAGATAAACCCAACTTCTGGATTAGTAAACTGTAATGAGTTTATTGGTGACTGACCTATAGCACCCAGTATTGAGTTAACTGCGGAGAGTTCGGTCTCGGTATCAATTGTCGTAGTTGCCATAAGTTATATAAATAAAAAAGGGGAGCGTGAGAACTCCCCTATGTACATTACCCGAATGCAGCAGGTGCGGTTGCTGTACCAGCGTACAGTTCCACAGCAGCAGCTGGGTTAAGATAATCAGCACCCATTGCCAAGCGGCCAAGGATAACATCACCCTGATAAATCACGGAAACGTCACCTGAAGTTACTTGAACTTGAGGTCCAATTGCTTCAACAACACCTGCGGCTTCCTTCTGGAAGATAAGACCACAGCTATTCTCAAAGTCTGATGTTCCGTTACCATAGTTGTTTACGGTCTCGGAAGTTTCATCAACCATTTCTACTTCAACGAAGCTACCTTTGTTACCTGGATCAGTAGTTCCTGGGTTAGTAGCAGATCCTGTACCATACTTAGCACCGAATCTTCCGAAGTAAGGAATGTTCATTGACTTGTAAATCTTGATACCAGCGATCTCGTAAACACCCTTACCTGATTGTAGGGCATCTCCTTGCTCGTCACGGTTAACAAGATAAGCACCAATACCAGAACCATCTAACCCTTTAATAAGAGCGTAGTACTGTCTTGGGTTTAGTACACCTACACGACCTTCAGAACTTACTCCCTTCTCATCAAGTGCAGCTGCAGCATCATAGAATGCGTTAACTAGCTTATCTGGATCAAGAGCATCAGAACCGTTAGCTGTTGCGCCAACACGGATCTGTGTTCCACCTGGTTCTACGAAGTTAGTCTTCGTAATAGGTGATGCTTTACGTGCAGACTTAGTGATTGCACGGAAGATCTTTCTATCATAATTCTCTGCTAGAGCATATCCAATCTTCTTAGATATTTCACCACGTAGATCGTAGTGTGCAAGAGTCTCATCTAATTCATATACGAATGCACTTGAGATTAATAGATCATCACAAGTAATCGTCTTCTCAGCTACTGGAGGTGCGCCATCACTGTTACCAAGAATGGAGTTACCAGGGGTATGGTACTCTGATTTGGTGCGACCCGTGTAGATGAACTGCAAAGATTTGCCGTTCTTTAGGGTACGCTTAGTAACGAGATCCCTTGCAATTGTATTGCGTTGGAATCCTTTGAACATCTCTCCAGAAAATAGCTTCAAATATAAGGCACGGCGTTGCGTGGTATTAGCAGCCGCCCCATTATCAGCACCAGGTGCGGTAAGCGAAGCCTGATGTGCGGTTGATTGTTGAGCCATTGTTATGGATAAAGTTTATATATACGTTCTTCAGCTGAAAATTTTTTGATCAGTTTTTTGTGGTCTTTCCCACCGTCTAGACGGCTAAAGGTATCCTCCGTGGAGGGCTAAAGCCAATGAAAGAGAGGTCCGACTCTGAGGTGCCTCTCTTCCTAGTTAACCTGCTAATGCTTCTTCCAAAGATTGAGGTTCTTTTTCATCATCTATTCCTGGAGGTTGGTATTCACTAGGCATAGTGTCTACAGGTTCCTTCTCAGGTTCAGGTGAATATGATGTAACGAATGCTCGTTGAGCTGAACTTTGTTGTGCCATTAATACTCCTCTATTTCACATGGTGGGCAGGATCTACAGTGTTCATGTTCATACATATGTAGACCCTCTACTAAAGTAAGGAACCCCAAGAGCATGAATAAACATGCCCAAGGGGATTCTAAATACTTCATCAGAAAGTATACTTAACTCCAACCTTGGTTGCCCAAGCGTTGTCGTCATCTGTATCAGAATCTGCTGTTAGTAACGCTAGCTCACCATATACATCTACCTTATCAGTAGCTGCTACGGAACCACCAACTTTACCAGAAATTCTAGTATCAGATTCATCAGCTCCATCTAATGCAACGATGGCAGGGCCACCTTGTACATAGAATGATGCTGTATCATTACCACCTTCAAATCCTACATGGACATCTGTGGTAGTGCTGGTGTAATCCGATCCTGTTAGTGAGGAATTTGCCTCTACATTTACATATACACCAGCTGTTGCAGGTGTCGCCAGGGCTGTAGTAGCCAGTACGGCAAGTGCTAATTTCATTGTTAATTAAATAATTTTGGTATAAGGGATACCACGATACTTTAGTTGGACTTTCATTAGTCTTCTCCTTAGTACCTAACCCCCGTTCCATGGTTAGGGTTCATGCGTCCTGTTAAGGATGAACGGACGTGGTATTAAAGTATGCCAGGGATGATCTGACCTGTTGTAAGATATGCTCCTACTGCTGCTACGAATCCTATCATCGCAAGCTGTCCATTAACTCTCTCTGCATTTTCAGAGTATTTAATATCTAGTACTTGAACGGTAGGTTCAGAAGCGAAACGATTGTCTGTCATTAATAATAAAAATAGATTAATGGCCGAGGATGATAGGTCAGGTCGGCACGATATACCTATCTTATACACCTTTAGGGTATATCTGGGCAGCTTCTAAAAGAATTTTAATCTTTTTATTAGGTGGTTTACCTTGAGCTGATTTGACTTTCTTATCAAATTTACTATATTTTCCAGGCATTATGCTAAGTCCAATGGGAAATTGTGTGCATTTCTTTCATGCATTACTTCCATACCTAAGTCGGCACGGTTAAGTATATCTGCCCATGTTGGTACAACTTTACCACTTGAATCTACAATGGATTGATTGAAATTAAACCCGTTGAGATTGAATGCCATAGTTGCGATTCCCATAGAGGTAAGCCATATGCCCACGACTGGGAAAACACCAAGAAAGAAATGAAGAGAACGAGAATTATTAAAGCTCGCATATTGAAATATAAGTCTACCGAAATAACCGTGGGCGGCTACGATGTTATAAGTCTCTTCTTCTTGACCAAACTTGTAGCCATAGTTTTGTGATTCATTATCTGTTGTCTCTTTAACAATAGAACTAGAGACCAATGATCCGTGCATAGCAGCGAACAAAGCCCCACCAAATACCCCCGCAACACCCAACATATGGAAAGGATGCATGAGGATATTATGTTCCGCTTGAAAGACAAACATAAAGTTGAACGTTCCTGATATCCCCAACGGCATACCGTCAGAGAAACTTCCTTGCCCGAAAGGATATACCAGGAAGACAGCGAATGACGCTGCAACGGGCGCTGAATAAGCAACACAAATCCAGGGACGCATCCCTAATCTATAACTAAGTTCCCATTGTCGTCCCATGTATGCTGCAATACCGATGAGAAAGTGGAACACAATAAGTTGATATGGTCCTCCGTTATATAACCACTCGTCGAGGGTTGCAGCTTCCCAGATTGGGTAGAAGTGAAGACCGATTGCGTTAGAAGATGGGACGATAGCCCCTGAGATGATGTTGTTTCCATAGAGTAGTGAGCCAGCTACTGGTTCACGTATCCCGTCTATGTCTACAGGCGGTGCTGCGATGAAAGCGATAATGAAACAAGTAGCTGCAGTAAGTAAGCATGGAATCATGAGGAC